>ERZ894212.512-NODE-512-length-12882-cov-64.029469_pt1 | contig 12882 bp, 4 predicted proteins | sample MGYA00380289_ERZ894212 | MGnify/ENA primary metagenome ERZ894212 (study PRJEB32331, sample SAMN06328481) | human gut metagenome | biome: human gut microbiome; feature: stool | host: Homo sapiens | collected 2013-05-02 ... | reverse complement strand
CGATAAAACGATTGAAGCGCAAGCACGGTCAAAAGCAAAAGCGCGACTGGAAGTACAGCAAGCGCTATTTCCGTTTGAAAGCAAAACTGCGTGACTTAAACCGCCGATTGGGGGATATCCGCAAGATGGAGCACAACATCCTTGCTAACGAATTGCTGCAGCATGGCAACGAGTTCGTGGCTGAAGATATGAACTACAAAGCCTTGCAGAAGCGCAGCAAGGAAACGAAAGTCAATCCAAAAACCGGTAGAGCACATACTAAAAAACGGTTTGGCAAATCGTTGAGCCGCTGCGCCCCCGCAATGTTTATTTCCATCCTGAACAAAAAAGCCAATCGTTATGGCGGCAGCGTTATCAAAGTCAGCACCTTTGAAACAAAAGCCTCGCAATTTGACCATACAGATGAAAGCTACACCAAGAAGAGACTTTCCGAACGAATGGCACACCTCAGCAGCGGAGAAGTAGTCCAGCGTGACCTGTATTCCGCTTTTCTGCTTGAATATATAGATACTGAATCTTTGGAATACAATACAAAAGCTCTTAACTCAGCTTTTCCTGCATTCTTAGTGATGCACGAAAATACAAAAAAGCGCTTGCAGAAGGATAAAAGCTACCTTCCTGCAAGCGTAGGGTTCTAAAATAATAGTTTTTCGGGGAATTCGACACATTCCTCGTTAGAGAGCTGCCTCGCAAGAGGTGAAACTCCACAGGAGGATGCACTTAAAAAGCTGGGAATGCAGAAAAGTATGTTGGTCAGCCTTCATGGCTGGATGCTCATTGTGCGCTACACCCGTAGCGGATGGTGGGAAACCGCATAACTCGCTGCCTTGTATGCGGCATGGTGATAAGCCTTGCCACCGCCACCCGGGAATCCCACGATTTCAATCGTGGGAGGTGTCAACCTCTCACATCCGTGTACAGTCCACAAAGCTGACAGATATAAGCTTTGTAGCGTACACAAATGGGACCCGTACACCGACTATGCCATTGTCAACATTAAAACAGGTGAAGTGCTTGTTGACCGCGTCCACGATAGGACATACGCGGTGGATGATGTTGACGAGTCAGCCGCCGCAAGCTTGTGACTTCAGTCATGAGTTAGGCGGCTTTTCTCTTGATTTGTAATCTCACATATGGTATAATAATTATGGTGATATTATGCAAATGTTCGTCAATAATAACATGTCATATGGTAGAGGTTATGTCTACAATATTCAATATCATATTGTGTGGTGTACAAAGTACAGAAAACCAGTTTTGATAAACGAAACAGAACAATCGCTAAAAGAGTCTCTGCAGCAGACCGCCGAAACCATAAAAATCAATATTGTAGAAATGGAATGCATGCCTGACTATATTCACCTGTTGGTGGAGTGTTCACCGCAGCATTTTATCCCGGATATGATAAAAGTGCTTAAAGGCAACAGTGCAAGAGCTATTTTTATCGCCAATCCGGACTTGAAGAAGCAACTTTGGGGCGGGCATCTTTGGAACCCAAGCTACTTTATTGCAACCGTCAGTGATAACACGCGCAAACAAATACAAGAATACATTGCATCTCAAAAAACAAGAAACTGATGAAAGGGGGCTTCGCAGTGAAAATCACTTCCAGCTATGCTGTGGAAATCAAAAAGCAGAAAATGTTCGACAATACTATAAAGATTTATCGCGAAGCCGTTTCTTTCTTGATTGGTTGTTTTAACAAAGAATGGGATTCTATTCAAAAAGTAGAGGGTGCCAAATCTCGAAAGAGTTTTGCCGAGAAGTTAATTCATACGACAAAATACAGCACTGCTAAATATGATTTCGATGCCAAGTTTTATAAGTTCCCTAGTTACCTGCGCAGAGCGGCTATTCAAGCAGCACTCGGCTCTGTAAGCAGTTACCGTAGCAACTACAAGAACTGGGAAGCTAACGGCAAAGTTGGCAATGAGCCAAAACTCCAATGCGATAGATTCTGTTTCCCAACTTTCTATAAAACCGTTATGTTTTCTGAAAGCAACGAACCCAACCAGTGCTACTTAAAGCTGTACAGTAAAAGCGATTGGGTTTGGGTTCCTATCGCAATGCGTGCCACCGATGTGAAGTACATCACGAAATACTGGTCACATTGCCAGAAGAGTGCTCCTGCACTCGAAAAGAAGTACGGGAAGTATTTCCTACGCTTTGCCTTCGAGGAAGAGGTAAAACTCTCCGATACTGAAATTCAGGATAGGCGTATCTGCGCTGTAGACCTTGGTCTCAATACTGACGCCGCGTGTAGTATTATGACTGCCGATGGAACTGTCATTGCAAGAAAATTTATCAATTTTGCAAGTGAAAAAGACCATCTGTATCATGTGCTCAACCGTATTAAGCGTAAGCAAAGAGAACATGGGCCTAAGAGTGCTGCTGCTATGTGGCGTTACGTCAAAGCCTTGAATGATGATATAGCGAAAAAAGTTGCCGCTGCCATTACTGAATTCGCAGTGCTTTATTCTGTAGATGTGATTGTTTTTGAACATTTGTCATTTACAGGCAAAAAGCACGGCGGCAGTAAAGCACAAAAGCTGTCGATGTGGAAACGTAATTCCATACAGGATTATGTGACACAGAAGGCACACCGCTGCGGTATCCGGATTTCGCGTATCTGCGCTTGGGGCACAAGTAAACTCGCCTTTGATGGCAGTGGTGCTCTTGAGCGTGATAAAACCAATCGTGCCCTTGCAACGTTTGCAAGCGGCAAACAATACAACTGCGACCTAAGTGCGAGTTACAATATTGGCGCTCGCTACTTTGTCAGAGAGTTGCTAAAACCCTTGCCAGCGATGGTAAGGTCTCAGCTTTCGGCTAATGTTCCGGATGTTGAGCGTAGAATCCAAGTTACACTTGCCACGCTTAAAGTTCTGTATCCTGAGCTTAAAAAACTCAGTACACAGGCAGCGTAAGATGTACAGATGCTAACTGAGTTATTAGTTTTCTTGCGGTGATGGCTTCCGTCTGGACGCCTGAGCTGAGGGATTACCGTATCTTTCGTTAGAACGCCGCCACCCATAAAAGGAGCGGGAAGCCCGCGACTTTAGTCGTGGGAGGATTCACGACTACAATAAATTCCTACCTTATGCGCGAAAGCAAGTTCAAGCGTGGGAAGCAAAAGACGGGAAAATGATATTCTACATTCTGCCTCCCAGAAAAAGAGCTAACAGCAACGCTTCTTACAAATAATATACCATATATTTGACCGATAGTTTTCACAAGCTTTCCTCACCATGTTGTCGTAATTGCACAAACCCAAATATGTGATAAAGAAGCCGTTCCATAATGGTTCGGCTTCTTTTTTTGCTACTTATACCATTAAAAAGTAACTTTTCACTTTCCGCGAAATTTGTTTTTCTGCCTTATTGCCAAGGCTTGCGAATCGCATATGATAGAAAATGTACGGAAGCAAAAAGCAATGCGTGCAGGGGTGTTGAAGCTTGGCGCTCCGCCAAAGTGCCTGCAAAAACATCGCTGTACAGAAAGGAAATCGCATTATGCAGAAAATTATGCAAAAAGTGACCTCCGTAGCATTGGCCGCCAGCATGCTGTTTTCGATGATGTCCACGACCGCACTTGCGTTCGCAGACGAAACCGGAGACAGCACCTCTGTTTCGACCGATGTTACGGATGCCCCGGCTGCGGAAGAGGCAGATGCGGTGGATTCCGGTAGTTCAAATGATGCCGACTCCTCTGATGCCACTTCCGCGCCGACTATTACGGATGTTGTGGACCTGACGCATGATTCGTCTGAGGATGCCAACTCTAACGATGAAAGCAATCAGGATGCAGCGGCATCTGATACGGTAGATGGGGAAGGGACTTCTGAATCGGATGCCAACGACACAGAAGTCTCTACTCCTGAAACTGCGGAATCCACTTTCGTCGGTTTGCAGACAGTAACGCCGGAATACGGCGATAAACTGACTGCGGATGTTGGCGATTCTATCACTCTGGATGCTCTGCTGAATCGTGACGATGTATCCGTCACCTATCAGTGGCAGCGCAAGCAGAACTTTGCTGTTGATACGGCGTTGGCTCTCTACAACTACGAAGAGGACGAGCCTACCTGGTACAACTTCGTTATCGAAGATACCACAGAGCACACCGTCCTTGAAGAGCGTCCCGACTATGTCTGGCAAGGCTGCGAGATGTATTTCGCGATTGTTGATGCCCTGGACGACATTGGCGCAGATAGTAGCGATGTACAGGTTGCGTGGCATACTCCGAACTTTGTGCTGGACGGTTATAGCATTTCCGCTGGTACTGCTGAGGATGGAACCACTGAAATCTATGCATCCAACGAGGAAAACACCTACACCGCCCGCGTCAATGACGAAGGCAAGTGGGAATTTTCCGATGAAAGCACTGCAAATCTGAAAAATGATTGGCAGGATATCGAAGGTGCAACAGAATCTACCTATACTTTTGAAGTAACGGAAGATGACCTGTTCGCTACCTATCGCTGCCGCATCACGGTAACGGATGAAGCATACCGCGAAGAAAACTTCAAGGCTCTCGAAGATTTGGGCAATGAACTGACTGACGAGGATAAAGCCGGAGATATCATTCTCCAGACTGTTCAATTCAGTCTCAGCCTGCCGGAAGACGAAAACGGCAATAACATTGCTATTCAGCGTATGCCTGCAACAGTGGCTATGCTGGCGGATACTTTCTCTGCTCGTGCCACTGGCGGTGTTGCCATTTCCTCTGATAACCAGTGGATTACTGGCCTGGATAGCAACTACGAGTACATCACGAAGAACATGTACGACCAGGTAACCGAATGGTTCAAGGCTGGTAAGATTGACAAAGCCACTGCTGACCGTTATTGGACACAGATTGGCGGGTCCTGGGCTACAACATTTGAAGCCAACGCCTTGGACGACAACAAATTTCCTACAGGCGGTACACGGATGTATACCGGTTTTCCTCTAACTGATGGCGACAAGCTTGAAGTCAATTCCGAGTGGTATGGTCAGACCGTCTATTTCCGCCCCCATAATGACAGTAATGACTGGAATCTGACTGGCACTGCGGTTAGTGTTCCCGCTTACACAGCTGTCCTCCGCAACAATGGCAGCTATGGTACTGGTGCTTCTGGCACGAAATATAAGGATGCGGTTGTGTTCTTGAATCCCTGGGTTTCTGACGCAGGCCGTATGTATGCAAACTTTATCAACTATGTTACCGATAACGGTTGGTTGCAAAATGATAATGGCAGCCATATGAGTCAGCATATCACGGTCTTGTCTGTTAAAGCTGAGCAGTTTAACCAAGACCCCGACCGTTATATGATGGATGCTGAAGGAAACTATCGAATTGACTCTATCGGCTGGGGCGTTTGCGTTAACCAGGAGCCTGACCTTTCCGGTAAAGCCTATTATGCAATCAAGGCATTTCTGAGTCAGGGCTACGGCATGTGTATTGGTCACGATACAATGTATGCTTATGCTGGTTCCTGGTACGATGCGCACGAAGCAGGTTATACTGACCCGGGCTCCCGTGACTACTACGAGGGCGGTCGTTACGGCCCCGATAAGAACGATACCTCTACCCGCTATTACGTTCTGAACAGTGTTCCTAACATTGATAACGGTCACTGGAACATGAATGCTCTGATGGGCGCGAACGGTGGTAACATTGATTCCGGTACGGTTCTTCCGACTGACGCTATCTCGATGATTCTGTCCACCGGTGGCTCTCATAGTTCTTACGGCAAGGCTGGTATTATGTACGGCTCTGACCAGTTGAGTGTAAAATTGAAGCCTTACTCCAATTCTCAGGCTCAGAGCGTTGTTAAGTACCGTAATCCCACCAACTTTCCATATGATGTTCCTACAGGTCGAACCATTGCAGCTTCTAAAACGCACTCTAACTCTCAGGTTGCTTTTGGGCCTATTTGGGTCGATTATGCAGGTGGCAACGTAACAGGTGCTGAGTTCGGCTACAATCCGAACCCGACCACCAAAACTATTACCGATGAAGAGACCGGACGTACTTGGTTCGGTACAAGTAACTTCTATTTGTCTGGTACAGGCAATTTCCTGATGAACCAGATTGGTCACTTACCGACAAACCAAGCAACTGACGGTGAAGCTTCTCTGTTTGCCAACACTGTCATGTACATCTCTCAGCGCAAACAGTGCGAGATTTGTGCGGCACAGCAGAATGGCCAGGAAGACGTTCATTTTGTGATTCGCGTTTCCTCTGTCAACGCACAGCAGGTTCTGGCCGCATTGCAGAACGGCGGCACTTTCTGGTATCCGCTGAATGGCTGCTATCAGCTGACTGATGACTTGACTCTGCCGGAAGGCTGGAAGCCCATCAAGAACTTCTCCGGTCACTGGAACGCAGACGTTTATAAGGTCAAGCTCGCAAGCAACAATCAGCCTGTGTTTGATAACACAAGCGTGACTGCAAACGGTATGTATACCAGCGGCAAGAACAACGGCTGGAACCTTGGTTCTGATATGACAAAAGGTACGCTGCCGATTCTAAAGCTGGACAATCAGCCGGATGTTCGCATCACCGGTGTTGCCCGTGTTGTTGGTGACCTGAATGCATTGTTCCCGACCTCTTATGGCGTGACCGATTATACCGGTTACAAGGTTGTTGTTCATGGCTCCGATGGCGTTGACTATAACTGTGTTGTAAACAGCGATAGCAAGTACGTTATCTCGAACCTGCCGACCACCGGCATGATGCGTGCCGATGTCATTGACAAGAGCGGCAACAAGGTCACTCAGTTTGGCATGATTACAGTTGACGTACCGAACCATTTCTGGAACGACACTGAGACCCATCCTCTGCAGCTGATGACCCCAACCGCTGACCCGATTGATGACTATAAGGACTGGGAAGGTCCGGTCAACAAGACGGTTGACAGTAAGCTGTATTACAATGAACAGCTGAAAGCCTCCGATGTTACCTGGTATTACCGCACCATCTCCGTTGACAACCAGGTTGGCGATTGGGTAAAAATCGGTAATCCTGGCACTTCCTTCGACACCGAAGACGGTACGGTAAGTGGCAAGATTAACAGCCTGACGTTCACTGCAGCAACGGACAGTGACTTGCCTTATACGACAAGCTCTGTAAGTTACTCTAAGTTGGATTACACCACAAACCGTATTCAGTTCAAGTGTGAATACACTCTGAGCGGCGCGGTATATTCCAGCATGGACAAGGCTGAAGATGGCCGTAACGGTTATGTTGACGTTGAAATCCGCCCGATGTACATCGAGCAGGCTTTTGACCGCCGTATTTCCGTTGGCGGCAGCACTTCCTTCTCCTTCGATGCGTTCTACTGGAAGGGCGTCGAGGATGGCCTGACCTATGAGGTTCAGTACCGTGACGCAAGCGGTAACTGGGTTGCGGTTGGTAGTGATTCCACTCTATTCCCGTCCTCTAAGTACAAAATCAGTTATGTAACGAAAACTGATGATAACGATGCTTTGGGTGGCGGTGTCTGGTATCCGTCCGATTTCTGGATTCCGGATTCCTTCACCGGCAGTGATGCGAAGATGAATGCAGGTAAATCTACATTCAATAAGCACACCACCGTCACACTGGAACTCTCCAACGCAGCGATGGATTGGGATGGCACGGATTTCCGCTGTGTCTTCACCTACAAGTCTACCGGGCATACCATGAGCACCGATACTACCACGGCGAACGATATTGCACAGGCTCGTACCGGTCACCTTATCATCTATGCACCGCCCATTGAGATGACGCCATTGAAGGCTCAGTCTCTGCTGCTGAATAACTACGATTCCAGCAACGGCAACCTTGCATGGACAACCCCGGCTTCCAACCCGAATAATGGCCGTAGCCCGAAGGAAATTCCTTTGGATGCTATCAATCCAGATAAACTGGGCCAGGGTGGTAAAGCCTATGGCGCAGCAGGTGATAACAAGGCCATTTATACCACAAAGATTACCTATTACGGTAATAAAGACAGTGCTCCCACCATTAAGTGGTTGTACAGTGATGTGGCAGGCGGCGGCAGCCTCTCTCAGTTCAAGGATGTCGGTGATGCCGTCACATTGAAGTACAGCGATGTTGGCAAGAAGATTGGCAACATCAGCAAACTGAACAGCCGAGTGGCTGAACTTGAAAAGAGTTTCATGTCCAGCGGCAAAGCATTCAATAAGTTCAGCGGCTACATTAAGCTGGAAGCAATGTATCCGACTGAATCCAAGGACCTGAACAACAGTTCTTATGCGGAATGGAACGCTATCGTGTCTCTGTACATTGATAACGCTACCAACCCGATGGATTACGGTAATACGCACTTCTATTTCCGTTGCCAGGCTGAAGCACAGTACATGCAGAACTGGGATAGCGCCGATATGAAGCCCTATACCACTGCTGCAACTGATGCCTACAACTTTAATCGTGACGTGAACTCCAGCAATCCGGAAGACCATCTGTATAAGGATATCAGCCAGTCCTCTTACGGTGCTGAACTGGTTCTGGATTACAACATTTCCATTAAGGCCAATGTTCCGAACAAAGCTACGAAGAAGCGTAATACTATTACGACTGCAAATGGCAGCGCAAAGGACATTTCGACCCTGCGGAATGAAATTTCCGAAATCAACACAGCTCTGAATAACGGCGGTGCGGTTTACAACTACAAAGACCTGGCGATTATCGCTCCGAATGGTCTGCGTTACATGGAAACCTACTTCATTGCAGGCAACGGCGTAAATAACCGCTCCGGCATCGATTCCCGCGATACCGTGGTTATCGATAACAAGATTCGCAACTCTGACGGTAAGTGCTTTACAGACCTCTTCGAAAAGGTTACGGATGATGAATTCGTCAACAAACGTCAAGGCTTCGCTTACCGTTCCAAGAGCGGCAACACGATTCCGAAGGAAACTTGGGAATGGTTCTGGCGCAATGCTATCTACTACATCTGCTATGATGCTCCGACCACAAAGGCCAACATGGACCAGGTGTATTTCTACATTGATGAACAGAACAGCGGTGCATCCTCTTCTCAGGTCTACTCCGAACCCAACAGCACTTCGAAACCCTATTCTATGTACACTGCTCCGTATACCGGTGAGTATATCATCACTCTGAACGGTGCAGGCGGCGGCGTCGATAACCAGTTTGGTCTGTCTCCCGAACGCACTTCGCTTGGCGGCAAGACCACGATTCGCGTCAAGGCGGAAAAGGGCGCGACGCTCTATTTCGTCAACGGCGGTGCTGGTTCTCATGACCCGACACACTACGTCAACGGCGCATCGAGCCCCGATGCCAACGCTAAAGTCGTCGTTCAGGGCGGCTATAACGGCGGCGGTAACGGCGGTATCATGATGCAGGAGCGCTACACTCACTGGAGCTTGAAGGGTGCTTCTGGCGGCGGTGCAACTACCGTGGCTGTCGGCGTCATCGGCACAGGTCGTTTGGCCGAGTACGGTGACGAAAACACGGCCAAGAAGTATGTTCTGGCTGTTGCAGGCGGTGGCGGTGCAAACCAGCACGGTGCTTGTGATGCTACAGGTGGCTCCGACAATAACGGCGTCCTGCATGTCTGGGGCGGCCAGCTTGGCGGCGGTGGTCCGTTTGGCCAAGGTATGTCTGGCGGCGACTTCTCTATGTTCCTCGGTGGTATTACCGATGGTTCTTCTGAGGTTGGTGTTGAAGGCCCTGGCGGTGGCGGCGGCGGCTGGTACGGCGGCTACGCTAACGAGTCCTCTAAGCTCGCCAATGCAGATGGCTGGGGCAGCTGTAAGCGCGACGGTAATGGCGGTTTGAGCTGGGCTGCAGGCGTTGGTACTACTCTGACTGATGCAGGTGGACACAAGGTTCAGGTCTTGGAAGTCAACATCAGCAATGATGGCGGCGGTTCCGGTTCTGAACAGGCTGGTAATTCCAGCATTGAGCTGGTCAAGTCTTCTGTTTCTCGTTTCTCTCGTAACGGTAAGAACGCTTTCGATACCGCCTACGAGGATACCGACCCCGATTCCGGTATTGAGGAACAGCATGTAACCATTACTATCACTGCAGCCAATAAGCTGTATGATGGCAACCCCGATGAAGCTTCCATCAGCGTTTCCGGCAACCTGTCTTCTACCGATATGGACAATATCGTGAAGAACACCACTATCGTCTATGCTAACCGTAAAGGTACATTGACGAAGGCTCCAAGCGATGCGTCTACGGACAAGAACCAGTATCCGCGCTCCGATTGCGGTTCCTATACCGCAACAGCAAAATGTACGGTGTCGGGTTACATCATCACCTATCGCTACGAGAACACGAACCCCGGTCATACTTATGACGGCAGCAGTCCGAGCGGTATTGGTGATACCGTCAAGTTCGATATCTATCCTCGCGGATTGACGATTATCGGTACTGGCGATAAACCCTACGACCGCACCAGCAAGGCAACTCTGGAAAATGTTCATATTGCTTCTGGCGGCTTGATTGCGAAGGACGAGAACACTGTGAAGCTGAGCACCACTACGGTGACTGGTAACTACACGGTTGATGGCAAGAATGTCAGCGATGCTGGCGGTCCCTATGTCGTCATCCGAACCAGTGAGCTCTCTCTCGTTGGCAACAGCGCAGGCAACTACTACATTGAGAAGGAAGACTTGTCTGGCTCTATCACTCCTCTGGATTTGTACGTTCACAGTATTTATCTGGAAGACCCGACCTATCCTCGCAACGTCAAACACTATGACGGCACGACCAAAGCCACCATTAAGGATATCCTGATTGATGGCGTGCTTGAAGGTGATGACGTTAAGATTAAGGAAGAAACCCTTCCCGGCAACTATAAGACCAAGGATGCTGGCCAGAAGCTGAATGCAGATGGCACGGTAAGCTCCAACTGGCCTTATGAGTTGGACGAGAATCCGATTACGGCAGATGCTCATCCGACACTGACTGGTAAGGATGCCAAGAACTACCGTATCACAAAGGAGAAGTATTCCGGCGCTATCGCTCGCGCTAACCTGACCGCACAGGTTGCAAGTTGGCGTGGATTGTATGGTGACGGCGTAGGGGAGAAGCCTTGGCACGACAAGAAGGCTTATGGTTACGGCACTGCAGCTTCTGCAGGCTGCTGGCTGGAAATCGATGGTCTGGTGCAGGGTGATACCTTGACTTTGGACCAGAGCTACAAGAAGTCTTATTTCAAGACTCTGGTAAGTGGTCATGAAAACTTTGTTCCTGACGAATCGACTCCTGTTGGCACTTATCCGTTAACTTATGTTGGCTTGACTGAAGCCAATTACCCCGTCCTGAAGAACTATATTGTCATGGTTCTGAATGGCCGCTTTGTCGTTGACCCGCGTCCGCTGCATGTGACGGTTCTTGACAGCGATAAGATTATCTACAACGAGAACCCGAATTTCCATGTGAATATTCAGATGGAAGATGATGATGCAAACCTGATTGTTGTCGTGAGCGACGTTGACGCTACTCCGATTCTGGATGCAAAGCTCAAGGCAAAAGATACAGTCAGCAGCGTCTTGTACGTTGCGGGCGGTAATCCCTCCAACCTGACTCAGGAATTTGTGGATGCCTACGATTATCGTAAGCAGGAAAATGTCAAGGAAAGCAAGACCAATATCCCGTTTGTGACCGATTGCACCATCAGCTCCCTGCCTCTGTACGCAGATGGTACGAGCACCGATGATGATTTTGAGTGGAACTACGAGGATAAGACCTGCGATTTCTGCCATTATAACCACAAGCTTCTGGCTCCGTATCTGGTAACTATCAACACCGACACCAAGAGTGGTCCTGCATTGGATGTTCATACGGTCGTTAACCCGAATGGTGAAACGGTCCGCAACTACGAGCTGATTATCCATGATGGCGGCCTGTATGTGCATCCGGCTCTGCTGAAGGCTACGGTTCCTCTGTATGTCTGTATGTATGGCAACACCACAAGTGGTGAGGTCAAAGAGCCTACCAACTACCGCATCACGAACTACTCTACTGTGGCTATCCAAATCAAGAATATCAAGGCCAATGGTCCTTGGCTGATGCGTGATATGCCTGGCATGGAGTACTACCCTGACGGCGAGTATGGCAACTCGGTATACGACATGACAAAGAACCGTCTGCGCCGTGGCGAGCTGTACATGCGTCTGCGCGATACCGTCCTGACTCAGGGTGATAACGCAATTGACCATAGCGATACGGCTTGGGTCATCCCGAAAGCTACCGGCGATTTCATCAACAACAACATCACTGGCCGCGCAATGCAGGTGCCTATGGCAGTCTACATTGCAACCGGTAATGTGAATGAATCCGGTGTCTGCACTCCGGTCACGAAAGTGACCTACACGATTGCTCCGTACGGTGGCGTGATGCCGAACGATGCGGACTTCGAGAAAGTGCAGTCTCAGCCGTGGCTCAAAGACGCAAAATGACCTTCCCAGTGTGACCTGATGGTCGCTTCTGTACAACATTTGAGGGCAGTCGAGAAATCGGCTGCCCTCTCTTTTTATTTGTGCTTGCTGCTTCGCACTACCTGCATTTGAGCAAAAAATAAAGGAACGCCTACAATACCGTGGTATTGTCCGATGTCCCTTCGTGACTGGTTTGTATCGTTGTCCGCCAACCGACAGGCCCTTACGTCCTGCATCTCTTTCGAGTTTTATCGTTGCTCGCCAACCGACAGGTCTTTGTACCCTGCATCTCACTCGGATTATAGGTGCCAGTCCACCAGCAGAATGACGTCTGCTTTCCTGCTACCATTATACCTCACTCGCACTCGAAATGTAAACGGCTTTCGGCTCTAACCAAATGGCAGCTGCTCCAATTCTGGAGTGGCTGATTTTTTTGCGCATAACTTCTGAAAGAATCTCCGCTAAAATCAACCGTTGC
>ERZ894212.492-NODE-492-length-13153-cov-50.063979_pt1 | contig 13153 bp, 8 predicted proteins | sample MGYA00380289_ERZ894212 | MGnify/ENA primary metagenome ERZ894212 (study PRJEB32331, sample SAMN06328481) | human gut metagenome | biome: human gut microbiome; feature: stool | host: Homo sapiens | collected 2013-05-02 ... | reverse complement strand
CTGCCGGTCTTGCGCACATCGGCGGGGGCCAGGTTGACGGTAACATGGCTGGCGGGCCAGGGGCAGTTCAGGTTTTTGATGGCGCTGCGCACCCGCTCACTGCTTTCCTTCACGGCGGAATCCGGCAGGCCCACCATGGCAAATTTGGGCAGACCGCCGCTGATGTGGGTTTCCACGGTAACGGGGTAGCCATCCAGCCCCGTTACCCCCAGGCTGACAACGTGTGCATACATGGCGCAGCCAACTCCTTTTTTTCAACAAATTGCGTACTTTGATTATTTTCAGTATATCCTGTTCCGCCCGCGGCGGCAAGCATATTTTTTGTGCCCACAATCTGCCTTGACGCTGTAGGGTAAAAAACAGGCAAAGCTCCGGCAAAAAGCCGGAATTCCAGCTTTTTTTGATTGACAACGCAAACTAAAATTGATATATTTAATTTGAACAAGTAAATTTACCCAAAACTTTTACAGGGTAAGAAAGTGATGGTGTCCAAAATGTATAAAGAAATGTACAGCCGTTGGCTTGCTGCCAACCTGGATGACCCCGATCTGAAGCCGGAGCTGGAATCGATTCAGAACGATGACGCTGCCATTCAGGATCGTTTTGCCGTTGCCCTTAAGTTCGGCACTGCCGGTCTGCGCGGTGTGATCGGCGCCGGTACCAACCGCATGAACGTGTATGTTGTGCGCCAGGCTACCCAGGGCCTTGCCAACTGGGTCAAGACCCAGGGCGGCACCCAGACCGTTGCTATCAGCTATGACAGCCGCATCAAGAGCGATGTGTTTGCCAAGGCTGCTGCCGAAGTTCTGGCCGCCAACGGCGTAAAGGTGCGCATTTACAGCGCCCTGATGCCGGTTCCCGCACTGAGCTTTGCTACCCGGTATTATAACTGCAACGCCGGTATCATGGTAACGGCATCCCACAACCCGGCCAAGTACAACGGCTATAAGGCCTACGGCCCCGATGGCTGCCAGATGACCGATGAGGCCGCTGACATCGTGTACGCCGAAATCCAGAAGACCGACATCCTGACCGGCGCCAAAACCATGCCGTTTGCCGAGGGGCTGGAAAAGGGCATCATCGAATACGTTGGCGATGACTGCATCAACGCCCTGTACGAAGCAATCGAAGCCCGCTCCATCCGTCCCGGCATCTGCAAGACCGCCGGCCTGAAGCTGGTTTACAGCCCGCTGAACGGCTCCGGCCTGGTTCCGGTCACCCATGTTCTGCATGACATCGGCATTACCGATATCACCGTTGTGCCGGAACAGGAAAAGCCGGACGGCAATTTCCCCACCTGCCCGTACCCCAACCCCGAAATTTTCGAGGCTCTGCGCCTTGGCCTGGAACTGGCCGAAAAGTCTGGTGCAGATCTGATGCTGGCCACTGACCCCGATGCTGACCGCGTTGGCATTGCCGTTAAGTGCAAGGATGGCAGCTATGAGCTGCTTTCCGGCAACGAAGTCGGCGTTCTGCTGCTGGATTACATCTGCGCGGGCCGCATTGAGCAGGGAACCATGCCCAAAGACCCCGTCATGTGCAAGTCCATCGTGTCCACCCCGCTGGCGGACAAGGTGGCCGAGCATTACGGTGTTGAGTGTCGCAATGTGCTGACCGGCTTTAAGTGGATCGGCGATCAGATCGCCAAGCTGGAAGCTGCTGGTCAGGTTGACCGCTTCATCTTTGGCTTTGAGGAAAGCTATGGCTACCTGGCTGGTCCTTACGTCCGCGATAAGGATGCCATCATCGGCTCTATGCTGATTTGCGAAATGGCTGCTTATTACCGCGCAAAGGGCAGTTCCATCAAGGAAGAGCTGGAGCGCATTTACGCCGAGTATGGCCGCTACCTGAACAAGGTTGACAGCTTTGAGTTCCCGGGCCTGTCCGGCATGGACAAGATGGTGGGCATTATGTCCGGCCTGCGCGAGAACCCGCCCAAGGACTTTGGCGGTGACGCCGTTGTAAAGGTTGTGGACTATAAAAAGCCTGAAGAGACCGGTCTGCCCGCCGCCAACGTGCTGATCTACACCCTGGCATCCGGCTGCACCGTTGTGGTGCGCCCCTCCGGCACCGAGCCGAAGATCAAGACCTACTTTACCACCAAGGGCAAAGACCTGGCCGAAGCCGAAGCCAAGAAAGAAGAACTGGCCGCTGCCGTTAAGCCGCTGCTGGCATAATGTGATTCCATAGGTTTGGCGCTTTTGGGCCGCCTGCTGTAATACGCAGACGGCCTTTTTTGTATGCAGCCCCCTAGCCGCCGCAGTGAGGAAATAACGCGCATTTTCAGGCTCCGCTTGGGGAATCAACCCTCAGTCACCTTCGGCGACAGCTCCCCTCGAAGGGAAGCCAAAGGCTTTGCGGAAAATTGTTGCGGCATCTGCTACAAGGCCCCGGAACGGTCAAGGCCGTTCCCTACAGAGCATTTTATTGTGTGCGGCCAACCCACAAACACCCAGTAGGGCGGGGGTACCCGACTCCGCCGGAAACTTACCGGAGCAGATACAAAAAACGTGTGATGTACTTTGCCCCACAGTAGGAGACGGCGTCCTCGACGTCCCGGATGGGCATATAAATGATTGCACTTTTGCTGGCAATTTGCCGCCGCAAAAGATTGCCCACACTACTTGACAAAGCACAAAAACTCTGGTAAAATACTCTAGCAATCGTTCAGAGGGCTGCTCCACACGCACAGGATGGCGTCTGCTGGTAGCCGAAATTCGAAGATTGTGATGAGCACATATATCAAGTATGGCTCCCTTTAGTCATGATCGAGAAAGAGGTGAAATGAAAATGAAGCAGGGTATTCATCCCAACTATGTGGATTGCACCATTACCTGCGCATGCGGCAACGTGATCCATACCCGCGATACCAAGCCGGAGATCCGCGTTGAAGTTTGCAGCAAGTGCCATCCCTTCTACACCGGCAAGCAGAAGCTGGTTGACACCGGCGGACGTGTTGAGCGCTTTAAGCGCCGCTACGCCAACAAGGCTGGCAAGTAATTGCATTAAGGTTTTGTATACCGCAGATGGTAACATCTGCGGTATTTTTTTCAAATACATCATCTTGCATCTCAAAGGAGAACCCCTATGCCGGACTATCAAACGATCCGCGGTATTTCCACCTTTGAATATGAAGAAAAGCGCTCCCGCTTTATTGCTTCCGCTGCGTTTGCCGATACCGAGGAAGCTGCCCTTGCCCACCTGAACCGCATCAAAGCGGCCAACCGCACCGCGCGGCATAATGTGTATGCCTATGTTCTGCGCGAGGGCGGCCGCACCCGCTACAGTGATGACGGCGAACCCGCCAAAACCGCCGGTACCCCCGTGCTGGAAGCCATCGGCCATGCGGGGCTTTCGGATGTGATCGTGGTGGTTACGCGGTACTTTGGCGGAGTTCTGCTGGGTACCGGCGGGCTGGTGCGGGCCTACACCGCGGCGGCATCCGGAGCCTTGCAGCAGGCGGAGATTGTCAGCATGCGGCTGGTGACGGATTGCGCCGTGACCGTGCCATACCCCAAGTTTGAACAGGCCCAGCGGATGATCGCAGCCGCCGGGGCCAAACTGCAGGAACCGGAGTATGCCGACGCTGTGACCCTGCGCTGGCGCATGCCTGCCGGAACCGAAGAAGCCCTGTGCCATGACCTGAGCGAGCTGACCCGCGGCAGTGCCGAAGTGACGATCAGCAAACCACTTTACGCAGCTTTTTGATGCTGCGCAGTCATTTCTGGCAAGAAAGCAGAATTTCCCATGAAATTTTTACATTTCATACAAGTGTTTGGCGGCTTTTTATCGTATTTATAATATAGAGAGCCGTTTTTGGGCATGATATGCCCAACGGGGAACCGGATAGGGGAAAGGAGGCTGCGCCGTGACTGTGCGGGAAGAGACCCAGACAATTGAACGCCTGACCTTAAGCCCCTATGCCGCTTTAAGTGAGCAGAGCTTTGGCCGCCGCACCCCGGAACCGGAAGATGACCTGCGGACCTGCTACCAGCGTGACAGGAACAGAATTTTGCACTGTAAAAGTTTCCGGCGGTTGAAGCAGAAAACACAGGTGTTTCTTTCGCCGGAGGGCGACCACTACCGCACCCGGCTGACCCACACGCTGGAAGTCAGCCAGATTGCCCGAACCATTGCCCGCGCCCTGCGGCTGAATGAGGACCTGACCGAAGCCATTGCCCTGGGGCATGATCTTGGCCACACCCCATACGGCCACGCGGGGGAGCGCGCACTGAACCGGCTGTGCCCCGGCGGGTTTACCCACTACCGCCAAAGCCTGCGGGTGGTGGACTACCTGGAAAAGGACGGCAAGGGCCTGAACCTTTGCTGGGAGGTGCGCAACGGGATTATTACCCACACCAAAGGTGCCTGGGCCCGCACGATGGAAGGCTGTACCGTGCGCTATGCGGACCACATTGCCTTTTTGAACCATGTGGATTGCACCATTACCTGCGCATGCGGCAACGTGATCCATACCCGCGATACCAAGCCGGAGATCCGCGTTGAAGTTTGCAGCAAGTGCCATCCCTTCTACACCGGCAAGCAGAAGCTGGTTGACACCGGCGGACGTGTTGAGCGCTTTAAGCGCCGCTACGCCAACAAGGCTGGCAAGTAATTGCATTAAGGTTTTGTATACCGCAGATGGTAACATCTGCGGTATTTTTTTCAAATACATCATCTTGCATCTCAAAGGAGAACCCCTATGCCGGACTATCAAACGATCCGCGGTATTTCCACCTTTGAATATGAAGAAAAGCGCTCCCGCTTTATTGCTTCCGCTGCGTTTGCCGATACCGAGGAAGCTGCCCTTGCCCACCTGAACCGCATCAAAGCGGCCAACCGCACCGCGCGGCATAATGTGTATGCCTATGTTCTGCGCGAGGGCGGCCGCACCCGCTACAGTGATGACGGCGAACCCGCCAAAACCGCCGGTACCCCCGTGCTGGAAGCCATCGGCCATGCGGGGCTTTCGGATGTGATCGTGGTGGTTACGCGGTACTTTGGCGGAGTTCTGCTGGGTACCGGCGGGCTGGTGCGGGCCTACACCGCGGCGGCATCCGGAGCCTTGCAGCAGGCGGAGATTGTCAGCATGCGGCTGGTGACGGATTGCGCCGTGACCGTGCCATACCCCAAGTTTGAACAGGCCCAGCGGATGATCGCAGCCGCCGGGGCCAAACTGCAGGAACCGGAGTATGCCGACGCTGTGACCCTGCGCTGGCGCATGCCTGCCGGAACCGAAGAAGCCCTGTGCCATGACCTGAGCGAGCTGACCCGCGGCAGTGCCGAAGTGACGATCAGCAAACCACTTTACGCAGCTTTTTGATGCTGCGCAGTCATTTCTGGCAAGAAAGCAGAATTTCCCATGAAATTTTTACATTTCATACAAGTGTTTGGCGGCTTTTTATCGTATTTATAATATAGAGAGCCGTTTTTGGGCATGATATGCCCAACGGGGAACCGGATAGGGGAAAGGAGGCTGCGCCGTGACTGTGCGGGAAGAGACCCAGACAATTGAACGCCTGACCTTAAGCCCCTATGCCGCTTTAAGTGAGCAGAGCTTTGGCCGCCGCACCCCGGAACCGGAAGATGACCTGCGGACCTGCTACCAGCGTGACAGGAACAGAATTTTGCACTGTAAAAGTTTCCGGCGGTTGAAGCAGAAAACACAGGTGTTTCTTTCGCCGGAGGGCGACCACTACCGCACCCGGCTGACCCACACGCTGGAAGTCAGCCAGATTGCCCGAACCATTGCCCGCGCCCTGCGGCTGAATGAGGACCTGACCGAAGCCATTGCCCTGGGGCATGATCTTGGCCACACCCCATACGGCCACGCGGGGGAGCGCGCACTGAACCGGCTGTGCCCCGGCGGGTTTACCCACTACCGCCAAAGCCTGCGGGTGGTGGACTACCTGGAAAAGGACGGCAAGGGCCTGAACCTTTGCTGGGAGGTGCGCAACGGGATTATTACCCACACCAAAGGTGCCTGGGCCCGCACGATGGAAGGCTGTACCGTGCGCTATGCGGACCACATTGCCTTTTTGAACCATGATATTGAGGATGCCGTGGCCGCCGGTGTGCTGAACCCCGCCGCCCTGCCGCGGGATGCCGTGCAGGTGCTGGGAGATACCAAATCCCGGCGCATCACCACAATGATCACCGACCTTGTGGCAAACAGCGCAAACTGCAAAAATGGGAAAATGCAGTTTTCCCCCGAAGTGGAGGAGGCATACGGTGTGCTGAAAGACTTTATGTACAGCACGGTGTATGTGGACAAGGATGCCAAGCGCGAAGAGAAAAAAGTGGACAAGATGATCGAAGCGCTGTATGAGCGCCTTTGCGCGGACCCCACGCTGATGCCTAATTTTTATATGCAGGTGGCATATCACCAGGGAATGGACCGTGCCGTGGCGGATTATATTTCCGGCATGAGCGATGAATTTGCTACCCGCCTGTTTGAGGAGCTGTTTGTGCCGCAAAAGTGGCAGGTGCTATAAAATTGGCAGTATGTTAGAGCACTGCCGCCTGCCCCGAAGGGGCGCACATTGTGCGCCCGCTAACCTATAAATTATTACGATATATACGCGAAAGGAGGCCCGGAGCCCCATTGATCCCACAGGAATACATACAGGAAGTGGTTGCACGCAATGATATTACCGAAGTAATCGGCCAATATGTGCAGCTGCGTCATCGCGGGCGGACCTATACCGGGTTGTGCCCTTTCCATAACGAGAAAACCCCTTCGTTTACCGTCTACCCGGATACCCAAAGTTTTTACTGCTTTGGCTGCGGTGCGGCGGGGGATGTGATTAACTTTGTGCGCAAAATTTCCAACCTGGGCTATGTGGAAGCTGTTAAACAGCTGGCGGGACGCGCCGGGATGCCCATGCCGGAGGAGGACGACCAGGAAAGCCGTTCCCGCTCCCGCCTGTTGGAGATCAACCGCAACGCCGCGCGCTATTTTTATGACCAGCTCAACGCCCCAACGCCGGAAGCTGCCATGGCCCGCCGCTACTGGCGCGAAAAACGCGGCCTTTCGGATGCGGCCATCCGCCGGTTTGGCCTGGGCTATGCACCGGAAGATTTTGTCGGCCTTCTGCACTACCTGCGCCACCGCGGCTTTACCGAGCCGGAATTGGAATCCTCCGGCCTTGTCAAGCGTAGCGCCAAGGGCAATCTGTATGATATCTTCCGCCACCGCGTGATGGTGCCCATCATTGATGTGCGGGGCAATATCATTGCGTTCGGCGGGCGCGTGATGGATGATTCCAAGCCGAAATACATCAACTCGCCCGAAACGATGGTCTACCACAAATCCCGCACGCTGTTTGCGCTGAATGTGGCAAAAAAATCAACGTCCAAGCGGTATATCCTCTGCGAAGGGTATATGGATGTCATCTCGATGCACGAAGCCGGGTTTGATACCGCTGTCTGTGCCTGCGGCACGGCTTTGACGCCGGAGCAGGTCAAGCTGCTGACGGAATACGCCGACGAAGTGGTGCTGAGCTATGACTCGGACGAAGCAGGCCAGAAGGCAACGGAGCGCAGTTTGGCGCTGTTTTCCGGTACCAATTTGCAGGTGCGGGTGCTGAACATCCCCGGTGCCAAGGACCCGGATGAATTTATCCGCACCTATGGCCGCGACCGGTTTGAAGCCGTGCTGGAAGGCACCGCAACCCCGCTGGAGTTCAAGCTGGCTAAGGCAGTGAAAAAATATGACCTGCGCAACGATGCCCAGCGCCTGCAATATGTGGATGAAGCCATCGGCATTCTGGCAGGCAGCGCGGTCAGCCCCACGGCGCGGGATGTGTATGCCGGGCGCATTGCGGAGCAGACCGGCATTGATAAAAAGGCTGTGTTGGTCCAGCTGGAAAGCGCCGTGCGCGGGGCCGGGCGCAGGGCACGCCGCAAAGAGCAGAACGAACTTTCCCGCCAGGGGATTGCGGCGGATATCCGCGTGCCCTATGACCGCGGGGGCGAAGCTGCCCTGGGGGCCGCAAGCGCCGCCCGCCAGCTTGTGGCGGCTATGCTGCAGGATGCCGGCGCCATCCCCTACATCCGGGAGCGGCTGAACCTTGGCATGGTGGTGCTGCCGGAAATGCAGCAGGCAATCAAGGCGATTTACGACTGCGCCGCCCGCGGCCAGCCCGCCAACGCCACGACCCTTTCCCCCTTGTTGGAGGAAAAAGCCTACAGCCAGGTGATGCTGGCCCAGGCCCAAAACGCCGATACCCGCCTGACCCGCCGGGATATTGATATGCTGCTGGATCGTTTGCAGACCGCAAACCCCGAAAGCGCCCAGGTAGCAGGCACCACAGACGATGAATTCCGGCAGAAATTTGCCGCCCTTGCCCGCAAAAAAGTGGGCGAACGCCCGCCGGAAGAATAATTTCCACCCGGCCAAAACCATGTTGTTTTATCCCGTTCCAGTAAGATGGGCAGAATAAAAACCAAAGGAGAAACTACTTATGGCAGAAAAGAAAGATTCGATTCGCAACCTGATTGAACAGGGCCGCCGTGCAGGCAAATTGACCAGCACCGAAATCAGTGACGCTATGGAAGAGAGCAGCCGTGTTATTGACGCGGAGCAGATGGAAAAGCTGTATGAAGAGCTGGAAAGCAACGGCATTGAAGTGGTGGATGATGACGCCACTGATATGTCCGCTGTGGCCGATATGGGCGAGGAGGGGATGGATGACTTTGAGGATACCGTTACCTCGGACGGCATTACCATCGATGACCCCGTTAAGGTTTACCTGAAAGAGATCGGCCGCGTGCCCCTGCTGACCCCCGATGAGGAAGTGCAGCTGGCCCTGGATATCCAGAAAGGCGGCAAGGACGGCGAACGCGCCAAGCAGCGCCTGAGCGAAGCCAACCTGCGTCTGGTAGTTTCCATTGCAAAGCGCTATGTGGGCCGCGGCATGCAGTTCCTGGACCTGATCCAGGAAGGTAACCTGGGTCTGATCAAAGCGGTTGAAAAGTTTGACCATACCAAGGGCTTCAAGTTCTCCACCTATGCAACGTGGTGGATCCGCCAGGCCATCACCCGCGCCATTGCGGATCAGGCCCGCACCATCCGTATTCCTGTGCATATGGTGGAAACCATCAACAAGGTCAAAAAGGTTTCCAGCCAACTGCTGCACGAAAACGGCCATGAGCCCAGCGCCGAAGAAATTGCCGAGCGCCTGGATATGCCGGTGGACAAAGTGCGCGAGATTATGCGCGTGGCACAGGAACCCGTCAGCCTCGAAACCCCCATCGGTGAGGAGGAAGATAGCCACTTGGGCGACTTTATCCCCGATGAGGAAGCCCCCGTTCCTGCCGAAGCCGCCAGCCAGACCCTGTTGAAAGAGCAGCTGGCCGATGTGCTGAAAACCCTGACCCCGCGTGAAGAAAAGGTCCTGCGCCTGCGCTTTGGCCTGGAAGATGGCCGCCCCCGCACGCTGGAAGAGGTGGGCAAGGAGTTCAACGTTACCCGTGAACGTATCCGCCAGATCGAAGCAAAAGCCCTGCGCAAGCTGCGCCACCCCAGCCGCAGCAAAAAGCTGCGCGACTTCCTGGATTGATGCCGTGATTCTTATATAGAATAGAAATAGCAAATTAAAATCATCTGCACCCGTACTGCTGTTTGCCCGGCGGTGCGGGTGTATTTTTGTGTGCAGCAGGCATAAATGACAAAGCCACAGCATACGATTACCCTGATGATATAGGGGAGGGGATAACGATGTGTGGAATTGCCGGACAGATCAGCGCGGACCCAAATAAGATTGCAGCCAACTACCCAGCTTACTGCCGAATGCAGAAAAGCCTTGCACGCCGCGGGCCGGACCAGCGGGGAATATACCTGCACGGCCATGCGGCGCTGGTCCATGCGCGGCTGGCTGTGGTGGATCTGGAAAACGGCTGCCAGCCCATGGTGCTGGATCAGGGCGGGGAAAAATACATTCTGGTGTACAACGGCGAGCTGTACAACACGCCGGAGTTGCACGCCCAGCTTGCGGCTCTGGGCCATCGCTTTGTAAGCCATTCCGATACTGAGGTTTTGTTACATGCTTTTGCCCAGTGGGGGCCGGACTGTCTGGAAAAGCTGAACGGTATTTTTGCATTTGCTGTGTGGCAGCAGCGGGCGCAAAAGCTCTTTCTGGCGCGGGACCGCATCGGGGTCAAGCCGCTGTTCTATGCCCTGCGCGGGAACAGCCTGATCTTTGCTTCCGAGCTGAAAACGCTGCTCTGCCACCCGGAGATCCCGCCGCAGGTGGATGCCCATGGGCTGGCCGATGTGCTGCTGCTCGGCCCCGGCCGCACGCCGGGGTGCGGGGTGTTCCGCAATGTGCAGGAATTGAAGCCCGGCTGCTGCGCAGAATACATTGTGCCACAGGTTGGTGCGCCGCGCCTCACCGTGCGCCGCTACTGGCAGCTGACCGACCACGAACACCCCGATGATTTTACCCACACCGCAGCCAAAGTGCGGGACCTGGTGATGGATGCCGTCACGCGGCAGCTGGTATCGGATGTGCCGGTGGCAACCTTCCTTTCCGGCGGGCTGGATTCCAGCCTGATTTCGGCAATCGCGGATTCCCACTTTACGGCGCGGGGCAAAACGCTGCAGACTTTCTCGGTCGGTTATCAGGATAACAAAAAGTACTTCCACGCCACCCATTTCCAGCCCAGCCCGGATGCGCCGTATATCCGCACCATGAACCAGTTCTTGAACGCGCAGCATACCTGGGTAACGCTGGACAGCGAAGCACTGGCCACCGCCCTGCTGGAAGCGGTGGACGCCCGCGACCTGCCCGGTATGGCGGATGTGGACTCCTCGCTGCTGCTGTTCTGCCGTGAGATCCGTAAAACAGCCACCGTGGCACTTTCCGGCGAGTGCGCGGACGAGATATTTGGCGGTTACCCCTGGTACAGGGATAAGACCGTGCGGGAGCGGTATGGCTTCCCTTGGGCGCAGAGCACGGCATACAGGGTCAGCTTTTTTAAGCCGGAGGTGTTCGGCAGCATTGACCCGGCGGCGTATATTGATGAAGGCTACCGCGCCACGCTGGAGCAAACTTCCATCCGCCCCGGTCTGGATCCCCTGGAACAACGGATGCGCCAGATGTTTGCCCTGAACTTTAACTGGTTTATGCAGACCCTTTTGGACCGCAAGGACCGAATGAGTATGTACAGTGGGCTGGAAGTGCGCGTGCCGTTCTGCGATTACCGCATTGCGGAATACCTGTACAGCGTGCCGTGGGAATATAAGGATTACGAGGGCCACGAAAAAGGCCTGCTGCGCCAGGCGATGCAGGGCGTGCTGCCCACGGAAGTGTTGTGGCGAAAAAAGAGCCCCTACCCTAAAACATGGAACCCGGCGTATTTGAACGCTGTCAGCGCCATGCTGCGCAGTGCGATGCAGGACCCGGATGCCCCGCTGCTGCGTATTGCCAAGAGGGCAGCGCTGGAACAGCTGTTGACCGCTGCCGAGACTGCGACCCCCTGGTATGGCCAGCTGATGACCACCCCGCAGACCATTGCCTGGTTTGTGCAGCTGAATTACTGGCTGCAAAAATACCGGGTGGAGCTGGTGTAAATACCTGTGTGGCGGGCCCGGCATCAAACGCATAACACCAAAAACAGACGAGTGCCCACCCTGCACACGGATAACGGGGGGAAGGGCACTTTTTGTTTGCAAAGCGTAAAAAACGGGAAAATGCAGAAAAAACGCAGGCTGCAACCCATACAAAAAACACACAAGGTAATTGGGCATTGTGCCAATTAGCGGCATTTCAAGGATTTGTCAAGTGGCAAAAGAAATGCAAAAATAGCACTTTGCCAAAAGAAATGCGACACACAGCCGGGCGTTCAATTTCCTAATAAAAAAACACGCAAAATGCCAAAAGAGCCCTTGACAATCAGCTTTTTGGCTGGTATACTGGCATAGTATCACAAAATGGAATAGAGCGCCCTAAAGGAATTTTGATTTTTTCGCGTTTTTTCAAACTTTGTTAAAAACGACGAATGTTCCAAGAAAATCATTGCTTCGGCGGAGCGCTTTTGCCAAAAACAAATCTGAACGGAATAGGAGTGGTCGCATTTTATGGTAAAGGTCAAGCCCGTACAAAACGGTCGAACCTCCAGAATGAGCTTTTCCCGCATCAACGAAGTGATTGGCATGCCCAACCTCATCGAGATCCAGAAAAACTCTTATAACTGGTTCCTGGACGAGGGCCTGCGCGAAGTGTTCCACGACATTGACGCGATCGAGGATTACACCGGGAATCTCTCGCTGGAATTTGTCGATTACCGTCTGGACAAGCACCCCAAATATACCATTAAAGAATGTAAAGAGCGTGACGCAACGTATGCTGCGCCGCTTTATGTCACTGCGCGCCTGTTGAACAAAAGCACCGGCGAAGTGAAGGAACAGGAAATTTTCATGGGCGATTTCCCGCTCATGACGGATTCCGGCACTTTCATCTCCAACGGTGCAGAACGTGTTATCGTCAGCCAGCTGGTTCGTTCGCCTGGCGTGTTCTATGCTTCCAGCAAGGACCGTACCGGCAAGGACCTTTTCACCGCAACCATGAACCCCAACCGCGGCGCATGGCTGGAATACGAAACCGATTCTTCCGATGTATATTATGTGCGCATTGATAAAAACCGCAAGCTGCCGGTTACTACCTTCCTGCGCGCACTGGGCCTTGGCACCGATGAGCAGATCCGCCAGTACTTCGGCGATTCTGAACCCAAAATCAACGCCACCCTGGAAAAGGATATCACCCATTCCACAGAGGAAGCCCTGCTGGAGTGCTACCGCAAGCTGCGCCCCGGCGAGCCGCCGACGGTGGAAAGCTCCCGCAGCCACATCAACCTGCTGTTCTTTGATCCGCGCCGTTACGACCTGGCTCGTTTTGGCCGCTTCAAGATGAACAACAAGCTGTGCCTGTTCCGCCGTATTGCGGGCTATAAGACTGCCGAGGACATCATTGCCCCGCTGACCGGCGAACTGCTGGCCGCCAAGGGCGAGCGCATCAACCACGAAAAGGCTGTTGAAATTGATAATGCCGGTGTTTCCCGCGTTACTGTTATCGTGGAGCGCAAGGGCCAGGATCCGATCAATGTGATCGTGTTCTCCAACGGCTGTGTCGATGCCCAGAGTTTCTTCAGC
>ERZ894212.463-NODE-463-length-13561-cov-116.492522_pt1 | contig 13561 bp, 9 predicted proteins | sample MGYA00380289_ERZ894212 | MGnify/ENA primary metagenome ERZ894212 (study PRJEB32331, sample SAMN06328481) | human gut metagenome | biome: human gut microbiome; feature: stool | host: Homo sapiens | collected 2013-05-02 ... | reverse complement strand
GACTTCCTTCTTGCCGAGAGAATCCACCTCCAGACCGTTGTCCGAAAGCCACTGTTTCATCTGCTGCACGGAGTTGGGATTGTCCAAAGCGGTCAGCTTCTTCATGACAGCAGTGAGATCCGCACGGGAGCGGGTGTCCATAGCGATGGCTTGATGCACCAGCTCCATATCAAGGGCGACGCCTCTGTCGTTGATTTCCTGATCGAGGTGGTATTGCTCCCAGACTGTTTCCGGCACAGGGAACTTGGCGAGCTTTTCCTGAATGGACATCTCGACCTCGACATCACGGATGTTGTACCGTTTGAAGGCGTCCCACTTGTCGGGAGCGTTTTCCGGCAGGTTGCGGGTTCGACCGCCATTGGTCTTTGTCGGCGCACAGGGCTGGCAGAAATACTTGATGAGCTCTTTGCCTTCGGTCAGCTTCTGCTTTCCGAGGCCCAGAACAGCACCGACGCCTTCCAATGAAAGGGGTAAGCCCATGTAAGCGGACCAGATCATGGTGCATTTCCATGAGGCCGGATCGAGGTAGTTGCCCACGGTGTCTTCCGGGATGCTGTAGTAGGCGTTATCAAAACCGCCGTGATCCCGGAGCCAGCGGGAAAGGCATATTCTCTCGAACTGAGCGTTGAAGGCCCACTTCGTCACATCATCGTTTGTAAGCGCAGCGATGACCTCCGGAGGGATCGTCTCTCCACAGGCGAGGTCGACCACCTGCGCAGGATTACCGTCTGCGGAATACCCGAAGAGAAGAATATCGAAATCTGTCGCCTCGGTGTATTTGTAGACACCGCATTTGGCAAGGTCCACGCTACTGTATGTTTCAATATCAATACTGAGTGTTTTCATATACACCGGTCCTTTCCATAGCCTGAAAGGGTGGCAGGATTGCTCCCACCACCCGCAGGCCGGAGATTACTTCTGTTCGAGTTCCTTCATTCGAGCTTCGTGGAACTCGACTTCACGAATGGCACGTTCTCGTTCAAGCTGCTGACGCTCAGCTTCCCATTTGGCGTTGCGAGCTTCACGCTCAGTCTCAAGAGCAGCATTACGCTTCTCACGCTTGCGGTCGTCGATGGTGTCGATGATGGACCTGACGATCCAGAACACAGCCAGAACCAGATAGAGGGACAGAAGCAGGATGCAAAGAATCGTAGTAGCGTTCATGGTGCGTACCTCCTTAAGACAGGAAATCTTCATCCGCATCGGTGGAGAAGTCAGATGCTGCGCTGGACTTGCCGCCGAGGGGTTCGCCGTCACGGATCTTCTGCAGGTTGTTCAGCCCACAGGCGATGCCCTTGTTGCCGTTGGAGTTGAAAGCGTAGAAGTTGATGCTGGCACGACCGTACACGCCGGAGTAAACCTCGGAGCGGGTCAGGATCGGATTGCAGTCAGCGTCCACAATGCCGGGAGCCGTGGCGGAGTTGGCGTTGATGAAGTAGCTGCCAGCGTAAGCCGGATCATCCGGACGCTCGGTGTCGCCGTCACGAAGAGGCATCTTGATAGCAGTGAGGGGCGGTACGGACTTGCCGTTGCCCTTGAGCTTGGCCTCGCCCTCCTTGTAGGCAGCCTCGATAGCAGCCTGAATCTTGGCGATGGTCTTGGTGTCGGATTTCGGGATGATGAGGCTCACGCTGTACTTGGGAGTGCCGCCGTTGATGGACTTCGGCTCCCAGACGTTTGCGTAGCTCCAGCGTGTGTCGACACCGGTGATAACCTTCATGGGATTGCTGATTTTTACATTCTTACTCATTGTCGTTTTCCTCCATAAAATCATTTTTTGCTGTATTCATGGCCGGGCGCTTGTCGCTATCCGGCACAAGTGTGGGTTTGCCCTGCGGCTTTTCAATGTAAGCCGTCAGGAGTTCATCAAAGCGGGACTTGCCGAGGAGCTTCTGCATGGCGGTGATGCCGAGCATCTTTTTCTCATACGGGTCAAAGCCTGCTTTCTCGACCGCGTCAATGACGGCGGCCTCATTGCTGTATCTGCGGTTGCTGCGTCCTTCGACGAGCTTAAAGCCAGTCCATTCCTTACCGGAGAGAGCTTGCTGCAGGGCGTATTCCTTGATATCGGAAGCCCAGCTAACCAGTTCATCTACCTTGCTGAGAATGACCTCGATCTCGGTATCCGTAAGCAGTGGCGGGAGCTTGAAATCATGCTGCGCGAGCTTCAGATTTGCCTCAGCTCTGGCGCGGCACTCGTTCTTAGCCTTGCAGAAGCCGCACCATTCACCGCACAGGAAGTTCCCGTCACCGGCAAAAGCCAGATCTGCTGTGGGCTTCAAGACTTCATCCGCCCAGCGATACAGGTCATCCTTGCTGATTTCGTAGGTGCTGACGTTCTGGCGTCTCGGTTGATAAATGGCCATGGAAACCTGTTCGATGTCGTAAATGTCATCGAAAAGTTCCAAAGCACCGAGAGCGTAACACTGCATCTGCGGATTCTCCTCTGCAGAGACCAAGACACCTAAGCCGTGCTTGTAGTCGATCACCCGGAGCGTACCGTCCGCAATGATGATGCAGTCGGCGGTTCCGAAGCCCTGTTCTACCCAGCGGGAGAAGTCCACACGCTGCTCGATAAGAACTACCGGGTCGGTGCAGGTTTCCTTGGCGGCTTCGACCTGTTCCAGCACATATTCGGCATAGCCGGAGGTAGCATCCTCCATTTCCTCGGAATACCACTTGAGGCTGTCGGTCGGGTCTTCTGAAGGAAGTCCCAGCGCGGTTTTCAATTTGTGCTCGCCAAGCGCATGAGCGTTGGTGCCTTCTGCAGCGTAGTCTGATCCTTTGTCCTCATAGGTTTCGCAAAGCCTCGCCGATGGCGGGCAGTGCAGCCACCTGTCGGAGCTGGACGCGGACAGAATTGCGTGTGCTTTAGCTGCCATTGCCGATTACCTCCGCGTCCTTCATCAGGGCTTCGTAGTTTGCCGGATCGATCTCCGAGAGCTTTGCGGCACCATACTTTTTAAGCAGGGCGCGTACTTCTGCGGTATGACCGGCGCGGGACTTCTCAGCAAGGACGGCTCTTACATCGTCCAGCTTGAGTTCAGGCTTCAGTTCCTTCTTGGCGGGAGCATCAGTGGTCTGTGTTTCATCGACATCGCCGGAAAACTGCTGGTAGAGCCAGTCGGCTGCGGCATTAATAGAAGCAGCAGCGGTGCGGAGCTCTTCGATGGTCTGTGCCATTTCTGCCATCTTTGACATTTTCTTTTCCTCCTTCCTCGGATTGGCTTGCGGCAAGTACCCGGAGGTTCCTTGCCAGTCTGGCGGATACGTGGCTGATGAAATTCAGGAGCTTGATCTCCTCGTTCACGTTGCCGCCTGTGTCTGCGTAACTGCGGTACATCATGGGTTCACCTCGCTTTGTGAAGGCTGTGTTCTCTTGCCTTCACCTTCCACTGGAGATGAACTACCGATTTGAGCGGAGGATTTTATAAAAAATCTCCGACCACCATCCGAAAGAGGGACAGTGGCCGGAAAGGGTGTGATTCGTGGTCTTGGTATTACTTATCGCCGGTAATCCTGTGCAAGTTGGTGCGATACTTCTTCATCTGATCCGCGAAGGTCTTCTGCGGGCGACCGAGTTCTCTTGCAATAGCACGGTCGGAGATGCCCTCCGGGTGATCCTTCCAAAGCTGAATGATGGTATCGGCCTCCGGATCAAGCTCACGCAGTCTGGCAAAGAGCTGCTCCAGCAGCATGCGGTCGGCGATGACTTCTTCCATCGGCTTACTGCGGTCGGGAATATAGTCACCGAGGGTGCCGTTGCCATCAGGGAGAGGCTGATCCAAAGAAGTAATGTCGCCTGCCGCATGGTATTCACAACCGATGCAATCACCGTCACATTTCCAGATGAAGCGGTAAGGGCACATGCACCTGCCGTGATCCTGTTCCTTGTGACGGATGCGGTCGGCTTCCTTATAGAAAGCATCACGCTGTTCCTTTGTGACAGAGACCTTTTCGCCGGTGCTGCGAACGTAAATAAAGTAAGTCTTCTGATTGTCATTGTTTTGCATAATGAAAGCCCTCCTTCGGCTTTTGCCGAAATGGAGAGCTCCAGACATGCAAAACCAGGCCACAGGCGTGAGGGCATACCGAAGGATTACTCCATTTCGGCTGCACCTCACTTCCGGTGATCGGTACAGTATTTGATTGTCATCGGTAGTCACATGGAACCGGAAACACCCTGCGCAGATGGCTCCCACGTGCTAAAGCAAGTATGCCATTTTTAGGGATCGGAACCTCAGACACATGCATGTCCGTTTTTGCAGTGCTGATAGGCAGAAACGAGAAGGTTAAGACAGGTTTAATATTGAAAAATAGATAAAAAAAGACCGGACATAGTTGTGTCCGGTGGAAATTTTTATGAACGCACAAATAAAAAATAATATCAACAAATAACAGTAAACTCTTGGAAAATTCACATTTATGGTGTATACTAAAATGGTTAAGTTGTATTCAGATTCAAATCACGGGGTGAGAGCATGGAAGAAATCATGAATGACAAATGGATAAGCATAGATGAAGCTGCGGAATATTTAGGAATCAAAACAGTTACTCTTCGTAGCTGGATCAGAAATGGTAAAGAGGGTTTGCCTGCTCAAAAAATTGGGAAACAGTGGAAGTTTTAAATTTCCGAACTCGATGAATGGGTTAAGAGCGGTAAAAGCGCTGACTGATTCAAGGGGAAAAATCGAAGAAAACATTAGACAAGGAGCAGACAAAGATGGCTATCAAGAAAACGCAATTATATGCATCGCTGTGGGCGAGCTGTGACAAACTTCGCGGAGGCATGGATTCCTCAGAGTATAAGGACTATATCCTGACACTTTTGTTCATGAAGTATGTCACTGATAAATTTAAGAATAAAGGAGCCTATGAAGACATTAAGGTTTTTGATAAGGCACATGATAAAGATCCCGATCCGGAAAAGCGGACGGGCTGCTCCTTTGATGACTTTATTGTACTTAAGGGAAAGAAGAACATCGGCGAGGGGATGGATAAGATCATTGCCCGCCTTGCTGATGAAAACACTGACCTCAAGGGTGTTATTGATATTGCTCATTTCAATGATGAGAAGAAGCTGGGAAGCGGTAAGGAAATGGTCGATAAGTTGACCGATCTTATTTCCATTTTCCAGCGTCCGGAACTTGACTTCTCCCGGAACAAGGCAGAGGGAGATGACATCATTGGCGATGCCTACGAGTATCTAATGCGTAAATTCGCTACAGAGAGCGGAAAGAGCAAGGGGCAATTCTATACGCCTGCAGAGGTTTCCAGAATCCTTGCCAATGTGGTAGGCATCAGTCGCTGCACAGATACCGGAGCCACGGTATGCGATCCGGCCTGTGGAAGTGGCAGCCTATTAATTCGAGCTATCGATGCGGCTCCGATTCCAATCATGGGATATGGCCAAGAAAAGGAAAGCACCACAGCTGGTCTGGCAAAGATGAATGCCGTCCTTCACCGTAAAGCCGAGATTACTATAAAGAGCGGCAACACCTTCTCAAATCCGCAGTACCTTGATAAATCGGATAACTCTGTACTTGAACGTTTTGATTACATAGTGGCCAATCCGCCTTTTTCCATGAAGAACTGGCGCGACGGTATTGCCGGTAAAGAGTATGGTCGCTTTGAAGGCTATGGGGGCACACCTCCTGAGAAGAACGGCGACTATGCTTGGCTCATGCACATTCTTAAAGCATTGAAGGCGAACGGCAAAGCAGCAGTTATTCTTCCTCATGGTGTCTTATTCCGTGGAAACGCGGAAGCTACTATCAGGGAAGCCATTATTAAGAAGCATTGGATTAAGGGCATTATCAGCCTTCCGGCAAACTTGTTTTACGGCACCAGCATAGCTGCCTGCGTGCTCGTAATTGATAAAGAAGGTGCTGCAAACCGACAGGGCATCTTTATGATTGATGCCAGCCGTGGGTACGTTAAGGACGGAAATAAAAACCGTCTGCGTGAACGTGATATTTACAGAATCATCACAACATTCAATGAGCAGATAACAACCGATCCCAAGTATGCTCGTTTCGTACCAAACGATGAAATCGAAAAGAAGAACGGGTATAACCTGAACATTACCCGGTATATTGATTCCACAGATCCGGAGGATATTCAGGACATTTATGCGCACATTCATGGTGGTATCCCAGCGGTTGATATTGACAGTCTGTCTAAGTATTGGGATGTGTTCCCTTCGCTAAAGGCTGAGTTGCTGACGGCGATTAGCGAAAAGTATTACAGCTTGAATGTGGAGCATGAGAATATTCGTCAGACGATATATAAAAACGCCGAGTTCTCAGAATACGGTGAGAAACTCGACGAGGCTTTTGCAGCATGGAAGACCAAGGAATATCCCACTTTATCTTTCCTTGATGAAGATGTATCCGCGAGAGAGTTAATCGTTAGCCTTGCGGAGGATATCCTTGCTGAATTTGAACACCTGACGCTGATTGATAAATACGACGTGTATCAAGTGCTGCTGGCTTATTGGAATGAGGTCATGAACGATGACGTGTCGCTTATAATAAGTGAATCGGATGGCTATGCCAATGCAAGAGCGACGGACAATATCGAGGAAAAGATCACGCAGGGCAAGAATAAAGGCAAGATGAAAGTCACTGGATGGGAAGGAAGATTGATTCCTAAGGCCATCGTGATAGATGCCTTCTTCCGTGAGGAGAAGAATGCCATAGAGGAAGCCGAGAACGTTGTCGCAGAAACAGAATCCTTGCTTTCTGATCTGATTGAGAGCGCTGACGAAGAATCTGCTCTTGCCGATGTGGCTGAGAACGGAAAAGTCAAGGCGAAGGACGTAGAGGCTAAGATCAAGGAACTTACACAGCATGTAGAGACGGAGGAAACCATAGAACTGGAGCTCATGATGAATCAGCTTCCGATGCAGAAGAAGCGCCTTCAAGCATATCTTGTTGGACATCCACTCTGCAAGAGCGCTTTGACTGACAAGGGCACCGTTAATAAATCATCCATTATGCTGCGTTTGCTGGTTATTCGTACTGAGGAGAGCATACCTGAAAGTCTTCAGGATGATGTTAATCAGCTGAAAGCTACGTTGGAGCTGTGTGGCAAGGTATCAGATTACAATAAGGTTGTCAAAGAGCTGAACAAGGCTCTGGATGAAAAGTGCCGGGCAAGATATGAAAAATTCACAGATAATGAAATTTTAGATCTGCTTGTGAACAAGAAGTGGTTTGATAGCATTTTCTCTGGCATCACCGATTTGTATGCTGAGATTTCCCATCGCTTGACAAGTAGGATTATTGAACTTGCTGAGCGATATGAGGATACACTTCCGGAGCTTGACAAAGTCACTACTGAATATGAGACAAAGGTAAAGTCTCATCTGGAAAGGATGGGATTCAAATGGTAAACACTAAGTGGAAAGAAGTTTCGGTTAAAGATTTGATGAAAATTGAAACCGGTAGCAGGAATACAGAAGACAAGATTGATAATGGACAGTATCCGTTTTTTGTGCGTTCACAAACTGTTGAGCATATAGATAGTTTTCACTATGATTGCGAAGCTGTACTTACAGCCGGAGACGGAGTGGGGACTGGAAAAGTTTTTCATTACATAAATGGAAAATTTGATGCACATCAGAGAGTATATGTTATGTCACAGTTTAAGGATGTTTTGGGAAAGTATTTTTATTACTGGTTCTCCAAAAACTTCTTTGCTGAGGTAGCGAAGTATACAGCAAAATCTTCAGTCGATTCTGTTCGTAAACAAATGATTGCGGGAATGGTGCTCCCGTTACCATCAGCAGAAGAGCAACAAAAAATAGTTGGTATCTTATCCGATATTGATACGTTAATTACTAATTTACAAAAACTCATCCAGAAGAAGAAGGATATCCGTCAAGGAACAATGCAAATGCTTGTAACCGGTAAGAAACGACTGGGCAACTTTTCAGGAGAATGGTTTGATTGCACGCTGGACTCTATCGCATATGTATTAAATGGTGATAGAGGGGTTAACTATCCGTCTGGGGATGACTTTATCGAGTATGGAATTCCTTTTATAAACGCAGGAAACATTAGTAATAATATTGTTGATATTTCAACTGTAGATTATATCTCGATTGAAAAATATAATTCTTTGGGAGGGGTAAAAATTCAAAAAAACGATATCATATTCTGTCTGAGAGGATCTTTGGGAAAATGTGCAATATCTAATTTTACAGGAGGAGCACCAGCATCGTCGCTGTGTGTCATTAGAGCTAAAGATGGCATTGATGCAAGATTCCTGTTTCACATTATTAATTCGGAAATTACATCAAGACAGATTGACAACTTGAATGCTGGGTCTTCTCAGCCAAATCTTTCTGCAAAGAGTTTAAAAAGTTTTAAATTTATAATACCAAAGGATGTAGCTGAGCAAGAAATGATATCAAACATTCTAAGCGATATGGATTTGGACATCTACAAACTAGAAGAAAAACTATCGAAATATCAGAAAATAAAGCAAGGAATGATGGAAGAATTGCTGACCGGCAAGGTCAGATTGGTGTAAGGAGGTGCCTGTCAGATGAGTATTGGCGATGCCGAAATTAAAACACAGGAAAGAGTGATCCGTTTTTTCAAAGATCCGGAGATCTTGGGTTATCAGTACATTGGTAACCTGTCTGACCAGCAGAATAAGAATATTAAAGAAGATCGCCTGCGCCAGTACCTTCGATTGAAGGGCTATGCCGACAAGCTGATCGATGGAGCCATTACGCAGCTTCAACAGGAAGCTGGAAATCTTTCTCGTGGGCTATATGACGCCAACAAAACTGTATATTCTCGTTTAAAGTACGGTATTCCGGTTAGCGAAAGTCCTGAAAAGCCTCCGGTGACTGTACAGCTTATTGATGAAGAGAATCCGCTGAACAATGACTTTGCTATTGCCGAGGAAGTGACGGTCGTTGAACAGTCAGAGAAGCGACCGGATCTTGTAGTTTACTTGAACGGTATTGCTGTGGCCGTTATCGAATTAAAACGAAGCAGCATCTCTGTGTCCGAAGGCATCCGCCAGAATCTCACAAACCAGAAGGACTCCTTTATTCGGGGCTTCTTTACTACCATGCAGTTCTGTATGGCCGGAAACGAGTCAGAAGGCCTGCGCTACGGCACGCTTCTGACCGGAGAGAAGTTCTATATGGAGTGGAAGGATGACGGCTTCAAAGAACATGAAGAGGAACGTGATCCAGTAGATGTTCGTATCAGTAAAACCTGCGAAGGCATAGAGAATAAACTCCTGAAACAGATATACGCCATGTTTGATAAGGAACGTTTTATCGATCTTATCATGAACTTTGTCGTTTTCGATAAGGGCATCAAAAAGGTGTGCCGGTACAATCAGTATTTCGGCATCAAGCGCACTCAGCAGAGGCTTAATAATCTGAGAACGGAACTTCATAATCCAAATAGAGATTCGAATAAACCGATGGGCGGCATCCTGTGGCATACACAGGGCTCCGGCAAGACCTTAACGATGGTTTGGCTGGCTAAGTGGATTCTGACACATTGGGCAGAGCTCAATGCTCGTGTTCTTATCGTAACAGACAGGGATGAACTTGATGAACAGATAGAAAAAACATTCACCGGCGTGGATGAGAATATCGCTCGTACCAAGAGCGGTAAGGATTTGCTGAATCGCCTGAATGTATATGATGATTCGCTGATCTGCTCTCTGGTACATAAGTTTGGCCGCCGTGGTGGCGAAGCAACAGAAAATGACTACGATAAGTATATCGAAGAGCTGAAAGCCTCTCTCCCTGCCGATTTCGAGGCAAAGGGAAATTTTGTGGTATTTGTTGACGAATGCCACAGAACTCAGTCCGGTAAGCTCCATACGGCGATGAAGACTATCATGCCGAATGCTGTATTTATCGGCTTTACGGGTACTCCACTACTGAAGAGGGACAAGAAGATCAGCATTGAGGTTTTCGGTACATATATCCACGCTTACAAGTATAACGAAGGTGTGGCCGATGGCGTTGTGCTGGATCTGCATTATGAATATCGAGATGTTCCGCAGGATTTGTCGTCACAGGATCGTGTTGACCAGTGGTTTGATGTAAAGACCAGAGGCCTTTCCTCACGTGCAAAAGCTAAGCTGAAAGAGAAATGGGGCACGATGCAGAAGGTATACAGCTCCCGCTCTCGTCTGGAAAAAGTGGCATGGGACATCATTCAGGATTTTAACATGAAACCTCGTCTGATGGACGGCAATGGAAATGCCATCCTTGTGGCTGATGGTATTCCTACGGCTTGTAAGTATTACGAAATTTTCCAACAGATGGGCTTTAAGAAGTGCGCCATCATATCTTCTTATACACCGAACAAGGGTGAACTGCGCACTGACACCGTCAGCGATGAAGATGATACTGAAACCTTCCTTAAATACGAGACTTATTTGAAGATGCTGGGGCTTGATCCGTCTGATCTTCCGAACGCAGGATCGGTTCAGGCCAAGGTGGAGGAATTTGAAAAGGAAGCAAAGCGCAAGTTTGTAGAGGAGCCTGCAAATATGAAACTCCTTATCGTCGTGGACAAGCTACTCACTGGATTTGATGCGCCGCCTTGTACCTACCTTTACATCGACAAAAAAATGCAGGATCACGGCCTGTTTCAGGCGATTTGCCGTGTCAACCGTCTTGATGATGATAGTAAGGACTTCGGTTATATCGTGGATTACAAACAGCTGTTTGGACAGCTCCAGACTGCAATGAAGGACTATACTTCCGGCGCTTTTGAAGGATATGATCCGGAGGATGTAAAAGGACTTGTTAAGGATCGCCATGATGCTACGGTATCCTATTTTGAGGAAGTGTATGATGCCGTCGAGGAACTCTGCGAAGGTGTCGAGGAACCTCGTGGGGAGATCCAGTACATCCATTATTTCTGTGGTGTTTCCGGTCAGTCGGAGGAGAGCGACGAGATTTATGCACGTCTGAGAGAAAAACTCTATCGTCTGGTGAGCAGTCTTGTCAGAGCTTTCGCGGAAGCAAAGCCATATCTGGTTGATGATATCTCATCTGGCAAACTGAATGAATATGACAAAAAGGTCACTTTCTACATTGAGTTGAAGAAAACCATCGGTACGGCCAGTGGTGACTTCCTCGATTTGAAGGCCTATGAGCCTGATATGAGAAAGATGATCGATAACTATATCACGGCAGCGGACGCAGAGAAGATTGGTGATTTTGATGATCTTACCCTATTGGATTTCGTAGCGAAACAAGGTGAAACGCTTACCGGTGAAGGTGATAGTGGCCACAAGGAAGGTGCGGCAGAGGCCATCGAGAATAACATCCGTAAGAAGGTTATCGAAAAGGTCACCGTCAATCCGCGCTACTATGCAAAGATGTCAGAAATCCTTGATAAACTCATTGAAGAGCGTAAGCAGGGAGTTCTTGACTACGCTGAGATGCTTGAGAAATATATTAAGCTGGCCAAGGATGTTGATTGCCCGGAGGATAACGATAAATATCCGGAAAGCATCCGTAAGAGCAAAGCGCTCATGGCCATTTATGACAACACCGGCGAGGACGAGAAACTTTCTCTTCGCATTCACAAGGCCGTGAAAAAGCAGGCACTGTCTGGTTTCAGGGATAATCAGGTGGTTGTCAGGAGAATAAAAAAGGCTCTCTTTGAGATTCTGGGTGATGACTCCGAGGTGGAACGCATCTATAAGATCATTGAGAAGCAGGAGGAGTATTAATGCGCATTGTCATTTCCGGGATTCCGATTGATGTGCAAAAAAAGAATATAAAAAATATGCACCTTCAGGTGAAGCCACCGGATGGACATGTGGTAATTTCTGCGCCTTTATCCGTGGACGATAAAGCTATAGAGGCTTATGCCAGAACTCAGCTGGGCTTTATCAAGAGGGCTATTGCGCAGTTTCAGGAACAGCCAAGGGCATCGAGGCGGCAGTATGTTTCCGGTGAGACGATGTATATCTGGGGAAAGCAGTACTTCCTTGTCTTTAAGCCGGACAATCAGAAGAACAGCTTCGAGATTCAGAACCAGAATATCGTCCTTTCCATGAGTGCAAAAAGCACGGTAAAGCAACGGGATGCCTATGTCAAAGAGGAATATCGAAAGATTCTAAAAGAAGAAATAGAAAAGCGCCTGCCCAAGTGGGAAGCACAGACAGGCCTTAAATGCGATTCTTGGCAAACAAAATATATGGTCACAAAATGGGGCGCCTGCAGCACGGATAAAAAGAAACTATGGTTTAATCTGCAGCTTGCTCAGAAGCCGTATGCTTGCCTCGATTATATTATTTTGCATGAACTGACGCATTTGCTTACAAGAAAACATGATGCCACATTCATCGCGCACATGGATAAGTGCATGCCTAATTGGCGTGAAATTCGTAAAGAACTCAATGACAGCAGGCTGGACTACTATGAAGCACAGAATGAAAGCCCACTGCAGAAACTGATTGACCAATCTCGTTATGACGATATCCGGGATGCGGCCATAGCTTATATTCAAGAGGAACATTCTGGTGACACGAAAAGGCTGTCGGTCGTTGATATGGAAATCGAGAATGTTATCCATATTGAACAGCCAGAAGATGGCGTGATTGCATTCGATGTACTTACATCATGCGATGTCGAAATGCCGTCCGCTTCTCACAAGGGATATTTTAATGAGCGCTGGCTTAAGATTCATTGTCAGGTTACTCTTGGCATTGATATGAGTGGGTTCCGGATCATGTCTGTTGGTAATTGTGAGCCGCAAGAGGAATCTGATAATGACCGCCTGTCCGGAGAGCTGGTACCTATTATCTCACGTGACCAGTTTGAAGACGAAGCTGAGAAGTTCCTGACAAGGTATTGTCCGGATGCGTTGGATAAACCGATGAGAATTCCAATCGAGACGATAGCCAGCGATATGAAACTACAGGTTATCGAGGATGTACCTCTATCGGATGATCTTACTTATTTTGGGACAATCATATTTGATAACGGGAATGTTCTCGATAAGCACAGGAAGATTACAATTCGCAATGCTAAACGCGGAACCGTATACCTTGATCCGCGTGTCTCCTATGAAAGATCTGTAGGAACAAAGCGCACTACTCTGGCTCATGAATGTTTCCACTGGTACCGTCATCAGCCTTATCATGTGTTGATGAAAATGATAGGTGCTAACGATAATCTTGGAAGGGCTATCCAGTGCCAAATAGCTGCAAACACAACTGATTCAGATAAATGGAAGGCCGTAGACTGGATGGAGTGGCAAGCCAAAGGCGCCGCTCCGAGAATCTTGATGCCCGCAAAAACGACGCGCTTGAAGGCAAATCAGCTTCTTACAACTTATGGCGGGGTTGATGATGCGAGCATTGCAGCCTATGAGAATGTCATTGATGAACTGGCGGAGCTGTTTGATGTGTCGAGACAGGCCGCCAAGGTTCGCCTGATGGATCTGGGGTATTCCAAAGCCGAGGGCGCATATCCATTTGTGGATGGTCAGTATGTTCGCGGATATTCATTTGAAGCAGGTGCCTTGGATAAGAATCAGACGTTCACTATTCC
>ERZ894212.461-NODE-461-length-13615-cov-103.211947_pt1 | contig 13615 bp, 23 predicted proteins | sample MGYA00380289_ERZ894212 | MGnify/ENA primary metagenome ERZ894212 (study PRJEB32331, sample SAMN06328481) | human gut metagenome | biome: human gut microbiome; feature: stool | host: Homo sapiens | collected 2013-05-02 ... | reverse complement strand
ACACTTCGCATGAAATCACTGGACGTAAATCCTGAATACCGGCAGCTATATCCCTGTCTATATGGCAGGGTGATCCTGTCAGGAATCTAAGGAATCCCATGGCACAAGCCGTGGGAGGATGTCAAAGACGAAGGACGTCTTAATAAAAGAGAAAGCATATTGCATTGTATTGATGACAGTGGAAACACAATGGATGTGTATATTGATCAAAATAAAAACTGCTGGTTTGATGAAAATGATAACAATATTTTAAGCATAGATGGTGTTATTTCAAAGCTGGTTTTTAGCAATAACAGTGATGACACTGGTGTTATAAAATATTCTATCAATGATAAAGTTGTTTACGCAAAGGAAAGTGAGGATTAATTGTGACAAAGAAAACAAATAACAATGCGGCATTTCTTGAGAAATTCAAGGAGTGTGAGCAGCTTATTCGCCAGACATATGGCGATGATAAGAATTTCAAGTGGTTTGAGGACAAAATGAAAGATGACGGCGAGGATCAGATGTCGCAGAAAATGTATGTATGCAGAGTACTGCGTAACTATATGTCGCATAATCCGGATGGTGGGTTCTTCATTGATATATCAGATGCGATGGCTGATTTTCTTGATGATGTGAAAACAAAAATATCAGGAGACATCAAGATCTGTAAGGATGAAATGTCGGTTGTAAGAAAGTTTTACACGCTGCATAGTACAGTCAGCGCAATTGCTGTGGTACTCAACAAGATTCCTGCTGTACCGATAGTTGATGAAGATAAAAATATCATTGCTTTTTGTACTGATGAGACAATCAGATACGCTGTTTCCAATGGAGCAAAAGCTGCTGACGAAATTGCCTTGTATAAAATGAATCAGCCTGCATCGGAAGTGGTAGCAGCAGTAGACGGTACATATGATTCTGCAAGGGAAAAGGCAGAAGCGATGAACAAAAAGATAATCTTTGTTGCTGATGACAGGCGTCTCAGGGGCATAATTAATTTGAAATAAAGCGTGAAAAAGGAGAACAATATATGCTGCAAAAATATTTAGAGCTCTTTCAAAGAGCATTTGAGAAATTAACATCATTAGGAGGAAGCAACAGCACATGGTCTGACTATTTCACAACTGTCGGTACTGAGTTTCTTGTACTGCTGCTTGGAATTGTATACATTGTTGCAATTCTTGCGATTATTTTCATTCCGATATTTGGAAATAAGAAAGTTGTGCAGAAGATTGTAAAGAATGATGTTTACAAAAAGGCACAGAAGCTGGGAACGAAATGGTATGATTTCAGGAACAATATCAGGTACATTGTTAGTTTGATAGCTGGAAACGAATACAAATATGATGCCGATATTGATGCTGAGCTTAAAAAAGTGCTTGATAAATACAATATTACAAAGTATACGTCATTTATTAAAAACGAAAATGATGATGATAAAAAGAAATTTGATAAAAAGGCTATTAATGAAATGATGAAAGAGCAGCATCTGGATTGGTTAAGCTGGAATGATGATAAGGGTGACTGGACAGCATGTGGCGATTTTAAGGATCTTGGTAAGTTTGGCAATTATGATAAGCTTTGCATAAAGTTTTATGCCAAATGTATTGCTGCCTGCTCAGCCATCATGATTGTGTATGCAATCTTTGTTATTCCACTTGTACTTATGCTTTTCAAATAAGATGTTACGGGCTCATGCGTTCAGTGTGGGCCTGTTTGAAAGGAAACAGATATGATAATCACAAGAAGAGTTGAAGATACGACACTGAATATTTATGTTAATGATATTCAATTTGAGAAGATTCAAAGAAAATCAAGAAAATATAAGAAATCCAGTGAACTCATGAAAAAGACGTGTGAAAAGGCTTATAATATCATGAATTATGACGATGACTTGGAATTGGTCTTGTCGATATGGTTTGTTTTTATATTTACTGCAAGTTTCGCAGCAATTATATATTTCGCGGCAATTGCACATTTTAATAAAATTATAAGTATGGTACTGCTTATAGCAATTATACTTGGCGGCACTATATTATATTTTGGCATTATTTCATATTTTGAGCATCGGTTTTTCAATTATGGATATTATTTGGCAGAGGAAGCATTAAAAGATCTGCTAAATGAGAATATTGTTCTTGGCTTCAGGGATTCAGATAGAGATGTTGTAGATATTAAATATATAAAAGGTGTTGATCCGGATGAAAAACTTTTGGAAAAGCATTATTCGTGTGCTGGATTGGGTGTAGACATATTACATTTTTGGTTTGTGTCTCATAAAAATGTTCGTAAGACCTATGATTTCAGATTGGTTACGGGTAAACGAGGAACGTTTTGGTTCGATTTAATGGATAAAGAATAATTTTTATATATCAAAAAGGCCCTGAAGTGATGGTTTCAGAGCCTTTTTGTGAATACTAAAGTTTTAGGTAAATTGAGCATTCTGCTCAACATTTATATTATGTCATTTGCTTTCGTATGTCAATTGGAAAATTTATATTGAAGTTAGTTCGCTATATCTGCAAAAGACCCTGAAAAGCAAAACTTTTCAGAGTCTTCATGCAAATTTTTTAGTATTGTGTTTGTTTCGCGGCGTATGCTTTGCCGCATTTATAAATAGGTAATTTTGAGCGTCTGCTCAATTTTTATAATAATTCAGATTATTTTACGTGTCAATCAAAATTTTATATAGAAACCCATAAAGCTGGTTTTTCTGATATAAGTACGTTTTTTACAGACATTTTTACACTGAAGATTTTGCAAAATAAAAATCATACTTACAAAGAAGATTCTCAACAAAAGAGTAATAAGGAAAACAATTAATAATGAGATATATAAAAATAAAAGATTTACAGCCGGGTATGATACTTGCACAGCCGCTTTTAAATAAGAGAGGAGACGTATTTCTTGCAAGAAATATTTCGGTAAGCAGGTTCATGGTACAGCGTATCAGGGAAGAACAGTATAGGGGAGTATATGTTTATGATAAACTGTCAAAAGGCATAAATCCTAAAAATCAGCTTCCTGCGGATGTACAGCTTAAAGCGATGTGCGCGCTCAAAGATATGGACATTGACAGGTGTGCATATTTGTCGGGAGAAATACTTGCTTCGCTGAAGCATGCTGACAATATATCAATGAATATAAATTCTCTTGCGGCATATGACAGTTCAACATACATGCACAGCTTAAATGTTGCCATGTATGCAGGAACATTCGGTCTGCTGTATGGAATGGAATATGAGAGAGTAAGCAAGCTGATTGCAGCAGCTCTTTTGCATGACATTGGAAAAACAAAGATACCGGAAGATATTTTAAATAAGCCCGGGCGCCTGTCAGAAGAAGAATTTGCTGAAATAAAGAAACATCCGCAGTATGGATATGATATGTTGAAAGATATGGTAAGCATTTCTCCGCTTGTGAGGGTGCCAATTCTTGAACACCATGAAAACTATGATGGCAGCGGCTATCCGAGAGGACTTACTGACAAAGAGACGCATATTTTCTCAAAAATCATACACATATGTGATGTATACGATGCGATGCTAAGCAGACGCTGCTACAAGGACGCTATAAATCCGGGAGAAGTTATTGACTTTATAACTGCTAACAGAAATATTATGTTTAATGGAAAACTTGTTGATTTTTTTATGCAAAGTTTGATGCCATATCCAGAGGGCATGCTGGTTAAATTGTCTGATGGCAGGACAGCAGTAGTGGCTTCGCAGAATAAAGGCTTTCCGCAGAGTCCGGTTGTCAGAGATATGAGAGGAAATGTAGTGGATTTGATACATGAAAATAATGTGAAGATTATGCATATAGAGGTGTAATCTACTTTAGTAGACATTTTTATTTACAATTGCAGTAATCAATGTATATTTACATACATTTTAAATCCTAACACCGCGCACTTGCGCGGTGTTTCATGGTTAATTATACAATATTTACAAGCCTTTTTATTGCTGCTTGAAAAATTTACATTTTCTGCATTTCTTAAGCGATATGAGACATTTCGCCTCAGGATCATATGTATTCCTTCCGCAGCATGTATCGTTATCTTCAAATCGGTTATATCTAAAACAGCTTGGTTTTTCAAGTTCCCAGAACTTATCTCGTTTTACACCTGCTTCGTCACAAATACTGAGATACTCTTTCTTGGACAACAGTATGACGATTTTAAATGTCATTTTCTGAAATGGATCGCTGATTTTGAATGACATTGGATCGAGTCTGTTGAGCAGTTCGTTTCCACAATATCTGACTTCTTCTTTCCAGTGCTGTATCTGCTCAGGCAGTTCTTCCTTTTTACAGCCGCAGACAAAAGCAAGCTCGTCAACATTTTTTGGTTCTATCACCAGTGCAACAGAAGGTGTTTTTCCTGAAAATGTACATTTCATATCTGATTTGTTGCTGTAATTATTGTAACCAAATTTGTAGTCAGCTCCTGTGCTGTTGTTGTACCATATTGAAAAAGTCTGTTTGCAGGCGTGGTTGGATAATTCTCCTTTAACGAAAGATTTGCATATCTCGCGGATTCTTGGAATGATTTTATTCCCGACTGCAAGGCTGACGGACTGTCTATGCTGCTCGTAATCATCTTCAGCAAGCTTTTGTATCTGTGCTGCGTAGTTGTATCTTGCCATCCATTTCTGGTCGGCTTCAATCTCTTCCTTGGTTCCGCAGGTGGCAGATAAATCAAAAGCTTTTACTGGATGAAAGACGTCATTGTTCATAAATCCACCATTGTAAGTGTATTTCTTGTCAATGAGAGCGTATTCGTCAGTATCAGCTATAACATTCAGCAGGTCCTTATCCACACGGTCTTTGTATCTGTCTACAATATAGTCAAGTACCGTATATTCATTCTCACAGTCGCAGTCTGCAGTATCATCTATTGAAGCAATGTCATGAAGTTTCATTGCTGGCAGGGCATTGCGGATAGCAAGAGCATATTCTGATGCTTCAATTTTGTTCGTCTGTATCATTGAACCGGTGTATGAGAGTTCATACTGTGGTACCTCTTTGTAAAATTTGTCCTTGATCATGGAAATCATAAGGACTGCCCAGAATGCTTCATGCTTTTCCATGACCTCGAATGTACCAATTTTTATTCTTGGGCTTTCCATGATTTCAAGAGCATTTTTGTCATCTGTTTCTTTTGTGCCATATCGTCCGCTTCCCCATAAGTCGGATGTATCTATGTTCGCAATTGAATTGTATGGAAACATGTTGTCTTCAATTCTTCTCGACATGTCACGGCCCGGACAGCGTCTGTAGCTGCTCATAAGCGGATGTCCGTATTTTGGCTTGTCTGTAAGCAGATACAGATTCTTGCCATTTTTAATGATAAAGGCAAAATAGCTGTCAGTAAGGCTTTCTTCATCACGAATATATCCAAGAGATACTCCGTCAAGCACATTGTCAGCGGCGCAGTAGAGCATGGCATCAATATCACGGTACATATAAATGTCTTTTGACATTTTAAATCCGCTTTCGGATGGAGTGCCACTTGAAAACTGTAATGTTCTTAATTTTCCGTTCATGCAGCGCTCTGCAGACGTCCGGATTTCGATAATATCGGAAAGATACAGTTCTTCTGCTGACATGCCATAAAAGTTCATTGCTTTTTCAGCATCAGACTTTATCATATTAGCCGAATCACTTTCAGCAAGAGCGTCCTGCAAGAGTCTTGCATCAGCAAGAAAATTCTCTATCTCAGGATTATCAAGAATTTCTTTCACGGAAAAACTCTTGTCTGTTATGAACTTCTCGAAATACTCAGACAGATAAGCATCCGCGAAAACGCCTGTTGCGTCATATTTGAGGGCTTCCTTGATTTTGTCGTTCATTCGTTTGATGTCAAAATCACTCAGTTTGCCGGACATATTAATGGTATAGCTTTTCTGTTCTTTCGTAGGGTTTACATTTGTAAGTTTTACCCATAAGTCAAGTTTATTCTGAATGTTCATAGTATTTTCCTTTCTTTTCTGCAAATCTCTTTTATATATAATATTCCTTTTTCTTTTTTGTCCAAATGAGATGAACTTTTCTTTATTGTAAGTATGATAGATTTGCTGTCACGAAATGGCTTTCCATATAAAAAAGGCGCCACAGAAGAGTGGCGTCTTGGTATTAATTATCTTCTCCTTTCTTTTAATTTTGCTTCTGCATCTTCTTTTGACAAAAATATGGTATCACCAATTGCTGTCAGCGGTGTTTCGTTTCGAGTTTTCCGCTCGTCCTTTGTTACTGTCGATATTGTGACTTCTCCATACATTCCGACGCTATATTTTGTACATATAGCTTCTTTTATATGGTACACGGATTTTCCCTGACTGATGATATTTGTAAGCATAATAATCCATACAGTTTTTCCAAGCAGAGCCGTGGTTTCGCATGCCGATTTACCGAGCGTATTCTTGCCCTTGGTCCACTCGCACATTCTCTGCTTTTCGAGTGCATTCTTAATGAGCAGGAGACTGTCAGCATAATTGGTGTTGACAGGTGCGTTTTTAAGTTTTTCTGATACTGCTTCCAGTGTTTTCTCAATCGTCATAATATTTTCCTCTTTTCCAGTCGTTAATGCCCCTGATGAGCACAATGATTTCTGCAATGACAATAAGTATGTAGGCTGTATATGTCATGTAAAGATCATTCCCCTCAGAAACAAAGCATACAATGCCTAATGTTGCTGGCGAGACAATAAGTGTCATTACAGCAAAAATAATTGTTGAAGGTCTTCTTATGTCCATGTAGTCAATTTTCCTTTCCTATATTTTCAATGTCCAGTCCGGCATTTCCCATTCCGGATCACCGATTTTGTTGTGCACATCAGCTAACTTATTTCTGCAGGCAACAATAAGTTCAAGCAATTTGATGTCATCGGCAATAAGTGTATCTGCATCTGACTGATTAATAGTTTCAGATATGTTGTCGACGAACTGTCTTATGATTATCTTGCATTTCGCCATCAGTTCCTCGTCGTTTTCTTTTTTCTGATATACACAGTCTAATCCGCTGAGCCATTCCGCAGTTACATCCAGTTTATTAGCTATTCTTATGATTTCGTTGAGAGGCGGCAGTATTTCACCTTTTAAATACATTGGCGAGATATTGATGTCTAATACTGTTAATTTTGCATCATTTAGTGCCTGCGCCAATCTCATTGCGAATATCTGCGCGCGCTCTGATTGTGTCAGCATGATTATTCCTCCTTTTCTGTCCCAATGTACTGATAGCTTATTATCAGAACATCCTTTACACCATATTTCTTCTCGATTTTGAATTCTGCAACCCGAAGCCATGACAGTGCCTCCTCTTCATTTTTGCTGTCTTCAATGCGGCTGTTGATTGAAAGAATAGTATTGCAAATTAAACCCGGGTGCCCATAGCACACAAAATATAAATAGTTCATAATTTTTTCTTCTCCTTACGTTTTTTCATATTGAGGCACCGCAGAAGAGCAGTGCCTTGATACAATTATTGTGCAACCTTATAATATGTAACATCGTCAGCATCATCAGCATTAATCACTTTCAGCATGTCATCCTTCCACTGGAAATTGTACTGCACATTATCGCAGCTGAATGTTCCGGACATCTTGATTGTATCGAATCCTGTTATGACAGCATCGCTGTATCTGGACTGGATCTTGTCCTGTATTTTTTGCTGCAAGCTGACTGCAGTGGAAGAAGAATTATTGTCAGCATTGGATTTGCTATTAATTTCATCCGTATCATCCGTTTTATATGATATACAGTCTTTATTTTTATCAGTTTTATCTGATGTATTTTGACTATCCTGCTTTACGCCATTGACGAATACCGCATCTACGCCTGAGCCTTTGAGTACTACCAGCGTTTTAGTGCCTTCATTATATTCGAATGTGTACTTTGAATTACTGGAAATGAAAGTTCTATTATTTTCATCGTTGTGGTAATTAGTTATATTATCATAATTGGCAGTAATTGTGTTCTCAATTGATTTTTCTACTTTAGTGTCGTTGTACTCAACTATTCCTACGCGGGCTACTAATGAAATAACGATAACCCCAGCAATGATTGTCTGTGGAATCCAATGGACAATGGTCATGTCGTCGTACATAGTGTAAAAAATCCGGCCAAAAAGAACTATGGTTATTAATCCTATTATGATACTGCATATTGTACTGCTACCTATCATAGATTATTTTTCTCCTTTTTGCTTTACTCCGTCAACGAATACTGCGTCTACATCTGAGCCTTTAAGTACTATCAGTGTTTTAGTTTTCTCATCATAATCAAATGTGTACATTGAACCACTGGAAGCAAAAGTTTTATTATCCTCCTCGTTGTGATAATTGAGGACATTGTCATAATTGGCAGTAATTGTGTTCTTAACTGATTTTTCTATTTTAGTGTTATTATCATCAATTATTCCTCCACAGACTGTCAGCGGAATGATAATTATTCCCGCAATAATGGTCTGAGGAATCCAATGGTCGAAAGTTAAGTTATCGTAACTCGAATAAAATATCAAACCAAAACAACTTGTGATCATTAATCCTATCACGATGTAAAATATTGTGCTGTGTTCTATCATATCGTTTTCTTCCTTTCATACCTGCACTCAAGCTCCCTGCCGCCGGGAGTAAAATGCTTAATCTTTGAGATGTCTTTGTTGATACTGTGCATGAAATATCCATTAATCGCGCACATATAGTCAATGTCGCCATATCTGTTGCCACGCAGATATTCCAGACAATGTTTGCAGTTGGCGCAGCAAGCTATAGTATTTTTATCCATAAGTGCCTCCTGTCATCCATTTTTTTGCAGCAAAATACATAGTACTTTTGCATCCTTATTTTCATACCAGTCGTCGAAATCGGCAGTAATTTCACTGTTTGCAAGCACTGTTTCATTATATGTATCTTCGTCTGCAAGCTGATATGATACTGCTTCCATATCGTCATTGACTTTGCAGGCATCCACACCTGTGCAATGCTCTAAGTTGAAATCAATCTGATGCGTGCAGTTGAATGCGTTTTTGTAATACTCAACGTCTGCATACTGGTCTTTGAACATGTTTTTGACTTCGCCTATTGTCATAATATTTTCCTCCCTGTGTCTGTTTCTACATATATAATATGTACGATTGTCTGTTTGTCCAAAAGAAATGAACAATTTTATATCATAAGTATGATAGAAGCTGTGCCATTTTATCGTCTTCTATATAAGAAGATACAGCAGGGTAGTGCCTTAATCTGGCTATTTGCTAGTTTTCTGCTTAACGCCATCAATAAATGTTGCGTCAACAACTGATGTGTTAGTGAATACCGTTAGTGTCTTTTGACTCTTGTTATAATCGAAAGTGTACCTTATTCCGCCTGATACAAAGCTCTGCCGATCATCATCATGGTAATTAGTCACATCGTCATAATTGGATGTTATCGTATTTTTGATTTCTCTATAAAGTTTTTCGCTCTTATCAGCACCATATCCAATGCTTCCAAATAACGTCATTATGAGCACTCCGACTATTAACATTGGCGGAACCCAGTGTTCTAAAATGTCCTTCATATATGAGTCATACATTATCCAGCCCAAAAATAATATTACAATAAATCCTGTTATAAGGCTTATTATCGTGTAAATTCCCATCGTATTTTCTCCTTAATTGTTCTGATCTTTGTTAATCCGGTATCTTAAATCCTAGTTCTTTTGCACGTTCTTTATTTGCTGTTTTTCTGTTTGACACCATCGACGAATGTTGCGTTAACAGATGAACCATTAAATATTATTAATGTCTTTTCCTTATTGTCGTAATCGAAGGTATATTTTATATCACCTGAAACAAAGCTTTTATTATCTTCTTCATTGTGATAATTGAGCACATTATTATAATTTGTAGTAATTGTTTTTTTAATTGATTTTTCTATACTCATATTAGTGTTATCAATTTTCCCAAAATAAGCTAATAAAGGAATAATTATCAATCCGGATATAATTGTTTGTGGAATCCAATGGTTACTTTTTCCTCTATAATAATCCTTATTACACCCTATTCCGACAAAAAGTGTTAAAATTATTCCGAATATAATACCAATTACTACAAAATTCAAATTCATCATTTTTTACTCCTTAATCCGGTATTTTAAATCCCAGTTCTCTTGCGCGTTCTTTGTATGCTCTTATGGCTTCGTAATTGGTATATTCCTCTGCACCAAATGGATGAGAGAGGGGAAATGCTACTAAAGAAGCAATATCAGTGATTTCAGCTTTATAATCATCAACTATTTGTTGTCTGGCTTTTTTAATTGCTTGAATAGCTTCATATTTTGTTGCAAATAAATTATTTAGTGGCTGGGTAGTAGTTCCAACAAAACTTCCTTCTTCGTGGAATTCGCCCGTTACCTCTATTCCATCTTCATTATTATCAAATTTTGTGATTTTGGTCACTTTTCCCCATACAATCATCTGACTCCAATGTTCTTGATACCATACTTTTTGTCCAATTTTAATGTCGTTAATGTTAATCATCTTTGGTTCCTCCTCATTCAATGCTGTCCAGATGCTTCATAATGTTTTCCTTTCTTTTTCATCGCTCTGACCGCCATTCCTGCTGCACACGCTGCTGATAAAAGGCTTAGCGTCGGGGCTGCCTGCCCGATTGTTGTAAACAAAAATGGTGTTGCTGCAAAACTTATTATTGAAAATGCAAGCAGTAGAAGTGCTGCATGCCACATATTTGCTGACGATTTTTTCATATTGTTGTCCTTTCTTATACTGTTTTTGCGTACCAGTCCAGAGAGATCTGGCCTTTTGAGTCTGCATCCTCTTTGATTGTTATGATGACATCACCGTCTGCCGGGATGTTATTGACTGTCTCAATGCAGCGGTATTTGCCGTCAGGAAGATTATATATTACCGCATTAGGGCAGGTTTTGCTGACTGAAAATGTCAGACTGTTTTTGTACTTTGATATTTCCTGCATGTGTTCGGCTATGAACTTGTAGTGCAGGGCATCTAAAAAGCAGTTATTATGCATCATCTGAAAAATATAGTTTATCAGAAGCGAAATTATTGCAGATATAAAGATTATCCAGACAGTAACAGTAGCATAATATGATTCATTGACCATCGTATAGGCTATGAAATAAAGCATGCCGCTGAGAATTATGCCGGTTATTATTTTGAAGACAAAAGCCAAGGCAAGGTATCTATTTGATATTTTTTCGTATTTGTGACGAAGTCTTTCTACCAGCTCTTTGTCTGCTTGTGAAAATATTACTTCAATTTTTCTCATATTAACTCTCCCATGTTCTTCTGTTTTTTCTTATATAATATGTACAAACTCTCATTTGCCAAAAAAATAAGTATTTTCAATATAAGTATGTTAGAAATTAGACTCATTTATATCCTTCCATATAAGTTCCCTATCAATCATCAAAAACACTTATATAGAAGAAAAATCATACTATAACTGATAATCACTATAGAAAAGATGAAAAATTTCATGGTTTCAATATTTTTCTACCAAAAGTAACGTATCATACCTTATATAAATATGGATTTTAATGAATTTACTGCGCAGAAGTCTCCTGACAACGTGAGGATGACTAAATACACGGCGACATGACATCAAATAGTCTGATAAATAAGTAAAAAGTAACGGAATTGCTTTACATTTCGTTTGTAATAGGATAAAATAAAGACAGAAGAACATATATTCAGTAACATCGGAAACTTTGCAGATAACCACTTAATGTGCTATACTTATAATTTTATAAGTATAGAGAAAAATGGAGGAAAAAATTATGGGTGAAGAGAGAAAAACAGGCGAAACAAAGTCGATGGTATTTGAAGTATTGGAAGATATTGATGTATGGTGCTTTGCGCCGGAAGAAAAACTGAAGCTTATTGGAATATATCTTGACAGCACTGCGCCAAAAATCAATTATATGAGCATGTTTGAGTTTATTGCTGCAAGAAAAGTCAAATTCTTTCCTAATGGTGTGACTGAGCTGGGAGAGCCCTTTGTCAAGAATATAGTCCGCGAGGAACTGAAGGGTAATAAGTACATGCTCTCATATGATGAGTTTCTTGACTGCATGAGAGAGTGCGATCCTGACGGAGCTGCTGAAATCGAGCAGAAAGGCTTTGCAGGGTGCAATCAGTGGCGTTCTACTATAGAGTTGAAGGTGGAGAGAAGAGCATGACAAATGCGCGGAAGATAAAAGAGGCTATCAAGCAAGATGTTGACAGCATGACCACAGAACAGCTCTTTGCTTTCTGCAATCTGTTCGAGGATGCCAGGCAATATGGAATATCTCTTAATGATACCACGTTTTATACATGTGATCGCTGCCGGAGAGAGCATAATGGATGTCTTCGGGAGAAAAACGAGGACGCAAAGGATGCGTGTTTTGAGTTGTTTAAGAAATATGCGGAATCTGAAATCTGATGCAGAAAAATAGGAATAAAAAAGAGGACGTACTTATGTACGTCCTTTTCTAATACGGCTTCGATTCCTCTTTGCCTAAAGCAATAATAGCTTTTTTAAGTGCCTCATATAATAGGGCTTTTCTATGTAATTGGTCTTGGTCATTAATATTAAGATACCTATTTAATACATTCATATTATAATCGGCAAAAATATATTCAGTTATAATTTCTTTTGCAGTATTATTATCTATATTAATATTCATAGCAAAAATCCCTCTTTTTTAAGTATCTCGTTAACATCCAGTGAGTTGCTACATCCACTACGCACATTAAAAAATCTGTTTGAGAACTTTCTTAATTCCGGCAGCAGTACATTGGCCATTTTCTCTGTCTGCTCATGGTTAAGCTGGGCTTTTTCTGCCTGTGTTTTGCAGTATTTGTCATAAGCCTCTTTTGCGTCAGCGAGCTTGGCTTCAAGTTTATTTCTGTCACATTTTCCCTCAATTTCTTTTCGATGCATGAGATATATCATCAGTTCCATTGGCTTTGAATACCAGCTGCCAACAGCATATCTGACTTTTGCGCTTATTGACGGATTTTTATTGTCGAGGAAATTCTGTAAGCGGATGTACTGATTATATGACCAGCACTCAAAAGATTTTATTTCCGTTTTCTCATACCATGATGTGTCAATGTATATGCAGGTTTCAACGCTTGTTGGTATCTGAACCACAAAACCGTATAAATGAAACTGCACAGCATTGCAGCCGACAATAATATCCTCGGCATCCGGGAATATTGATTTAGTCAGTGCGCTCATGACGGCTTTCGATGTACGCAGTGGTGTCAGTGTGATCTTATGCCAAGTCTTTTCATTTACAGGCTTTGAAGTATTTAAACTTCGTACCAGTGTCAGTAATTCCATTTTCTCATTAACAGCATCCTGAAGCATTTCCTCTGCTTCGTTAAGCTCTTTCTGAATATCTGTCATAGTTTTCTTGTATGATAATTAGGAAGTTAATTATCACATATTTCCTTTCTTTTAATATCGTGGTTCAATACAATTCAGATACTATGGACTTTTGATTTGTTTTCTGTAGCTTGACTACTCAACTGGAGTGTATTGCCACTACCTTTATCTGAATTGTTTATTAGCTGGATGTTGCCGGAGTGTTTTTCACTCAGAGTACTTATTTCTATCAAGTCTA
>ERZ894212.457-NODE-457-length-13672-cov-16.951972_pt1 | contig 13672 bp, 5 predicted proteins | sample MGYA00380289_ERZ894212 | MGnify/ENA primary metagenome ERZ894212 (study PRJEB32331, sample SAMN06328481) | human gut metagenome | biome: human gut microbiome; feature: stool | host: Homo sapiens | collected 2013-05-02 ... | reverse complement strand
CCCCTACCCGTAAAGCTGAGAACCTTGTGAAACATTCCGGGCTTATCTGTGCGGACATAGACCAGCAGGACAACTTGCATATTGACAACTGGGACGAAGTAAAGCAGGAGCTTTCAAAGCTGCCCCAAATCGCCTATATCAGTTTGTCGGTAAGTGGCAAAGGCTATTTCGTGATAATTCCGCTACGATACCCGGATTACCACAAAGGACAGTTCGAGCAGCTTAAACGGGACTTCGCACGGATGGGTATAAACATAGATGCGGCTTGCGGCGATGTGTGCCGGATGCGCTGTCTGTCCTATGATGCAGAGCCTTATGTTAATGCTGAGGCAATCCCCTATGAGGGCTACTATGTAGAACCCCGGTCAATGGTAAATTACCAATACTCCGGCAACGATGTGTTGGACAAGGTCGCAAAGTGCTGTGAGCGGATAGAAGCCAACGGCATAGACATCACGGGAGATTATCAGTCATGGTTTACCGTCGGTTGCGCATTGGCTTCATTGGGCGAGCAAGGGCGGCAGTTCTTCCATGTGTGCAGCAGCCAGAACCAAGCCTACAACCAAGCTGAATCAGACAAGAAGTTCACCAATCTTTTGCGGACAGGGAAACGCATAGGAATCGGCTCGTTCTTCGAGATATGCAAGGACTACGGGATAACATTCAAAGATGCTTAGGTATGGAAGTGGAAACGATACACGGTCAGATTATCGCCAAGGCGAACCACTACCAAGCCGTGCCGGGAAAGTTCGGCGCAAAGCATATCATCAAAGACGAGAAGATACGGGCTTATGAGCGCAGCTTCATGGAGCAATGCCGGATATACCGAAACAGGCGCATTTCCTCACGTTTCCGGCTCTTTGTCCGTGTGTGGCATAGGAGGCTGTGGATGACTATATTAGTGAGAATGCAGTTAATATTGCAAAATATGTTAAACTAAAAGATCTTACTGAAGTAAGTCTCAGCGACAGTGACACCATACGGTTAAGAGTATGCAGCAAGACCACATCCAACAAAAACGGGAATCAAAAATTCACCCGAAATTGTCCCGAATGTAATGGAAGTGATACGATTTGCCAAATCGGTGGAAGAACATCCACCCTATCCAGTGTGGCAATAAGTCAAGTTCTGTCAAGTGATTTTGATAATGCTAATGTTTACAAACGTAAAATATTGGTGTTTACTAATAGTGTACAGGATGCCGCTTATCAGGCTGGTTTCTATGAAGCACGTACTTACCGTTTTCTGTTCCGTCAGTCAATGCAGAAATATATTAATACGCTCGAAAAGCCTATAAATTTGGTTGAACTACAGAAAGGCTTTAAATCGTATTGGCATGCCAGATTAACAGATGACGACTATTATAATCGTTTCTTACCAGCTGATTTGGCTAAACATATAGACCTTCGGAAGAACTATAGAACTGGAGGAGAAGGTAGTCCTTTTATGGATAGTTTCAAGCAGGAGTTTGATTTGCGTATTGATTGGGAGATTCTTAGTGAGTTTGGGTTGACAGCTCAATTGGGCAGAACGCTTGAAAAAACAGGAGCTTCTGCTACCTATTTCAAAACTGAGATTTTACAACATGTATATCAGTCAATGGAGCATTGGCTAAAGGATAATAACATGGAAAATATCTTGAGTAATGAATCTGGATTCATCCATTTTGTATATGGCATATTGCAGAGAATGAGGACGCATGGTGCAATCGACCATCCTTTCCTGGAAAAATACCGTAAGGAAAATCTCACACAATGGGCCTTGAACTGGAATCGTGACGGCCGTCATTTCCTGAACAAGAATCTCGGCGGTAGTATGCAATTTCCGAAACTCGTTGGAGTTGTGCATACTGGCAAGAATCATGAGATGCTTGACATGGCTGTAATGCGTTCCGATAACAAAAATACCTGGTACAGCAATTATTTTATCGAAGTATTTAACGACCCATGGATAGCGAAAAACTCCTCTCTGTTTAACGATTTTATGCGAAGATTGTTTGATGTTATGACCGAAGTCGGCTTACTCAATAGAGAGGAACAAGGCGGAGGTAATTATGCCATAAATCCGGAGCATATATGGGTCAGCAAAAATGTAAAACATATACAATGCGACCTGTGTCAGTCCAGACTCTGTGTCGCAGCAGAAGATGAGTGTGCAGAAGGAACACATTGTTTGGATTATAAATGCAAAGGAACATATTCTGAAGAAACCAAACCTGAATTAAACTATTATCAGCAGGTCTATAATAGAAACCTTTCACCCCGTGTCCATGCACACGAGCATACTGGATTGCTTGACAGACATGACAGAGAAGCTTTAGAAAAAGACTTCAAAGAGCATCCGCACAGCAATTCGGTAAATGTCCTTTCTGCGACTTCCACTCTTGAGATGGGTATAGATATTGGTGATTTGAATGTAATGGGTAATACGAATGTACCACCTAAACCAAGTAATTTCTTACAACGTGTTGGACGAGCTGGACGTAAAGGAGGTGCTGCATTAGTATTGAACTATAGTCATGCTGCTGAACCACATGATATGTATTATTATACTTACCCACTGGAGATGATGCAGGGAGAAATCAGTACGCCCGGATGTTTTCTTGAAGCAAAAGATATTCTTAGAAGACATTTCTTAGCATACTGCATTGATACTTGGACTTCATCAGATGTAAACAATACTTTACCGGAAAAGATTCGTGAACTTCATTTACTGAATGATAACATTTTCAATGACCCTACATTTGTTATCAATAGAATAATTGAATTTATTAAAAACCATAAAACCATATTACGTTCTGAATTCAGTTTCCAATATGAGGATAAGACTCAGGACGCACTTAAGAAATTGTTTGAGACATTGGATGATGGTACTTTCTATAATCGGATCATTTCTGATTTCGCAATGTTGTCAAACAAGCTTCACTTCCTTGGAAAAGAGCTCGAACAGTACAGGGAACAAGAAAAACATATTCAGGCAAATGACCCACAATTGAGGCAGATCAAAGAATTGATTTCTGCTTCAAACAAACAGTATCGTCTGCTAATGAACGATAGTGTCATTGAGTTCATGACAAATATCGGTCTTCTGCCCAATTATGCTTTTCCTGAAACTGGAGTCAAGTTACAGGCAAATGTATATGCTTCGAGGGAGAAATGTGATAAAGAAGGAAATATAGCTGAGCCAAAGGCTTTTGAACTAACACGGTCTGCATCCCAAGGTATTAAAGAACTGGCGCCAGGTAATCATTTTTATACTCAAAGATTTAAACTGAATGTCAGCGGACTCAATACATTTGATTGGAAGGATTCTCTGACAGAAATGAAATACTGTTCCAAATGTGACTGTATTTCACTGAAAGGAGAAGATGGATTTAATCAGACCGCCTGTCCTAAGTGTGGTGATCCTTCGTGGGGTATAAACAAACATAATATATTGAAATTTACCGGCGCACGAAGTGTAATGTATAACAATGATGCAGCATTGGACGACTCGAAGGAAGAAAGAGAAAGTGAAAACTACATTATAAAGCGTCATTATATGTTCCATCATATGGGAGCTACCACCTCCTATGCTATTAGAGGAGTTGGGTTTGGTATTGAGTTCTGCAATAATATGGAACTCTTTGAGGTGAACTATGGAATGAAGATGCAATCGGGAAGTAAAGTGGAAATCAATAATGATGCCAATGTTTCTCAGAATGGCTTTATAACTTGCCGGTACTGTGGTAAATCTACACCGGTACTGAGTGGAACGGCAACAGAAGAGCAACATTACAGATTCTGTACGCATAAAGAAATTTCTTTTGCCGATGATACAAAAAGCGAGGTTTTTGAAACTCTTTATCTTTACCGTCACATGCAAACTGAAGCTATCAAGATTTTGCTACCTATCCAGATAATGGATGCATCATCGGCTATAGAGATGTTTAAGTCAGGTATTCAATTAGGGTTGAAAGCTTATTATAAATCATCGCCTGAACATATCAGGATAGATTCATATTCAGAAATGAATTTGGCTACCATGAAAAAGGATTACTATCTGGTAATGTATGACACAATACCCGGTGGTACAGGTTACCTTTCAACGCTTTATAATACAGAAGAATTTTCCAAATTGTTGCAGTATGCATACGATAAAATTCACGATTGTCAATGCCAATATGAAGGTAAAGACGGTTGCTATCATTGTATTCTTACATACGGAAACCAATACAATAGAGAGTTGTTCAGCAGAGAACAGGCTGAAGCTTTGTTTGAAAAACTCATAGAACATACAAAATCATGGGAAACTTTGCCGGGTTCTGTAGGAGCCATATCACAGACTGGCGTGGCGGAAGACAGTGAATTGGAATTGAAATTTATTGATTCCATTAAGACTGTAGCCCGCACCAATAAATGGGATTTTGAGAAAGTACCAGACGCTGACTCTTATCGCTATGAATTAAGAATTATGGATGGAGAAAATGATATTAGATATTATATCATTCCTCAGTTTGCACTTGGTGGTCACTATGGAGTAAAACATTATACCGTTGCAGATTTTCAGATTATTTGCATGTCTGCAAAAATTAACGGTAATGATTTTAAGGAGATTGATAAATTGCCTATGTGGGCTATATTTCTTGATGGTTACACTTATCATGCTCAGGCTCCGAACATGAGATTCTATGGCGATAAAGAAAAACGCGATGGAATACGTGATTCTAAAACGCATAGGATATTTTCATGGACGATGACATGGGAGGATATTCAGCTATTTGAAAATGACAAGGAGGATTCTTTGGGACTTAATTCAATTACCCGTTTAATTGAGTTCTTAAAAAATCCTCAGATGGGATATATCAGAGAAACCGCTTTTGGATGTATCGCCGATGCAGAAAACTTTATGGGACATGGAGGTGCACTTTATCAAGGTGAAATAACGATAGATGAAAGTTGCTATGACGAACTTACCGATTTCTCAACAGACGAGGAAGTTGCTGAAGAAATTGATAAGGGTATATCATATAACTGGAATCTGCAACAGATTTATCCGGATATTGATAAAGATGAATGGATCGGATTTTGGAGACGATATAATTTACTGCAATTCTTCTCCAATACTACAAAGGTTGAACCTGTTATAGATGCGGATATGGTTTCTGTTGACCGGGATGAGATAAAGATGTACTATCCTGGACTGGAACATATTGTAGATATTCTATTGGACCATAAGATTCCATTCGGAACAGACGGTGATGTAGATTTAACCGATTCTGACGGAATTGTTTTAGCGTCAGCCGGAATGATTATCCGTGATTTAAAGATAGTAATTGATCCTGCTGATGACAACTCTGAATCTATTTTTGAAGCAGCTGGTTTTAAAATATTTACAGCAGAAAACTTTGATATTAATGAAATAACAAACATATAAAATTATGAGACTGTTTTTATCAGACACTTGTTATGAATCACTTTTTGATTTGCCTAAAAGAATACAGACAAAGGTGGTCAATTTCCAGAAAAAATTCCGTGAATGCACAACTTCCAATGGTATGCACTTAGAGCCAATAGCACAGTTTAATGACAGCTCGATGCGAACAGCTCGTATTGATGACAATTACCGTGCTGTGATTGGAATTATTGATAATAATGCATATCTATTGTTTGTTGGTACGCATGAAGTTGCCTATAATTGGGGCATTAGAAAACGTCTGGTATGGAATGATCATACTCAAGCCTGTCAATTGGTTTCAGTTCAGCAAACAACTGAACCTATTGCAGAAAAGATTGATACAGAATCTATGACGTCTTCAGATTCTGTATTTAAAGATATTTCGAAAGAACAAATATTAAGAATTGGAGTTCCAGAGGATTTAATTCCTACGGTAATGAAGATTACCTCTCTTGATGATTTGGACCCATTGGAGGATTGTTTACCATCTGATGCATACGAGAATATCTTTAATTTGCTGGATGGGGTATCTATTAATGATATAATAGCTGAGATAGAAGAAGGCCAGGCCAAAGAGAACGAAGACCAACTTCTCAGCAATAATAACAAACGTAGATTTGTTGAGCTCACTGATGATGAAGCCCTTCAACGTATCCTTGATAATGATATGGAAAAATGGCAAATTTTCCTACACCCAAGTCAACAGAAGTTAGTGAATGCCGATTACAAAGGTACTATAAAGGTTAGCGGTGGTGCAGGCACAGGAAAAACCGTTGCAGCATTGCATCGACTTAAATTTTTGAGTACAAATCCTAATGCAAAAATCCTTTTTACTACTTACACAAGAACACTTAAAGAAAACCTTGAGGATCTGATAAAAAAGATGGACATCAATCAAAATAGATGTACATTGAGTAATATTGACCAAGTATTAATTGAAATAGCCAAACAATACAAAATAAAGGACGGATATAAGGTTCTAGATTATTCCGGTAATGAAGAATCCATAAAATTATGGCGTGAGGTTCTTGAAACAGAAGTGACAGAATTTGATGAACAATTCTTGTATGATGAGTATATAGACGTTATTATCTATTTTGGAAATACTGATGCTAAGTCGTATATGATGCAACAGCGTGTAGGACGTACTAAAGCAGTAAGTCGTAAACAAAGAATTGATATTTGGAAATTGGTTGAAAAGTATGTGGCACTAAAAAATGAAAGAAAAGTAGTTGACAGACTTGAGTTGTTTAATGAAACCACGAAATATCTTAACGACAATAATATTCGTCCTTATACAAATATTATTGCAGATGAGTTCCAGGATTTCTCAAATCCAGAACTTAAATTCTTACGTTCATTGGTAGCAGAAGGAAAAAATGACCTTTTCCTTACAGGTGATCCTATGCAACGAATATACAGTGGACGAAAGATCAATTTCAGTGCAGCCGGTATTAACGTGAGAGGTGTCAGAAGCCGAAGACTTAAGATTAATTATAGAACTACAGAACCTATAAAACGTGTCGCTGTAGGAGTGATAAAAGGCCAAGTATATGATGATATGGATGGCGGGACAGAGTCAATAAAAGGATATGTCTCTCTCATCCATGGAGGAGAAACACCATTATATAAAATTGTTCACAATGCAAACGATGAAGTCATGCAAATTGTAGAATGGGTGAACCAATGTACTCAGAATGATATTCTTTTAAAAGACATATGTATCGCTTCTCCAAGCATGGGATTGATGAAGGACTTACAATCACACTTGCATGTTAATGATATTGCATATAAGGTCTTAAAAGGGACATCGAAAGTTGGATCTAACAATGGCATTTCACTTTGTACATTCCATTCACTTAAAGGACTTGAGTTTAAAGTTGTTATTTTAATGGGAGTAAATGAACGGAATATTCCATCAAAGGCGACAGACAGCTATCCTTTTAATGGAATGGATGTACTTGAGAAAAAAGAGTTTCTTTCATCTAAACGTTCATTATTATATGTAGCAATAACGAGAGCAAGACAACTCGTCTATATGGTTGGTTATGGTGAACCATGCGGTTTGCTTGAAAATATAAATAAAACTATTTAAAAGCAACGATATGAGTATGCTCGAAGATTTCAGACCACGTATTATAAATGTGACACGCAAGCCCTCAAAAATGGATTATTTTGGAAATATTAAGTATATTTCACAATTTCAAGCAAAGTAAAATTAATTTTGAGCCAATAATGATATTTGATAAAATATGAATATAACATATAAAGAACAATTAAGCAAGCATGTTGAAAACATCTTCATGGGATATTCGAAACATGGCCTTCACATCTGTGACATTGCTACAGGTGGTGGAAAATCATATACAATAGGTAAACTGACATGCCAATACTACCCTGAAAAGTTTGATCGCATTGTTATCCTCTGCGTTCAAAATAAACTGGTGAACAGCATGAACCGTGAAATAGACCATTTCATTAACTCTGAAGGAAGTCTTATAGCCTCGTCTGACAAGATGGTAATAGAGAACAACCCCGAAGTTATCACTCAAGCCATCAAAAACGGGTACTTCAAGAAACTTCTAGAAGAAATGTGCTATCAGATTGGAGAACAGAAAAATGCAAATTACAAGGTCGATGAAATACAATACAGCTACAATGCCGTCAAGAAGATATATGAGGGACTGACAGGGTTGATAAAGACTCTTGACGAAAGTGGAAAAAACGACTATATTCTTAATCATATTAACGAAGGAGAAGCAAAACTTCGTAAGGTTGTTCGTGGATTCTTCGACACCTATAAAAGACACCTCGAAAAAACTAAACAGCTGAAAAAAGTCTCTCTCGAAACTATTTTAAATAAATTCCAGTCTCTCATTAAGGTTTATCCTCAGGTAGATTACAGACGGAAAAAGGTACTTCTTATGACTGTTCATAAAGCAATGTATGGAATTGATCCTATTCTTTCTGAGAAGATTTACCTGCAAGACATTGCAGAAAAGAACAAAAAGACGCTTATCCTCTTTGACGAATCAGACCAAGCTGCAGTAGCTATGCGTACAGCAATCATCGACCAATCTATTGATAATGCTGGAGGTAGCAAGAGATTTGCAAAGGGCTATAATGGTTATCTGCAATATAAGGGTTTGATTGATAATCCAGAACAAATAGCCAATCAGTATTACGGAGATTTGTTAGAAAAATGTCTTAACAAAGCTAAGGATATTACAAATTCCAACTGGAAAAAAGCTGTTGGCGACATTCTTCCTTATAAAAATATTTTCTTAAGCAATTATGAAGAACTAGAAACATACAGAAGAGGGGTGTTCTTTTCAGGTCCTGCACTGAAAATAAATATCTCCCCAAAAGGAAACAATACCAATTCGTATATCTGCTATAAGAAAAACGACCGACATTTCTATCTCGTTCATGTAAAAGATGCCAGTATGCTTACAAAAGAATATGCTATGGCAATTCCGTTAGACAGATTCCTTTCTCTCATCATCAGTAACACAACGTCAATAAAAGCACAACTCAGAAAAGTCATTTCTGATTCACTGAAGAAAAGCCGGGAGCAATTCGAGGCAGAGGAAAAAAAGGTCTCTGCGAATACAGCAACAACAAACTACTATCTTGGCTATCCTACATTGGAACGGGAGATACATACTTTATTCTCTCGTTTTGAAACCACATCAGAATATCAATTTGAGCAGCAGATTAACGAATTCATGACAAACAGAAAGAACTTGTTTGTTTCTGATGGTAGTAGCAAAATGAAGCTACCCGATTTCTCCGTGTATTCCCAAGGAGTGCAACTTTATCAAGAAGAAATTGATGAGCGTGATAACCTGCATAGGGTCAGATTGTCATGCCGAGAGATTTCAACAACCCCTGAAAAGATACTGATTGATCTCGTAAACACCGACGGTACTTCTGTTGTTCTATGCTCTGCAACTGCTTCATGCTGGTCTGTGGTAAGTAATTATGACATCAAATACTTAAAGCAAACACTCGGAGAAAAAGTTCATGTGCTTTCCAAAGAAGAACGTGAGACTTTTGACTGCCTTGTTGATAAAACATACCCCTCAGTACACCAGATTAAAGTCGTTCCTCTAGAGAGGTATGAATATGATGATAAAAGAGAGAATGCGATAGTATTGCCGGACAAATACAAGCAGATGTTCTCTCCTGACGCTTTGGAGGGAGGATTGGCAGACAGATGGTTCAAAATTACATATAGAGAACTGAAAAAGACCACCAAGAACATAAATGACATACAGTTCCAACTGTACAGGCTTTTCCAGTTTATTGAAGCATATTATTGGTTTTTCACACACAATGATATTCATAGCATGATATTCTTCCAAAACCGTACAGGAGATAAAGACAAAGATCAAATTAACGTCCTTAGCTGTCTGATAGACGGAACTTTCAAAAACATGACTTGTACTTTGGAAGATGAAATTCCGTCAGATTGGGAAAATAAACACATCCGTATTTCTAAAGACTGGGAAGATGTGGAATCCAATATTCTATCAGAACTTAGTCAGGACAAAGATGCAAAATTGATGCTGATTTCTGCCTATGGAAGCTTCAAGGCGGGTGCCAACATGCAGTATGAAATACCCGAAGGTCTAGAATATACAAGTGGAGATAACTGGGTTAATGAAGGAGAAAAGCTAAAAAAAGACTGGGATGCCATCTATGTACAATCACCCACCTCATACCTTATGATAAATGAAGACGGCAATGAGATGACATTTGAAAAAAGCCTTTACAATGCCATGCTTACACTGATGATGCTGTATGAACGAGGATGCCTTTCCAAAGCTGATGTCACTCAGTGGCTCTATTATGCATTGTCCAATAATTTTATGTTTAGTGAGAAGCGTAATCCAGGCATAGTCAAGGATAAAGCGGCATGGGCACAAACGACAGTGGAACAAGCTATTGGCAGATTATGTAGGACAAGGAATAAGCCTTATACAACATACATCCTTTTCGATGAATCCATGAAACCTTTCATTGATGCCTCGAATATGGAGAAATCGCTCACAAAGGAGTTCAGAGCTTTGGCGACATACATTTTATCACATCAAGATAAAAAGGAAGAAGGAATCGACCTAGAAGAGATCATGCGATGCAATGATGCCAACTATGCACAGGCACAATTGGATCGCTTACGCAGGATTGCGCTTCGCTATACTCCTCACAAACAAGACGAGGATGAATATGATGATGACATTGAGGAAGAGGACGAACTGCCTTACAACGTAAAAATCAGTCAGATAATGTACCAGAACTACAAACAAACCATTATCAGAAAACCTGTAATCGCTACTATTGAGGATTTGAATGAGAACGACAAACGACTGACTTTTATGCCAAAATGCTATGGCAACTGGAAGCGTAACTCCGCATCTGAATTAAATTACTATTGTGATGAAAGACTCAAAGTTTGTCCAAAAGAAAACGGGAAACTGTTCCCCTATCCTATCTCACCATCCTACGTCAGGCTTGATGTGCTAATGAAAAATCCTATTATCAAATCCCATTTTGAAAAAAATGGTTTTGCAACAACTTGGGAGAAGGAGGGCATGATACTACACCCACAAATACTTGCCACAGACTATGCTGGAGAAATTGGAGAAGAGGCTTTCAAGGCAATCTTGTTACATTATACAGATTGCACTGAGAAAGACATCAAACATTTGGAAGGAAAAGATTACGAACTGGCTGATTTCGTTATCACGAATGAGGAAGGAAACTATAGAATCGCATTTGACGTAAAAAATATGAACCCCAAAGTAGACTATAACGACAAAGAAAGCGACATGCCTACTACACAAAAACGAGAAATCAAACGCAAACGATTGGGATGTGAGCTGATTACGGTTAACATGCTGGACATGGATGCTGCCGGGATGGATGAAATACGTGAAATTCATGGAGTTATAGATGTGAATGGCAACATCATTCCTAGTGCTATCGAACGCATTCAGAAACTTGTAAATAAAAACAACATATGAAGTTAAACGAAGAATATATTAAAAGTCTACCACTGACAACCAACAAGATTAACGTGATTTTAGACAGGGAAGCATTCTTTTCGAGATATTCCATCGTGTCATACTATGGCACTAATAAGGAACTAAAGAATCTTGCATACGAGCAACTAGCAGACGTACCTTGTCTGTCTGTAACTGGCGTAAGGGCAAGATGGTCAGGGTTACGTTTTCCTATGGTTCACTTCTTTATCCTAATAGCCAAAGGTAAAGAGGAACAGGTTTTAAATAGCTTAAGAACATATGAGCATATCCGTTCTAAAGTCGATACATTGGAGGAGTACGACGATACACTACAGAAAAGGATTATTGCCTCTCTAGCCATCAACTCGATTGGGAAAAAGAGAAGTGATAAGATGATGTATAATGATGGAACGCTACTCATATGCGATGATAAGAATTTCAATGTTCCCAAATCCAGACAAGAGCTTGTTTGTTTGAAGATAGAAATCAATGAATATATGAATCTTACAGCCAAGACCACATCATTCTCTAACCCATCTTCATACAATGAATTAAGAAAACGCAAAAACTGCGTCTTCAAAGTCGGGAAAGACATAGAGGGGTACTTATGGGAAGGGCAATCTGTGAAACCTATAGTCATAAAGGATTTCAAGGATGGTGACTTCAACCTGAAAAAACTGTATGTGCAGAAGAAAAGATTCAATGACAATAAGAACAATGTTCCCTATTGGCCATATAACAAAGAAAACTATACTCACGGAAAACTATTTGTCATTTGGCAAGTAGTACAATCCGTCAATGAAGACTTTGATGGTCTCGTCAAAATTGACTTTTGTGATTTTGAAGTGTTGCACTATGATGAATGTAAGACTGGTGATGATATGCTCTCACTCCTGAAAGAATATCTATCAGGAAAATGCATTTTAGTTGAAGACCCCTTTGATACTTCCACATCAAGAGAACTGATTGATCAATTAAAGAACGAAATTCTTTCGTTAATGGATGGCAAACTCGTTTTTCCGCGAAAAGCTTCTAGAAGTGATATGGTAATAAAACTGTGTGAACCTAAAGAGGACGATGCAATTTGTACCCATTATACAAAATCCCTCTATCGGATGTCACACTCTGGTAAGGCACTTCAACATATCACATTTTACGGTAATCAAAAGGATGATATAATAAGCAAAGCTAGTACAAGAAGGATCCTCATTGAATTACTTGTAAAAGATTCGTTAATCAACAGAAAAATGCCCAACCAATTGACAGAACTAATAAACGATTGGAAATTCTTCCGATACAAGATTAATGAAGGCTTTGTGCATGGCGCTTCATTAGCCGTTAATATTTCAGGCACAATGAATATAGAAGAATACGGACTGTCTCAAAACAACTTAGGAGAAGAATTCGAACAGTTTGTCCGCGATAAATTAAAATATAACGACCCTGATAAGATTCGTGGTGGACGGGATTATATGGCCATGGAGAAAAACGGCAACGTGTATCTGATTATCGATACAGAAGAGATACCAATACTCGATGCTAACCTGATTGATGATGGATATGGGAAGGTGGTCAATGAAGGAGAAACTATCTCTATGTTCAAACGCAAGAAAGTTGCGCATGAATACTTAAGAGGCTATATCGGTTTCCATTTGTGGAAGTCAGATGGTATCAATGGAGAAGCAAATGGCTCCTATTCGTACATATCAGGCACAAATAGCGAGAATATGCAAATAATGCAGAACACAAAAATGGATAAGATGCCTCGCGCACGAAGGATATTTGTCTTGAACAAATCGAATCCAGAAACAGTAGAAAACGAAATTATGGAAATCGCCTCCATGTTAAAATTCGGCTTCGGAAGATGGAATGAATTAATGACCTACCCCTTCCCCTTCAAGTTCCTTCTGGAATATCTGGATGACGCTTGTGAAACCGCTTTTTCAAAACACTGGAAAGACATTACTTACAAAGGTGAATTATAGACTATTATGCATAAAGAAACAGATATATTAAAAGATCATGTTCCATCTCCCCTAGAGATAACTGAATATGAACAAAAATGGGTTCATCCGACATTTCGCGTGATGCGGCAATCATGCAGTGCATATAGCCTCAATTCAAAGTATCGTTCATCCCTAAATCCATATGCCGTTCTCTTCATGACCTTTATCTTGTTGTTGATGCCTTCTACCTTTCCGGTTGAT
>ERZ894212.446-NODE-446-length-13873-cov-14.607613_pt1 | contig 13873 bp, 7 predicted proteins | sample MGYA00380289_ERZ894212 | MGnify/ENA primary metagenome ERZ894212 (study PRJEB32331, sample SAMN06328481) | human gut metagenome | biome: human gut microbiome; feature: stool | host: Homo sapiens | collected 2013-05-02 ... | reverse complement strand
GTAAATAGATAAAATGATTTTATAACGTAATAATTGTATACAATTATTCATGTATGAAAAGGAGTAGTCAGCACATGAGAGAAGTAGTAATGAATGACAAATCAAACCTGTTGCAGCTCGAAGAACATTTTTATCAGCTGGTAGATGTGGATGAACCGAATACATTCCGGAACCTTTTTCCCTATGAGGAGATTCCGAAGATTGCGTTTAATGACCGTATTGTTCCGCATAATATGCCGGATGAAATCTGGATTACAGATACCACATTCCGTGATGGGCAGCAGTCCCGTGCTCCGTATACCACCGAACAGATCGTGACGATTTATGATTACTTACATAAACTTGGCGGTCCGAAGGGAAAGATTCGTCAGAGTGAATTCTTCTTATATAGTAAGAAAGACCGCGACGCGGTATATAAATGTATGGAACGTGGCTATCAGTTTCCGGAAGTCACTTCCTGGATTCGTGCCAGCAAACAGGATTTTCAGCTGGTCAAAGACCTGGGTCTCCGCGAGACGGGCATTCTTGTCAGCTGTTCTGACTACCATATTTTCTATAAAATGAAAATGACAAGACGGGAGGTTATGAATCTGTACCTGAGCGTGATCCGCGACTGTCTGGAGACCGGCATCAGTCCGCGCTGTCATCTTGAGGATATCACGCGTTCCGATATTTACGGATTTGTAATTCCGTTCTGTGTGGAACTGATGAAACTGCAGGATGAGTACAAGATTCCGATCAAGGTACGTGCCTGCGATACGATGGGATATGGGGTAAACTTCCCTGGTGCCGTAATTCCGCGAAGTGTGCCGGGAATCATTTACGGTCTGACAACACATGCCGGAGTTCCTTCTTCCCAGATTGAGTGGCATGGACACAATGATTTTTACAAAGCAGTCAACAATTCCACCACTGCATGGCTGTATGGAGCAAGTGGTGTCAACTGTTCTCTGTTTGGAATCGGAGAGCGTACCGGTAATACGCCTCTGGAAGCCATGGTATTTGAGTATGCCCAGCTGCGCGGCACTCTCGACGGCATGGATACGACCGTGATCACAGAACTTTCCGAATATTATGAAAAAGAACTGGGATACAAACAGCCGCCGCAGACGCCGTTTGTCGGAAGTAACTTTAATGTGACAAGAGCCGGTATTCACGCAGACGGATTACTGAAAAACGAGGAAATCTATAACATTTTCGATACCGGAAAATTTTTAAACCGTCCACCTCTGGTAGCAGTATCGAATACCTCAGGTCTGGCAGGTATTGCACACTGGATCAACAATTATTATCATTTACCGGATGACCGGAAAGTGGACAAAAACTCAGAACTTGTACACCGGATCAAAGACTGGGTAGACACACAATACGATGACGGACGCGTGACGGTTATGACGGATCAGGAACTTGTTGTAGAAATTACTTCCGTTTGTAAAGAGCTTGGTATTGTGTTATAGACAAAAATTCGATATTATATAAGGTGAAATTATGGCAGAAGATCATTATTCATTAAGTGCCAAAGTTTTTCATTCCATTCGGGAAGATATTTTAAATGGAAAATATCAGGCGAATGAGGAACTGAAGGAAAAGAATATTGGCGACGATCTCGGGGTGAGCCGGACTCCCGTCCGGGAAGCACTCCGGCAGCTGGAGCTGGAAGGGCTGGTACATATCATTCCAAACAAGGGAGCGTTTGTAGAAGGGGTTACCCTTCAGGATGTCAAAGATATCTATGAGATACGGACGCTTTTAGAGGGATTATGCGCCCGGTGGGCAGCGGAGCGGATCACGCAGGAACAGTTGGAGGAACTGGAAGAAATCGTATTTTTATCCGATTTTCACTATTCCAAAGAAAACTGGGATCAGATACTGGAACTGGATAACCGTTTCCACGAAATGGTATATGAAGCATGCGCAAGCAAAGAACTGACACGTGTGCTTCGGGACTATCATCATTATCTGCAGCGCATCCGTCGGATCACACTGGAAGAGAAAGCACGGGCTCATGCGTCGATCAATGAACACCGGGCAATTGCCGAGGCATTAAAGGCAAGGGATGCCCGGACAGCGGAGGAGTGTGCCAGACTCCATATCCGCAATACGATATCCAACATGGATAAAGTCGGTTGGGAAAATCTGATGAAATAAAATAAAGGAGAATGAAGCGATGAGCAAGATTACAATGACAACACCACTGGTAGAGATGGACGGAGATGAAATGACAAGAATTCTCTGGAAAATGATCAAGGATGAGCTGTTACTTCCGTTTATTGATCTGAAAACAGAGTATTATGATCTGGGACTGGAAGAGCGTAACCGGACAAACGATCAGGTAACGGTTGATTCTGCAAATGCAACAAAGAAATACGGTGTTGCTGTAAAATGCGCAACGATCACTCCGAATGCCGCAAGAATGACAGAATATAATTTAAAAGAGATGTGGAAGAGTCCGAACGGAACCATCCGTGCCATGCTTGACGGAACGGTATTCCGTGCGCCGATTGTCGTAAAGGGAATTGAGCCAAATGTTAAGACCTGGGAAAAACCGATCACGATTGCAAGACATGCGTATGGCGATGTGTATAAGGCATCAGAAATGAAGGTTCCGGGACCGGGTAAAGCTGAGCTGGTATTTACTGCAGAGGATGGAACCATCGTGCGTGAGCTGATCCATAATTTTACCGGAGCCGGTGTATTACAGGGACAGCATAACCTGGACGATTCCATTGAAAGCTTTGCACACAGCTGCTTTAAATATGCACTGGATACAAAACAGGATCTGTGGTTTGCAACAAAGGATACCATTTCCAAAAAATATGACCATACCTTTAAGGATATTTTCCAGGATGTATTTGAGAAGAATTACAAGGATGCATTTGAAAAAGCCGGAATTGAGTATTTTTATACTTTGATCGATGATGCGGTTGCACGTGTTATGAAGTCAAAAGGCGGATTTATCTGGGCATGCAAAAACTATGACGGTGATGTTATGAGTGATATGATCAGTTCTGCATTCGGCTCTCTTGCCATGATGACTTCCGTACTTGTATCCCCGCATGGATATTATGAGTATGAAGCTGCACACGGAACCGTTCAGAGACATTATTATAAGCATCTGAAGGGTGAAGAAACTTCCACAAACTCCGTCGCAACCATTTTTGCATGGACAGGAGCACTCAGAAAGCGCGGAGAACTGGATAAAAATCAGGCACTCTGTGATTTTGCGGATAAACTGGAAGCAGCATGCTTAAAGACCATTGAGTCCGGAAAGATGACAAAGGATCTTGCTTTGATTACGACCATTGAAAATCCGGTGGTATTAAACAGTGAGAATTTTATTAAGGCAATCCGGACAGAACTAGAAGCTTCTCTTTCATAAATAAAAGGATTGGAGGATGAAATTGTGGAAAAGGAAATCTCACAAGCTGTCATCCGTCGTATGCCAAGATATTACCGTTATCTGGGAGAATTGCTGGAGGAAGGCGTTGAGCGCATTTCCTCCAATGATCTGAGTCACCGGATGATGGTGACGGCCTCTCAGATTCGCCAGGATTTGAATAATTTTGGCGGATTTGGACAACAGGGTTACGGATATAATGTGAAATACCTGTATGATGAGATCGGAAAAATACTGGGGTTAAATGAGACCCATAATATTATCATGATCGGTGCCGGAAATCTTGGTCAGGCAATTACAAATTATGTAAAATTTGAACGGTTTGGTTTTATCATTACTGCGTTGTTTGATGTAAAACCATCTTTAAAAGGACAGACCGTTCGTGATATTCCGATTTATATGATGGATGAACTGGATGATTACTGCAAAAAAAATAAAGTAGATATTGCAGCCTTAACACTCCCGAAAGAAAAGGCAGAAGATACTGCGCAGCATCTTGTGAATCTGGGAATCCGTGCCATCTGGAATTTTGCCCATGTGGATCTGGATTTAAGTGATAAAAGTGTGGTTGTCGAAAATGTTCATTTGTCGGACAGTCTGATGCAGTTATCATATAATATCGTGAAGAACTCCAAGTAGCACACAAAGAGGTGATACGATGAAGGATGATGAAGAATTTAAAAAAGCGCTGGCAGACAAACAGGTGCCGATTCTTGTACTTGATGAGAAGTGGCATCGGCTTTTTGCTGTGCATGGCAAGCCGGACGAAATTCATGAAACGGAAAACGAGCTGAATGCTTTGCTTGCCAGACAGGGAAAACTGAATGAAGAGTTAAAACAGCTGAAAAAAGTAAAAAAGCAGCTGATGGAAAGCATTGTCGCAAACATGGACGGAACTACATCCGAAGATATGGATGCACAGCGGGAAAAAAAGCTGGATGAAGATAAACGTCTGATTGATGAAACCAATCAGAAAATGGAAGAAAATGAGGACGAACTGCTGGAAATTCCACGTCGGATCCGTGATGTCAACCGGAAACTGATGCTTCAGAGCATGGGATATTTTTACGAAAAAATACGTGTCAATAAAAAGGAATCCGATGATATTGATGCCTGGATCAATCAGGTTCGTGTGGATTTAAAGAAAAATATCATCCGTAAGCAGAACCGGGATATCAACAATCGTGAGATTTATGCGTATCTGCACGATATATTCGGGCCATCCACTCTGGATCTGTTCGATATTCACTATGAAGATGAAGATGTGGAAGAGGACAGCGCACAAAATAAACAAAACGATACGAAAGAATCACAAAAGGAAGAGGAGAGTTAGAAATCTTGCGTTATCTTGTATCGGGAAAAGAAATGAAGCTTCTGGATCAGAATACATCGCAGGTGTTTCATGTACCGGAACTGGTATTGATGGAACAGGCATCGATGGCTTTTGTGCAGAAGCTTTTAGTGCTTAAACAAAATAAATTATCGACAGCATTAATTGCCTGTGGAAGCGGAAATAACGGAGGGGACGGACTTGCCATTGCCCGACTTTTGCGGGAACAGGGGGTTTTTGTGTCCGTATGGCCGGCAGGAGAGGAAGAAGGGCACCGGACCAGTCCATCCTATGACACCCAGAAACAGATCTGCAGTGCCTACCGCATTCCGGTCGTGCAAAAGGAGAAAGTTTCCGCGGGGAAGGCATCCTATGATGTGGTCATTGATGCCATGTTTGGAACCGGTCTGTCCCGGGAAATATCCGGAGCACTTGCAAACGATATTGACGTGCTCAATCAATTGTCTGGATGGAAAGTTGCCGTGGATATTGCTTCCGGAATCAGTTCCGATGATGGGGCAGTACTTGGCACGGCTTTTCGGGCAGATGACACAATTACATTTTCATTCGGGAAAAAGGGACAGTATCTGTGGCCGGGCAATGAATACTGCGGAAAGGTACATGTGGTTTCCATGGGAATTACACAGGAAAGCTGGCTGGATGATAAGCCGCATACGGCTGTTCTGGAACCGGAAGATTTAAAAAAACTTCCTTCCCGTATGGCACATACCAATAAAGGCTCGTATGGGAAGTTGCTAATTATTGCCGGAAGTGTTAATATGTCCGGAGCGGCATGCTTTTGTGCAAAAGCTGCATATCGTATGGGAAGTGGCCTGGTGCGGGTATGCACCTGTGAACAAAACCGGCTGATTCTGCAGACAAAGGTTCCGGAAGCTGTTCTTGTCACCGGGCAGGAAAACGAGGAAGAAACTTTGCTGGCAGAACAGCTGCAGTGGGCGGATGCCGTAGTATTTGGCCCGGGAATCGGAACCGGACAGCGTGCACGCCGCATGACATCCACCGTTCTGGAACAATGCCGCGTTCCACTGGTTTTGGACGCCGATGCGTTAAATATCATTGCGGATCAGCCAGAACTTTTAGAACAGGCAAAGGCGGACATTATTCTGACACCGCATCCCGGAGAAATGTCCCGGCTGACCAAAAAACCGGTTTCTGAAATTCTGACCACGCTGGAGCAATCTGCCGAAACTTTTGCGAAGCGTTTCCATGTGATTTGTGTATTAAAAGATTTTCATACGGTTACTGCCGTTTCGGATGGCATGACGTATGTAAATTTATCGGGAAATAATGGAATGGCAACGGCCGGAAGCGGAGATGTGCTGGCAGGTGTGATCGGTTCCCTTCTTGCCCAGGGAATGAAAGCAGAGGAAGCAGCACCTCTTGGGGTGTATGTGCACGGGCTGGCGGGAGATGCCGCAAAAGAAAAATGTGGAGTCCGGGGAATGATGGCTTCCGATATCATAGAAGGACTCAAAGAGGTAGAAAAATCATGAAAAAAAATCGTGTTTATGCAGGCATTGATTTAGATGCACTGCGCTATAATATGGAATCCATGCATAAAAATATTAAAGAAGGAACCAAAATTGCCGCCGTCATCAAGGCAGATGCTTACGGGCATGGGGCACTGACAGTAGCAAAAACAATCGAGGACCTTCCGTATGTATGGGGATTTGCCGTGGCAACTGCGGATGAAGCGGAGATGCTGATTGCGGATGGGCGAAAGAAACCGATTCTGATCCTTGGAATCAGTTTTCCGGAACATTATGAGCTCATAGTGGAAAAAGAAATACGTCCTGCAATCTGTGAATATGAGGCGGCAAAAGCTCTTTCGGATATCGCTGTCAGAAAAAATAAAACCTGTCATATCCATATTAAAATTGATACCGGAATGAGCCGGATCGGTCTGCAGGTTACCGAAGACAGTGCAGACCTGATTGCAGGGATTGCAAAACTTCCGAATATTGAGATCGAAGGAATTTTTACACATTTTGCCCAGGCAGATGAGTATGATAAAACCCCAACCCAAAAGCAGATTGCACTTTTTCAGAAGATGATAACAATGTTAGAGGAACGGAATGTTAAAATACCGATCCATCATTGCTCCAACAGTGCCGGAATTGTAGAGATCCCGGAAGCAAATATGGATATGGTAAGAGCGGATGAAGGGAAATATTGTGTGCCACTTCCTCCGATGGCCACATACCATAAAGCGTGATTCCGGCTCTTACCATATCCATATTTGCTTCCGGGATCTCTACAATTCCGGCACTGTTGGAGCAATGATGGATCGGTATTTTAACATTCCGTTCCTCTAACATTGTTATCATCTTCTGAAAAAGTGCAATCTGCTTTTGGGTTGGGGTTTTATCATACTCATCTGCCTGGGCAAAATGTGTAAAAATTCCTTCGATCTCAATATTCGGAAGTTTTGCAATCCCTGCAATCAGGTCTGCACTGTCTTCGGTAACCTGCAGACCGATCCGGCTCATTCCGGTATCAATTTTAATATGGATATGACAGGTTTTATTTTTTCTGACAGCGATATCCGAAAGAGCTTTTGCCGCCTCATATTCACAGATTGCAGGACGTATTTCTTTTTCCACTATGAGCTCATAATGTTCCGGAAAACTGATTCCAAGGATCAGAATCGGTTTCTTTCGCCCATCCGCAATCAGCATCTCCGCTTCATCCGCAGTTGCCACGGCAAATCCCCATACATACGGAAGGTCCTCGATTGTTTTTGCTACTGTCAGTGCCCCATGCCCGTAAGCATCTGCCTTGATGACGGCGGCAATTTTGGTTCCTTCTTTAATATTTTTATGCATGGATTCCATATTATAGCGCAGTGCATCTAAATCAATGCCTGCATAAACACGATTTTTTTTCATGATTTTTCTACCTCTTTGAGTCCTTCTATGATATCGGAAGCCATCATTCCCCGGACTCCACATTTTTCTTTTGCGGCATCTCCCGCCAGCCCGTGCACATACACCCCAAGAGGTGCTGCTTCCTCTGCTTTCATTCCCTGGGCAAGAAGGGAACCGATCACACCTGCCAGCACATCTCCGCTTCCGGCCGTTGCCATTCCATTATTTCCCGATAAATTTACATACGTCATGCCATCCGAAACGGCAGTAACCGTATGAAAATCTTTTAATACACAAATCACATGGAAACGCTTCGCAAAAGTTTCGGCAGATTGCTCCAGCGTGGTCAGAATTTCAGAAACCGGTTTTTTGGTCAGCCGGGACATTTCTCCGGGATGCGGTGTCAGAATAATGTCCGCCTTTGCCTGTTCTAAAAGTTCTGGCTGATCCGCAATGATATTTAACGCATCGGCGTCCAAAACCAGTGGAACGCGGCATTGTTCCAGAACGGTGGATGTCATGCGGCGTGCACGCTGTCCGGTTCCGATTCCCGGGCCAAATACTACGGCATCCGCCCACTGCAGCTGTTCTGCCAGCAAAGTTTCTTCCTCGTTTTCCTGCCCGGTGACAAGAACAGCTTCCGGAACCTTTGTCTGCAGAATCAGCCGGTTTTGTTCACAGGTGCATACCCGCACCAGGCCACTTCCCATACGATATGCAGCTTTTGCACAAAAGCATGCCGCTCCGGACATATTAACACTTCCGGCAATAATTAGCAACTTCCCATACGAGCCTTTATTGGTATGTGCCATACGGGAAGGAAGTTTTTTTAAATCTTCCGGTTCCAGAACAGCCGTATGCGGCTTATCATCCAGCCAGCTTTCCTGTGTAATTCCCATGGAAACCACATGTACCTTTCCGCAGTATTCATTGCCCGGCCACAGATACTGTCCCTTTTTCCCGAATGAAAATGTAATTGTGTCATCTGCCCGAAAAGCCGTGCCAAGTACTGCCCCATCATCGGAACTGATTCCGGAAGCAATATCCACGGCAACTTTCCATCCAGACAATTGATTGAGCACGTCAATATCGTTTGCAAGTGCTCCGGATATTTCCCGGGACAGACCGGTTCCAAACATGGCATCAATGACCACATCATAGGATGCCTTCCCCGCGGAAACTTTCTCCTTTTGCACGACCGGAATGCGGTAGGCACTGCAGATCTGTTTCTGGGTGTCATAGGATGGACTGGTCCGGTGCCCTTCTTCCTCTCCTGCCGGCCATACGGACACAAAAACCCCCTGTTCCCGCAAAAGTCGGGCAATGGCAAGTCCGTCCCCTCCGTTATTTCCGCTTCCACAGGCAATTAATGCTGTCGATAATTTATTTTGTTTAAGCACTAAAAGCTTCTGCACAAAAGCCATCGATGCCTGTTCCATCAATACCAGTTCCGGTACATGAAACACCTGCGATGTATTCTGATCCAGAAGCTTCATTTCTTTTCCCGATACAAGATAACGCAAGATTTCTAACTCTCCTCTTCCTTTTGTGATTCTTTCGTATCGTTTTGTTTATTTTGTGCGCTGTCCTCTTCCACATCTTCATCTTCATAGTGAATATCGAACAGATCCAGAGTGGATGGCCCGAATATATCGTGCAGATACGCATAAATCTCACGATTGTTGATATCCCGGTTCTGCTTACGGATGATATTTTTCTTTAAATCCACACGAACCTGATTGATCCAGGCATCAATATCATCGGATTCCTTTTTATTGACACGTATTTTTTCGTAAAAATATCCCATGCTCTGAAGCATCAGTTTCCGGTTGACATCACGGATCCGACGTGGAATTTCCAGCAGTTCGTCCTCATTTTCTTCCATTTTCTGATTGGTTTCATCAATCAGACGTTTATCTTCATCCAGCTTTTTTTCCCGCTGTGCATCCATATCTTCGGATGTAGTTCCGTCCATGTTTGCGACAATGCTTTCCATCAGCTGCTTTTTTACTTTTTTCAGCTGTTTTAACTCTTCATTCAGTTTTCCCTGTCTGGCAAGCAAAGCATTCAGCTCGTTTTCCGTTTCATGAATTTCGTCCGGCTTGCCATGCACAGCAAAAAGCCGATGCCACTTCTCATCAAGTACAAGAATCGGCACCTGTTTGTCTGCCAGCGCTTTTTTAAATTCTTCATCATCCTTCATCGTATCACCTCTTTGTGTGCTACTTGGAGTTCTTCACGATATTATATGATAACTGCATCAGACTGTCCGACAAATGAACATTTTCGACAACCACACTTTTATCACTTAAATCCAGATCCACATGGGCAAAATTCCAGATGGCACGGATTCCCAGATTCACAAGATGCTGCGCAGTATCTTCTGCCTTTTCTTTCGGGAGTGTTAAGGCTGCAATATCTACTTTATTTTTTTTGCAGTAATCATCCAGTTCATCCATCATATAAATCGGAATATCACGAACGGTCTGTCCTTTTAAAGATGGTTTTACATCAAACAACGCAGTAATGATAAAACCAAACCGTTCAAATTTTACATAATTTGTAATTGCCTGACCAAGATTTCCGGCACCGATCATGATAATATTATGGGTCTCATTTAACCCCAGTATTTTTCCGATCTCATCATACAGGTATTTCACATTATATCCGTAACCCTGTTGTCCAAATCCGCCAAAATTATTCAAATCCTGGCGAATCTGAGAGGCCGTCACCATCATCCGGTGACTCAGATCATTGGAGGAAATGCGCTCAACGCCTTCCTCCAGCAATTCTCCCAGATAACGGTAATATCTTGGCATACGACGGATGACAGCTTGTGAGATTTCCTTTTCCACAATTTCATCCTCCAATCCTTTTATTTATGAAAGAGAAGCTTCTAGTTCTGTCCGGATTGCCTTAATAAAATTCTCACTGTTTAATACCACCGGATTTTCAATGGTCGTAATCAAAGCAAGATCCTTTGTCATCTTTCCGGACTCAATGGTCTTTAAGCATGCTGCTTCCAGTTTATCCGCAAAATCACAGAGTGCCTGATTTTTATCCAGTTCTCCGCGCTTTCTGAGTGCTCCTGTCCATGCAAAAATGGTTGCGACGGAGTTTGTGGAAGTTTCTTCACCCTTCAGATGCTTATAATAATGTCTCTGAACGGTTCCGTGTGCAGCTTCATACTCATAATATCCATGCGGGGATACAAGTACGGAAGTCATCATGGCAAGAGAGCCGAATGCAGAACTGATCATATCACTCATAACATCACCGTCATAGTTTTTGCATGCCCAGATAAATCCGCCTTTTGACTTCATAACACGTGCAACCGCATCATCGATCAAAGTATAAAAATACTCAATTCCGGCTTTTTCAAATGCATCCTTGTAATTCTTCTCAAATACATCCTGGAAAATATCCTTAAAGGTATGGTCATATTTTTTGGAAATGGTATCCTTTGTTGCAAACCACAGATCCTGTTTTGTATCCAGTGCATATTTAAAGCAGCTGTGTGCAAAGCTTTCAATGGAATCGTCCAGGTTATGCTGTCCCTGTAATACACCGGCTCCGGTAAAATTATGGATCAGCTCACGCACGATGGTTCCATCCTCTGCAGTAAATACCAGCTCAGCTTTACCCGGTCCCGGAACCTTCATTTCTGATGCCTTATACACATCGCCATACGCATGTCTTGCAATCGTGATCGGTTTTTCCCAGGTCTTAACATTTGGCTCAATTCCCTTTACGACAATCGGCGCACGGAATACCGTTCCGTCAAGCATGGCACGGATGGTTCCGTTCGGACTCTTCCACATCTCTTTTAAATTATATTCTGTCATTCTTGCGGCATTCGGAGTGATCGTTGCGCATTTTACAGCAACACCGTATTTCTTTGTTGCATTTGCAGAATCAACCGTTACCTGATCGTTTGTCCGGTTACGCTCTTCCAGTCCCAGATCATAATACTCTGTTTTCAGATCAATAAACGGAAGTAACAGCTCATCCTTGATCATTTTCCAGAGAATTCTTGTCATTTCATCTCCGTCCATCTCTACCAGTGGTGTTGTCATTGTAATCTTGCTCATCGCTTCATTCTCCTTTATTTTATTTCATCAGATTTTCCCAACCGACTTTATCCATGTTGGATATCGTATTGCGGATATGGAGTCTGGCACACTCCTCCGCTGTCCGGGCATCCCTTGCCTTTAATGCCTCGGCAATTGCCCGGTGTTCATTGATCGACGCATGAGCCCGTGCTTTCTCTTCCAGTGTGATCCGACGGATGCGCTGCAGATAATGATGATAGTCCCGAAGCACACGTGTCAGTTCTTTGCTTGCGCATGCTTCATATACCATTTCGTGGAAACGGTTATCCAGTTCCAGTATCTGATCCCAGTTTTCTTTGGAATAGTGAAAATCGGATAAAAATACGATTTCTTCCAGTTCCTCCAACTGTTCCTGCGTGATCCGCTCCGCTGCCCACCGGGCGCATAATCCCTCTAAAAGCGTCCGTATCTCATAGATATCTTTGACATCCTGAAGGGTAACCCCTTCTACAAACGCTCCCTTGTTTGGAATGATATGTACCAGCCCTTCCAGCTCCAGCTGCCGGAGTGCTTCCCGGACGGGAGTCCGGCTCACCCCGAGATCGTCGCCAATATTCTTTTCCTTCAGTTCCTCATTCGCCTGATATTTTCCATTTAAAATATCTTCCCGAATGGAATGAAAAACTTTGGCACTTAATGAATAATGATCTTCTGCCATAATTTCACCTTATATAATATCGAATTTTTGTCTATAACACAATACCAAGCTCTTTACAAACGGAAGTAATTTCTACAACAAGTTCCTGATCCGTCATAACCGTCACGCGTCCGTCATCGTATTGTGTGTCTACCCAGTCTTTGATCCGGTGTACAAGTTCTGAGTTTTTGTCCACTTTCCGGTCATCCGGTAAATGATAATAATTGTTGATCCAGTGTGCAATACCTGCCAGACCTGAGGTATTCGATACTGCTACCAGAGGTGGACGGTTTAAAAATTTTCCGGTATCGAAAATGTTATAGATTTCCTCGTTTTTCAGTAATCCGTCTGCGTGAATACCGGCTCTTGTCACATTAAAGTTACTTCCGACAAACGGCGTCTGCGGCGGCTGTTTGTATCCCAGTTCTTTTTCATAATATTCGGAAAGTTCTGTGATCACGGTCGTATCCATGCCGTCGAGAGTGCCGCGCAGCTGGGCATACTCAAATACCATGGCTTCCAGAGGCGTATTACCGGTACGCTCTCCGATTCCAAACAGAGAACAGTTGACACCACTTGCTCCATACAGCCATGCAGTGGTGGAATTGTTGACTGCTTTGTAAAAATCATTGTGTCCATGCCACTCAATCTGGGAAGAAGGAACTCCGGCATGTGTTGTCAGACCGTAAATGATTCCCGGCACACTTCGCGGAATTACGGCACCAGGGAAGTTTACCCCATATCCCATCGTATCGCAGGCACGTACCTTGATCGGAATCTTGTACTCATCCTGCAGTTTCATCAGTTCCACACAGAACGGAATTACAAATCCGTAAATATCGGAACGCGTGATATCCTCAAGATGACAGCGCGGACTGATGCCGGTCTCCAGACAGTCGCGGATCACGCTCAGGTACAGATTCATAACCTCCCGTCTTGTCATTTTCATTTTATAGAAAATATGGTAGTCAGAACAGCTGACAAGAATGCCCGTCTCGCGGAGACCCAGGTCTTTGACCAGCTGAAAATCCTGTTTGCTGGCACGAATCCAGGAAGTGACTTCCGGAAACTGATAGCCACGTTCCATACATTTATATACCGCGTCGCGGTCTTTCTTACTATATAAGAAGAATTCACTCTGACGAATCTTTCCCTTCGGACCGCCAAGTTTATGTAAGTAATCATAAATCGTCACGATCTGTTCGGTGGTATACGGAGCACGGGACTGCTGCCCATCACGGAATGTGGTATCTGTAATCCAGATTTCATCCGGCATATTATGCGGAACAATACGGTCATTAAACGCAATCTTCGGAATCTCCTCATAGGGAAAAAGGTTCCGGAATGTATTCGGTTCATCCACATCTACCAGCTGATAAAAATGTTCTTCGAGCTGCAACAGGTTTGATTTGTCATTCATTACTACTTCTCTCATGTGCTGACTACTCCTTTTCATACATGAATAATTGTATACAATTATTACGTTATAAAATCATTTTATCTATTTAC
>ERZ894212.434-NODE-434-length-14046-cov-7.475091_pt1 | contig 14046 bp, 23 predicted proteins | sample MGYA00380289_ERZ894212 | MGnify/ENA primary metagenome ERZ894212 (study PRJEB32331, sample SAMN06328481) | human gut metagenome | biome: human gut microbiome; feature: stool | host: Homo sapiens | collected 2013-05-02 ... | reverse complement strand
GTTATTTGTTCTATATGATCATCACTTAAAAATTTTTCATTATTTTTCTTTTGATTCATTATAGTAGATGGAGTATTATTATATTTTTCAAAATAATCACTTTCACAAGCAAATATTTCTTTGTCATCATCTACTTTTATATTAAAATACTTAGATGCTTCTTCTCCTGTCATCCAAGTTTCTTTATTAATTAATTGGGTTATCGTTTCTTCACTAATACCTTCTAGTACATTTTCCATATATATAGCTGTTATAGATTTTTGACATTTATCTAATACATCTGCCGCAGCTCTAAGTTCTGAAGCATTTCCCGAACACTGTATCCATGGTTTATGTATCATGAATTGTGCACTTTTAGATATTATAATTTCATCACCAGCTAAAGCTATAATAGAAGCAATACTAGCTGCAATGCCATCTACAGTAACTATTTTCTTTCCTTTATGCCTTTTCAAGATATTGTATATAGCTAAACCACCATATACTGATCCCCCACCAGAATTTATATAAATATTAAGTTCTTTTGTATCTTCAATTTGATTTAAAAAATCTACTATATCTTGTGGCGCTTTATCTTCTTCATACCAATAAGATTGCCAACTATTTGACACTATATCTCCATAGAAATATAACTCTGCTCTATCTTCAGTTGCATTTTTAATTTCCAAAGCACCTTTATTTTCTAATTTTTTAGTTTTAGAATTCTTAATATTAAAATTAAAAATCGAATTCATTATAACCTCCTAATTTATGTGTATTGATCCCCAACTCTAGTTAACGGAATATAGTTTCCATTAACAATGCTTTTATCTCCACCTTCTTGCTTAGGTAAGTCTAATATACTTCTAGCTTCATTGGTAGCATAAATACCATTATTAACATATGAACATAATATTTCTTGTTGGGTTTTTGCATCAGTTCTAAGAATGGAATTTTCATTAAATTTAAAATATCTTCCAGCCTCTTTATCCTCTTCACTTAAGAGATAATAATTTATTATTTCTTCATATTGCTTAATAATAAAAAGAGCTGTATCAACATAAAACGAAAGCTGTTGCATTTCGCTATTTGAATACGAACTCTTATCAAAATCATTTATTTGATTCGGCTTTACTCCAAATGCAGATGCAATTTGTAAAGCTGTATGTTTTTTTAACTCAAAAAATTGACTTTCTGTTAATTTTAAATTTACTGGTGACAACTGCATCCCTATAGGAACTGGTATAATATTTATAGCTTTATTGGCTCTTTCTACATAATACTCATATGTTTCTAATAATTTACTTTCGTTTTCTTTATTTAAATCACCTGTATATTGTAAAGAAAGTTTTGGTGATAAACCTTTTTTATATAAATTATTTATAAAGTTTTGACTTTCCAATCCACCTTGAATAACACTATTAAGCATATCACTAACTGGGATTCCCAAAATCCCATCAAAAGTCATACTTGTTTTAAAATGCATTACCTCTGAATCAGGAAATATATATTGAGAACCTGTTAATCTATCAGAATATTTGTAAAACATTTTTCCACTTCCTCCAAATATACCTTTATCATCAACTATTACGCTAACATCATCTGAAGGCATTATCCATAAATCCTGTACCCCATATTCCATGCCAAATTTTTTTCTTTTAAAATTACTCCTTATCCACACATAAGCATTTCCGTAATGATTTCTATTATTTTCTACAGTAGCCCAAAATATAGTTGGAGTCATTATTCTATTAGGTCTATATTTCAATAACTTATATACATTGTTAGACTCAGCTTCTTTTATTCCATCCTCTGTTTTTTCATAAAACTTTATAGGCATTTTAGCTATAGTTTCAGATAACATTTTTAAACAAGTAAAATACGTAATTTCACTTGTTATTTTTTTATTTTCATTTCTTAATCCTAACCATTCTATAAGTTCTGTTTCCGAACTACTTATCGGTTTCATATTAACTACTGAAAAAACTTTGTTTAATTTTATTTTAATATTATCTAACCAACTCACCCTATAATCCTTTCCTTGCCAAATAATTCTAAAAACTTTTCAGCAGATTTATTTATATCAGTTCTTCTGATTTCTACTTTAAACATTAATTTATATCCATTTATTACAGCATCAACTGGATCTATTCTTTTAGTTCTTCTATCTTTATCAATTTTAATTTCCCCATATGAGTTAGAAACTGTTTTAGCATTTGTAATTGACCATGCAAGCAATTCATTCTTTTCATCATATTCAACATTTCCTGCTTCAACTTCTAATCTAAAATCATCAGTAGCATCATTTAAATATTTATGGCTTTGATAAATCTCTACACATTCAGGACAAATATTTTCTAAATCACTTAAAAAAGCATCTGCATTATGTGGATCATAACCTATTTTCTCATAAGTAATATTATACTTTTCTCTTAAATCTTCTAAGAATTTTATAATATACTTATAATCTGTTTTTACTCCACCTAATGTTTCTGTTATTGTTAATAATCCATCTTCAATCCATATATCATAAGGCACATCATCACTTTTTATATGTTCTGTAACTCTTTTAGCTGGTATAAAACTATGTGAATATACATAATATTTCTTTTTATTTTCATCATTTACTGAAGCAAATATTAATGCAATTGATGTTAAATCTCCTCCACTTGACAAATCTATTCCAACTACACAGTTCTTCCCTCTAAAATTTTCTAATGTTAATTTACTTTTACACTTTTTCCATTGCTCTTGAGTTATGTATTGATTATTAGTGAATTGCATCCATATATTAAGCTGCTTAGTTATAAAATCTCTTAAATCTTCTCCACCAACTGCTTTTACTTGCTCTGCAATTGGTATTAAATTCTCAAGTGCTTCAGGATCATATTCAAGTGTTGGATTAGCCTTTATCCAATTTTCAGGCAACCATATATCATCATCTTCATCTAATTGTGCTATAAATATAAATTGAGAATCATTAGTGAAGACTCCTTCTAGCACACCTTTGCAGTATTCATATTGTTTATAACATGGATAACTTAAATCAAAACCAGCAGTAGTTATTATGCTTATTAGGGCTTGTTTCATTTTTTTAATTCCACCCTCTAATAACTTATACATTTGATTAGTTCTATGTCCATGATATTCATCTACTATTCCAACTAAAGGTCTAAATCCATCAATACGCTTTACATCACTACTTAAAGCTTTTATTTTAGAATTTGTAAGTAAGCACTCAATAACACTTTCATAATCTTTTATCTTAAATAACTCACCAAGTTCTTCATCTGCATTAATAAATTTCACCATTTCATCAAATACAATTCTAGCTTGGTCTTTCTTTGTAGCAGTGCAATATATTTGTCCATATTTATATGAATCAAAATTACCATAATATGTTCCTATTATTCCATTTAAAAATGATTTACCATTTTGTCTTGCTAACTGTATATATGATGTTCTAAATCTCCTATATCCAGTTCCTTTTGTTACCCAACCATTTAAACTTCCTAATATAAATGCTTGAAACGGATATAAGGAAACTTGTATAGGATCTTCACCTTCTGCAATTACTAATGTTTCTGCATAATCAATAATATCTAATGATTTTTCTACATCAAATTCATATTTAAACGGTGCTAATTTACTCTTTTCTAAATCATCTAAGTGCCTTTTAGCAGCTAACTTTACAAGCTTTCCTGCAACAATTTTTCCATTTAACACATCTTTGCAATATTCAGTTACTCTATCTACCATAACTTATCACTTAGCAAATTTATTAAATTTATTCTTAGGTTTTTCTTCAGTTTTAGGAATAACTAATTTACATCTACTAGTTATTGTTAAACCAAAATCACTTGCACCTAATCTACATAAAGCAAATTGTTTTTCCTGTTTTCTCATAAGTTTATCATGCTCTGGATTTACAACTTCAAATTCTTTAAATGTTATTTCCCCTTCCAAATTTAAAACTTCCCTAACTTCTTTAATCATCATTTGAGTTTTTCTTAATTGTTCAGTTATTTCTATCCATTGACTTTGATGTTGTAAAAATCTAGCTAGTGAATCACAATCTAAATTTGATAAAATACCGAGTTTTTTTAGCTCATTTGATATGTTTTTGAACTCTTTTTTTTGCTCTTTTGTTAGGTAGGAAGGTGCTCTAATTTTATCAAAATTAGCTTTTATTTGACCAGCCTCACGCTCTGCAATCTCTGATTTTGTCAAGTGTTTGCGTCCTCTTGCTTTTATTACTTCAATGGGTAATTTTTGCTTAGCCATACCATTCTCCTTTCAAAAAATTTCATTGGGGAGTTTTTTCCGCAAAAAAGTGAAACACCGATACGGAAGAAAATAATAAAAACTTTCTTGGTACCCCCTACCCCTTACTTTTAATTTGCTTATGTGCTTTTATATGACAAGATCTACATAAGCAAATTAAATTATTTAAATCATATGCTTTACTGTAGTCAACTTTAATAGGTATCTTATGATGTACATCATCATAATAACTTATCTTTCCTTTCTTAATACACTCTTCGCATAATCCATTAGCTTTAGATATAGCTTGTGCTCTTATCCTCTTCCATGTAGCACTCTTATATACTTTTTGTTCTTTTGAATCACTTCTATTTTGCTGGTATACTTTATCACTAACACTTCTATAACTACCAATCTTATCAGTACACTTATCGCATAATCTGTTTCCATAAGGAATTATGCATTGGCATCTTGAACATAATTTACTTAAAGCCATATATTTCTCCTAATTTTAAATATAAAAAAAGAAGTTAGATACAAACTTACTTTTTCTAACTTCTCTTAAATATGAGGTACTTTCACGCAAATATATAAATATTATTTGGGACAATATCATTATAACATGGTACAAATCCCTATTAAAACCCTATATTTTCCCCAAATTTACCCCACATCATCTAATTCAATACTATCAAAACCAAATAATAATATACCCAAATCTTTAATTGCTGCATTTATCCATCTACCTGGTGTATTTTTGCTACAATTTAATTCCTCCTGTATTTCTTCATATGATAATTTATCTATATAATATAGTTCTAAAGCTTTATATTGCTCATAACAACCTTCACTAAGTTTCTTTTTTCTAAGTTCTTCTAAAGCCATTTCTATATGTGCCACCATTATAATTGTTCTTGTTCTACTTCTTCTTATACTTAATATATATGCTTTATCTTGGTCATCATGCCCCTGTAAATCTTCTACATCATTTACACTATATATTGCTTTATCTGCATGAAGCTTTAAACTATTATAATTTTTCATTAATAACTTTGTATTATGTAAAACTTTTTTCTTTTGCTCCTCTTTTTGCTCTTTGCCATATTCCTTAATAGCTTCCTTAATTAATTTTCTCATCACTTCTTCTGAATTTTTTATTTCTTTACCCACACTTGCACCTCTTCTATTAATCATGTACTACATTTGCTATTTTTATTACATCACTTCATTTCTATTTCTAATATTATACTTGGACCATATCCCCTTAGGTATCTTGTCCCATATTCACTATTTTGATTTTCAGTTAAAAATACTACTGATTTAACTGTTTCACCTTTTTCTATATTCATAGATCTTACTTCTTCTCTTAATAGAAGTTCATTTATTAAATCTTTGGTTTCTATATCTCTTAAATTAATCATACTCCAAACACCCTACTAATATCTTCATTTATAGCTTGCATTATTAAACTCGCTTCTAAGAATGTTACTTTATCTCAATCTAATATCTCTTCTAATCTTTTTAAATCTATATTACATATTCTTCTTAATCTGCCTGTTGAATTATTTCTTATTCTTCTTACTATATCAACATTTTTTAATCCCTTCTTATCTAAAATCACTTTTATTCTTATACTTGCTAAACTTTTGTATTTCATATATTCTCCTAATAAATCTTTCTTCCACACTCTGGGCAATATTTAAATCTAATAAAATTTATTTCTCCAGTATCCTTATTTGTTATTCCTATTTCTCTTGTAGATGAATCAAAATATAATAATATTTTGTTATCCTTATCCTCTAAAATTGCATTTGCATTTTCTCTACAAAAAGTACATATATCCTTATGCTCATTTTTTAATTGTTGAACTTCTATATTTTTATGTATTTCACTTTGAACTTCTTCTTTTTCTTCCTCCTCTTCTGTATTTGTTGAAATTTCTTCAGTAATTTCTTCAGTTCTTTCAACATCTTCAACATACGCCTCTTTGTTTTCTTCTATCTCTTCACTATATTCACTATCTTCTATGCCTATAGTTACTTCTTCATTATGCAAGTTATCATCTATTGTAATTTGACCCTCTAATGGTCTTGTATATTCTTCTTTAGCTTTTAATACATCTATATCATTTGTTGTGATACTTCCTTCTTCTTGTAACTTTATAAATGCTTTTAACTGATACTCTTTGGTTAATTGTGATGCTTTATATGCTACAGAATAATTTATATTATTATTCTTAAACTCTTCTTTTAATTCATCTATAAGATTATTATTTATAGCTTTATATCTTCCTAATTGGCTTGATGATATATTTAATATTTCTGATAATAAATCTCTTGTTCTACCCTTTATGTTATTTTCTTTTTTAAGCTGATTTATTATCTCTTCTACTTCTATAGATTGCTGCATCTTTTCCCAGTCACTTAACTCTCTTGTAGTTGAATTTGTCATTATCATAGTTAACTTATTTAAAAGAGTATTATCTTCACTTTTTGTCTTAACTGTACAAGGTAATATTCTAAACTTTTCTTTACCTTCTTCCACTAATGCTTTTGATGCAAAGTATCTTCTATGTCCTGCTACAAGCTTATAATTATCTCTATCTATTCTTTCTACTATAAGATTTTGTTCTATTCCTAACAGCTCTATTGATTGCTTTATATTCTCTATATCATCTACACTATAAAAGTTTTCTTTAGCTGGTACTATATGATCTATATCTATATTCTTTATATTAAAATTCAAAGTTTTCATTTCCTCTTCTTCACTTTTATTTACTTCTCTTGAATTGCTATTTAATAATTGCATTAAATTAAATGCCACTTTCCTCTTCACCCCTTTTTCTAAAATGTGCCCAAATTGGACACATTTTTTGAATTGCGCACTAAAAAATACCGCATATTCTTTTTGAATAATACGGTATAATTATTAATATTTAATTTTTAATCATAAAAGTTTAAATTGGTTTATTAGAAATCTATCTATTTATTTTTCTTATTTCATTAATAATTTTATTTGTACAAAAAATAATAGTAAAAACAACTATAATAGAAACTGCAATACCTGTTTGCTCTTGTTTGAACCCAATAAGTTCAAATAAAAACATAAATGAAAATACAATTATAAATGATAATATTACCTCAAAAAATATTTCTATAATAACATTTTTATCTTTATTTTCTTTTTCTATGTGCATTTCACTATCTTCTCTACTTGCAGTATATACTCCAAATATATAGACACCTAAAATTAATGCCATAATTAAAATTACACTTAAAACTACTCCTGCCATCATTATCACCCTTTCTATATACCAATATAACCCTATTATACAATATTATTATAAATTATGACAATTCATCTATTAAATACCGTACTATTCAATTTTCAAAGATCAATTTAGTTCGCAATATAATCAAATTGTTCGCTATTCTATTTGATTTTTATTTACTTCTTCATAAGGACTTATTGACAAAATGCAATATCCCTCCTCTAATCCATGTTCTCCACCATTTAATTTATAATCAATATTATATAAGCTATCTCTACCAGTAAACTCTTTACCATCATGTTCACAAAGTCTTATAATATCTCCAACTTTAAAGTTTCTATCATCTTTTCTTATTTCAAATCTCTTTTCTTTAGATATAACTTTTTCATAATACTTAGGTAATATTTTCAATTTATGCAACTTCATTTTTTAAGCTCCTTTCCTCACAATAATTTCAATTTATTCATTATTTAATTACTAAATAAATATTCACTCAAATACTCTTCTACTAATCTTTTATAATCTACTGCTGCTCCACATCTTTTTGAATAAAGATTTATTGGCCTTTTAGCAAATGTACTTTCATCTATCTTTTCAGTTCTTCTTATATGGCTATCAAATACTTTATAATTACTTTCTTTAAGCCACTCTTTACCTTGCCTATTAACTTCATTGTTTACATATGAGGTAACAAAACACCCTCTAAATACTAAATTTTCATTTAAATCAACTTTAGTATTATTTATTTGATCTACAAGTTCTTTAAGTCCATCAAAAGCAAATTCATCTATCTTAATAGGTATCATTACTTCATTTGAAGCTACCAAAGCATTTATTGTTGATATATTTATGTCTGGAGCATTGTCTATTATGCAGTAATCATAATACTGCTCTACTTGTTTTATAGCTTGTTTTATTCTTGTTTGCTGTGGTCTTACTTGATCTAACATTACTTCTAAATTTGCAGTAAGCAACTTCATATTAGCTGATATAATATCTAAATTTTTATATTCTGTATTTTGAATTAAATCAAATACATCAACATTTCTATTTGTCATTATTTCTTCCACTCCAGGAAGTTCATAATTATGCCTATTAAATATCTTACTTAAATTTCCTTGCTTATCATTATCTATTAATAAAACTTTATAATTATGTAATTCAGCCAGTATATAACCTATATTAGCTGATGATATAGTTTTACCTACTCCACCTTTAAGATTTATTATTGATACTACCTTCATGTTCTCCACTCCCTATTCCTCTTCTTCAATAACATCTAATATTGCTATTTCTGTAGCATTATCTGCTACCCACTTACCAAACACTTCAAAACTATCAAACTTTTTATCTTTGACAACTTCATTCCATAGCTCTTTATATATACAAGTTATTTCTAACATTTTTTTCTTCCCCTTTTGCTGGATCTACTCATAAAAACATAAAGTTTCTAGGCTCTGATAAATATTTTTCTATAACTTCTCTTGCTTCTAGCCATCCATAACATACACAAGCTACATATCCCTCTTCTTGAAGTGAATTAATCCATTCTTTCTGTTCTTTACTTGGCTTATTCTTACCCACTTTCATTTCTATGTATAATCCATGATATTTACCTCTTGACACTGGTAAACATATATCTGGAACACCTCTTTTAACACCTTCTTTTTTTAAATTTGCAGCAGTTCTAATATCTCTTATTCCCCCATTTGGTATATGATGTAGTAATTTAAGCTCTGGATATTTTTGTTCTGCTAAACCAGCCCATTGAAACAGTGCTTTTTGTTCTTGGCTTTCACTTGATGTTGTTCTTTTTATTCTTGCTACCGTCATTCCTTTCCATTCTCCCTTCTTGACATTTTTGCATATATATAAATTCCTCCAAAATCATCAGAGATATATGTATCACTTTTTAAAAATTTATAATTCTTATTTTTCTTTTCAAAGAATTCTTTATGTGAATACTCTTCAATTGCAAGTCTCTCAACTTTTCTTCTTGTAAGGCTTGTACTATCTATAGTTATAATAGGCTTCTTTAAATTTTTTGAATGCCCAATTCTTCTTTTTGCTTGTGCTGCTATATATGTAGCTACCTCTTCAAATTGAAATTCATTAGGTTGTAATCTCTTAGCATTAACAACTCCTAATCCCCACTTTTCTTCTGCTACATCTCTATCCATTTCACTCACTATCAAATGATGATGTATTCTAGTTCTTTTACTTTTCTTTGGATCATCTACAAAGTCTATAACATGAATATATTTAAACTCTTCATTAGGTCTATTTTTCTTAAACCATCTTTTAAGCTTTTTTATATAGTTATCTATATCTTTCTTTGCTCTATCTTCATCAACTAAAGTTGCTTTCTTATATGTAAGGGTTATGTATAAATCACCTTGTTTAAAATTAGCATTAACTAATCTTACTGTATTTTTTATTCTATTCTTCTTATTTAATTTCTCTTGAGCTTTTGAAGATTTTCTTTTCTTTATAGTTCTTTTATAATCTCTTCCCTTTGGTATACAATATAATTCTTTCTCAACCATACTTCCCGCTTTTATAGTTTTAATTACATATACATACTCACTATTTAATCTTAAATTTTCATAATCTTCTAAGTTCTTAATCTGCTTATCATAAATTGATTCATAATCATACTCTTCATATAACTTCTTTAGTTTCTTTCTATTCATGTCTAAACCTCATATTTTCTTTATTTAAATATATAGATGTCCGATTTATTAATACCTAATACAAGCCCTCTAAATGCTCTAAAAAAGCTTTAAAAAAATAAGTCTAATTTGACTTTTTATGATTATTTATTTATAATTTTCTTGTATTAAAAAAAATAATTTTAAAAAACTTTTTAATTCAATTATCATGCTTTACACATTACTAATCTCCTGCCAAGTTGCTTAGTAATGTGTTTTTATTTTTGGTATTATTTTTCATAACTCTATAATATTTTCACCAGTTTCTATATCATATACAATTCCATTATCTATATCTGTTTTTGCTTCCTTATCTTTAAATATAATTTTCTTTGCTTCTTCTATAGCTGCAAGCCAACCAATATTTTTATCTTTTTTCATTATCTCTTTAGCTGTGTCAACTACATCATTTAATTCTTTTATCTTTCCCACTACAACACCCCCAAATCTCTACATATATCATCTACTGTACATTTATATAATTTACTAAGTTTAGCTGCATACTCTAATCTTAAATTGTCATGACCTCTTTCTATCATTGATAATGATCCTTTTGTAATTCCTAAATAATCAGCTACTACATCTTCAGACATTCCAGCTTTAACTCTTCTTTTTCTTAATGGCGTTAATTTCATATTTAAAACCTCATTTCTAATTTTGTAATATTTTGTAGACTTTTGTAATAAATTTATGGTAAAATATTCTTGGTTATACTAATTAAAAAAATAGAAAGGAGGTGTTATTATGGCTGTAACCGCAGATATAGTTTTAAAGTCTGGTAAAAATATAATAATTAATAATCTTAAGTCTATTGATACGCCAAATTCTTCTATTACTAATTTTTCTGAATTCTATATTTTAAATAATGAATTCCTTAATTTTGTTGGTGATTCTTCATGTGTAGCTATAAATGCTATATCTATCGAATATGTAGAGTTTCAAAATTACCAATCAGCAACAGTTTAAATAACTAATTAATAATTTTATAGGGCAAATTTATTTTGTCCTATTTTTTTAATCAAAGCTTCTTCTCCCTATCGATATATTGAATGTTATTTCTGTTTCAACCCTAGAAAGAACTTTATTTTCTGCACAATATTCAATATTTTTTTCTATGATTGTATTTGCATCCTTTATATCTGATACATTTCCACTTATTAGTACATTAACTTTTTTTATCATTTTTTCATCCTCTCCTTCTGCTCTTTAACTATTTCTATATCAAGCCTTTGGCTTATCTCTATAGTTTTTTCATTAGTAATGCCATATAAGTGTATTGCCCTATGTAATTCTTCTCTTAATTTCTCTATCATATATCCACCTTTTTCTACAGCATTTTTCGACATTAGAAGCTAAAAAAATAATTAAACCTATTCTTTATTAAGTAGCGTTCAATGTCTTAAGGCTATTCAGCCTATTCATCCCAATTTGATTAATTAAAGTTGATTATTTCTTAGCTTCTCTAACTTTTCTGGTGATGCTTTTCTAACTATCTTAGTTAAAACCTCTTCAACTCTTTTTAAATTTCTTTCGTTTTCTTCCTTTGTAATATTAGGTTCAACTATAATTACTCTAATCATTTTTCCACCTCTATGTATTTATACTTGCATTTTTATATTATTATTCCTAAACTTCTAATGTTCTTTTTCATTTTGACCTTTTTCTAATCCAGCCATAAATGCAATTCCTAGTGATAATAATATTTCATCCTTTGTTGTACTTTCTTTTCTATAGATATTTCTTATTCTATTTATTGCAGCTCTTTCATTTGTTGTTGCAATATTTTTTGTATATTCCATTATCTTTCTTCCTTTCTGTAAATATTTTTTATTTATTAACTGAAAGCTATTAAAGAAATATAGCTGTTAATAAATTATTTAGATATGTATTTTTGTATTCTTTAAAACACTTTCTTGTCTCTTTAAGTCAATTTTAAGCCCAAAAGAGACATAGGTCAATAGTTTTTTATTATTTTTGTTGAAAAGAGACAATAAATAATATATATTTATATTAAGAGGTGATAAAAAATGAATGAAAGAATAAAGGAACTAAGAAAAGTTTTAAATTTAAGCCAAGAATCTTTTTCATCTAAATTAAATATTTCAAGATCTCATTTTGCAATGATAGAAAATGGTTCTAAGAATATTACTGATAGAGTTTTTTCAGATATTTGTAGAGTATTTAATGTTAATGAGGAATGGCTTATTAATGGTACTGGTGAAATGTTTGCACCAACTTTTAACGATAAACTAGATCAATTAGCAACTGAATATAATTTCAGTAAATTAGAATATACTTTTTTTAGTTCTTATTTAAAGCTAGATGAAAAAAAGCGTGAAGCAGTTACTGAATTTTTAGAAAGCATTGTAAAACAAGGTTCTGAAATATTTAATGATGAAATTACTGCTACTACAAATACAACTTCATTTGAAGATTTTAAAAAATCTGAACTTGAAGCTTATGCTCAAGAGTTAGAAGCAGAACAAAAGGGGATAACATCATCAGCTTTAGAAAAGCCAAAAGGAGCTTAAAAAAATTAAAATAATTTTAGGATGTGTTTTTTTGAATGAAAGATTAAAAATTATAAGATTAAAACTAAAATTAACTCAAGATGATTTTGCTAAAAAAATTAATGTTACTAGATCTGCAATATCTAATTATGAAAAAGGAACTAGAAATATCATGAATAGAGTAATAGCTGATATTTGCAGAGAATTTAATGTTAACGAAGAATGGATTCGCCATGGTACTGGTGAAATGTTTATACAAAATATTAATAATACCCAAGGAGGAATTTATATGGATAATGAATTATTAAATATATTAAAATCTATACAAACTAAAATTGATTCTATCGAAAACAAAGTTACTTCTATTGAAGAAAGAATGGATAAAGGATTTAATGATCTTTCTCATAGAATGGATGAAATTTCACAAGGTATTGGTAAAACAATCTCTTTTGAATTATCTGATGAATTATCATCTCAATTAAAAGAAATTAAAACTGATGTTAAATTTATAAAACGTAAAGTTCAAGATACTGAAGAAGATGTTTTTGTTATTCAAGATCATTTAAAATTAATAAAATAATTTCTTTAAAATTTAATATTATATTATTAAAAGTGTTCTTTTATAGAACACTTTTAATTTAGAAGGAGGATGGTTTTTATGGATAAAATTTGTATATACCTTAGAAAATCAAGGGCTGATGAAGAATTAGAAAAAAGTATAGGTGAACATGAAACTTTATCTAAACATAGAAAAGCTCTTTTAAAATTTGCTAAAGATAAAAATTTAAATATTGTTGAAATTAAAGAAGAAATAGTTTCTGGTGAAAGTTTATTTTTTAGACCTAAAATGTTAGAGCTATTGAAAGAAGTTGAAAATAAAATTTATACTGGTGTACTTGTTATGGATATGCAACGTTTAGGACGTGGTGATATGAAAGAACAAGGTGTAATCTTAGAAACCTTTAAAAACTCAAATACTAAAATAATTACTCCTGTTAAAACCTATGATCTTAATAATGACTTTGATGAAGACTTTAGTGAATTTGAAGCTTTTATGAGTAGAAAAGAATTAAAGATGATAAATCGACGTATGCAAGGTGGACGAGTTCGTTCTGTTCAAGATGGTAACTATATAGCTACTCATGCACCATTTGGTTATGATATTGGCTATATTGGTAGAAATAGAGTTTTAGTTATAAATAATGATGAAGCAAATATAGTCAAGCTAATTTTTAATTTATACATTGATGGTAATGGTGCTAATTCTATATCTAATAAATTAAATGTTTTAGGACATAAAACAAAATTTAAT
>ERZ894212.409-NODE-409-length-14473-cov-15.594881_pt1 | contig 14473 bp, 10 predicted proteins | sample MGYA00380289_ERZ894212 | MGnify/ENA primary metagenome ERZ894212 (study PRJEB32331, sample SAMN06328481) | human gut metagenome | biome: human gut microbiome; feature: stool | host: Homo sapiens | collected 2013-05-02 ... | reverse complement strand
TGGAAGAAAAACTCAATTTTACCCAACTACTCCAAAAGCCCATCGCCATGATGACGGGTGAGGAGCTTTGCTTTCTCATCACCAAAAGTGTGGAGAGTACAGAAGCGGCCACTCCCCAAGTGGCATCCAAAGGCAACTACTATGGCATAGAAGGAATCGCCCGTGTGTTCGGATGCAGTGTACCCACGGCAAACCGCATTAAGAAAAGCGGTATCATAGACAAGGCTATCACACAGATAGGACGAAAAATCGTAGTGGATGCAGACCTTGCACTGTCTTTGGCAAAGGAAGCAGGTGGCATCCATATCAAAGAATAGCGGTATGGAAGAGAATTGGAAAAAGAATCTGGCAACAGACAGTTACGGAAATCCGGTTCGTTCCATCAGTAATCTCCGGCTTATTTTCACACTGGATGAGAATCTTAGTCAGATAAGGTACGATACCTTCTGTCAGGACGATGTGTGTTTCTGCCCTTTGTTCCGCAATGTCAATGGTAACAAAATTGATGAAGAGTCGGCAGGAAAGATACAAGACTACTTGGAAAGAACATACAGAATACGCCTGACACAGAACAAGGTGTTTGAAATGCTGAAGACCACTTCCTCTGAACGGAGTTTCAATCCTGTGCAGGAATTTATCACCCAAGAAGCATGGGACGGGCAATCTCGTATAGGCACAACCATTATAGATTATCTCGGAGCAGAGGACAACCCACTTGTCAGGGAACAAACAAAACTTTGGTTTGTGGCGGCTGTAACCAGAGTATTCAATCCTGGTTGCAAGTTTGACAACGTACTGACCTTGCCCGGTCCCCAAGGTATCGGGAAAAGCACCTTTTTCAAAGCCATCAGTGGGAGATGGTTCAACGATTCATTCTCTTTTGCCAGTGGTGACAAGGAGAAAGTGGAAACCATAACCAATGGCTGGATTATTGAAATCAGTGAGTTGAACGGCTTGAAACGTGCGAATGATGCGGAAGCAGCCAAGGCTTTTCTAAGCCGTTGCAGTGATTATATGCGTCCGGCTTATGGGCATAAGGTGGTAGAGTTCATGCGACATAATGTTTTTGCGGCTACCACCAATGAGGCAAACTTCCTGCAAGGAGACAATGGAAACCGCCGATGGTGGATTATCCCGGTCAAAGGCAATGGTCATGTGTCGGATTGGCTGGATAAACTACAGTGTTCCGTTCCTCAGCTTTGGGCAGAGGCATACGCCTATTATCGACAAGGAATGAAACTCTACTTGTCACCGGATATGGAGAATGAGGCCAACGAGGTGCAGATGCAACATTCCAACATTCTTGTTGACCCAATCATGGAGGACATAGAAATGTATCTGGAACGTGAGGTTCCCATTCAATATGCAAGCTGGATGATTCCGACACGACTGGCTTATCAGAAAGGAGCATACTCAGAGCCAAATTCCACAATGACCTCACTCAACATGGTTTGTGCCCGGCAAATTATAGAGGAACTGCCCAATGATTTGGTCAGAAGAAATTCGTCCAAATACACTTCGCAATACATCAACCGCCTGATGTCCATGATTCCGAACTGGAAGCGAAGTGAACAGGAGAAGGTCAAGGGGCTACATCCAGCCTACTGCGATAAGACGGGACGGACAAAATACCCATGGGTGAGGGTGGACGCTCTAAGTGAAGAGTCATGTGCGACATTGCCAAGTGAACAGGAATTACCATTCTAATTTCAAAATAAGGGAAAAGAAAAAACTAATGTCCCCTTGTCCCTTTTGCCCTCAAAAAAGAATAAAAACAGGAAGTAAGCAAAATAGAAAGTTATAAAAAACGCTTGGGACACGGGACAATATAAACCAACAATATGAAGAAAAAAGAACTTATCAAACAGCTACAAGAATGTGACCCTTTGCTGGCAAATGCGGTCAGCCACATGGTTACGTATGTTCAAGACCGTTACCCTTCCACCTTTCCAAGTAAAGAACAGACTAAGGCGGTAAACGATTACCTGCGAAGTGTTCATGCCGACGGGAACGGAAGTATGTCGGAACGGAACTGTGAACACCGCCGTATCGCTTCACAAAACATTACCATTGCTGCCATCCGTGTATTGGATAGCCAACAGCTGGACAGGCTGCAAAACGTGCTTGACCACATAGCATACGACAAGGAGTATTATATGCCGGAAAAAGGTTGCGGTATGCACCGCTGACTTTCTCTTTTGGCTGCACCAATTGTAAAACATCTTCAAAATAGACAGACGATGAAAACAGACTTGAATTATTGTATAGTGCTTTCGTCAGAACAGCTTGCATATCTGGCAGGAAGCAAATACGGTATTGACCGCATGAAGATATTGCACCGACTTATTGAAGCGGCTGTGTTGGAAGAAAACGATTATGCCATAAAAGGATTTTCCACAACCTTACAAGTGGGGCAAGCCATCCTTTCGGAAGTGGATTTGTCCTGCAAGTTAGGCTATGACAAAAAGACCATATCCCGCGTACTTGACAAGATGAACCAGTTGGGAATTGTCGCATCCACGCAGAGCAACCGAACAAGCGTTCACACCCTGAAATGTATATCGGCATGGATGGAAAATGGCAATCGTATAGACAATCCTTTCTATGTCCGAATAAAAGACCGGCAAGAGGAAGGAGAGGATGCTTACGCATTATCCGATGATATGGTGCCCGTTTTATCAATGACTCCGCAGGAGGATTCGGATAGCCGTATGGAGGAAAACCTACCTAACTCGAATGAATGTAGGCAGACAGAAGTAATGAATGAAACCTACGTTTCTGATGCAGTTTTTCCTTCGTAGGCAAAATGCCTGTTATATCAGATGAAGGCGAACTGCTATCTCCATTTTCTTCTGTTCCTACCAATTCGGCTCCTCCACAGCCTACGGCAGGGGAAGAATTTAATGAGGATATTTCGGCAGATAGTCAGATTTAGTCATATTGGATATGGCGGTGATGCCGATGTTTTTGTGTGTGGTCTTGCAAGAAGTTCCTATGTCGCACAAATTCGCAACGCTCATCCGTACTACATAGGCGTATTCCGGCAGTCGCAAGCTCCCACCGTGCTGTCCCTTTTTAGATTGATGTCTCACCCATAACATAACAAAACATGAAGAAGAAAAAGAATACCGACAACGAAGTTGATGATGAAAACGACAAGAAAGTTATCAGACGCACCCTGCGGCTTGAAGCCAGAGTTACGGAACAGGAATATGCAAAGGCGGCAGAACTTGCCAAGACCTGCGGTTTGTCCATGAGCAACTATGTGCGCCGCACTACTTTAGGGCAGCACCCACGGCAACGGCTGTCTGAGCGTGAGGTAGAAGCCTTATGCAGCCTGACGGATGCAAGGGGCGACCTTATCCGTATTGCGGCAGCAGTAAAGTCCATTCAAGCGGATAAACGTGCAATGTATTTCAGCGATACCCGGTTTGTGGAACAATGGATGAGAGCTGCTACGCAACTAATCAACCGCTGGAGCCAGATAGAGAATTATCTTACCGAATAAATTTCCTTACCCATTATGATAGCAAAAGCCAGTACCATACCGCATGGCGCAAATGCCATAAGGTATTCCGTCAATAAAGACAGAGCGGATATAGTCAAAGCCAATCTGTTGCCTGATGATATCTCACCAGAAGCAATGTACGGTCGGATGATGCTCGTGCAGAAGATGTTTGCCGAGAAAATCAACAAGGGCAGACCTCTTGGCAGAAACGTGATAAGAATTGAACTATCCCCAGCCGAAGAAGAAAGCCGTGGGTGGTCTATGGACGATTGGGTACGTTTGGCAGATGAGTTCATCCGCGTGTTTGATGCCATTGATCTCTCCGGCAAGACCAAACGGACTTCTTCAAAGCAGGTCAACCTCAAAGGCTCGCAATACATAGTCGCCCTGCATCGTGATTCCAAAAGTGGCATTCTCCACCTGCACATTGATGCCAACCGTGTAGACATGGACGGGAAAATCAATGATAGTCATAAGATTGGCGAAAGGGCAGTCATAGCTGCGAATATCATCAACGAAAAACGAGGATGGGTGCAGTCCGAAGAAATCGGAATACGGCACAGGCAGGAGATTACAAATTGTTGTATGGAGATACTTCGTGCAATGGATAAGTTCAGTTGGCGACAATATGAAATGGAACTGACAAAACGGGGTTACAAAGTACACATACAAGAAAATGATAAAGGAAAAGTTTATGGTTATTCAGTCAAACGGGGTAACTCAAATTATAAATCATCTGTGTTGGGTATCGGGAGAAATCTGACCCCTTCAAAAATAGAGACTACTTGGGCAAAACTGCATCTTCAGGAACGGAAGTCTGAGTCGACAAATTCTATTCCCCAACAAACACGGACAGCCAACACTGATTTTGTTATACAACCCAAGATGGCTCCACAGCCTGTTTTAAAGCACTATGATATAGCAACAGACGAATATCACAGCTACCATGTGGATATATCCGAAGCCACTGACAATATCATCAGACAGGAGTGTTCTTTGGAGGAAGCTCAGCCGTTGGCTAAGATTGAAGAGATACAACACACGGCTCTATTACTCTTTGCTGGGTATTTGGATGCAGCCACAAGCATAGTTGCTTCAAGTGGCGGTGGCGGTTCTGACACAGGAGGCTGGGGACGAGATAAAGATGAAGATGAACTTGAATGGGCACGCCGTTGCGCAAGAATGGCAAATCAAATGTGCAAGCGCAGGAGAAGACTTCACAGATAATTCACTTACTATCAATATAAGGAAATGGGCATAGGAAGATCAAGGGGTATTTCGCCTATAAATGTCAATGACATGTTGGAGAACGTCGAAATGAACCAACAAGTTGAGTCAGAAAAACAAGAAATTGATAAACTTCTCATAGAAATAAGAGAGGCAAAGGAAACGCTGATAAAGTTCAATGAGGATTTGGAGAAGGCAATTGCTGCCGAATGCCGCATTGAGGGTGCGCTCAAAGCGGCAGCTGGCAGTTGCGATAATATTGTCAATGGCATCTGTAATGCCATCGTGAAAGCAGAACGAAACACAAACTTCAAGGCGACCATCACTCCTGAACAGCTTGCCGAACTTAGGCAACTCATAGACCATTCTATAGAAAGTTGGACTTCAGTGTTGAAAAATCATCAAGTCGAACAAACGAAACTTATCACCGAGCATGAATCCAATATGCGCAAAATCCTCAGACGGAATGAGGGTGTATGGTACTCGGACTTTTGGATGAAGGTCTTGGTGATATTCTTGCTCGTTTATACATTGGGATTAGGACTGGTCGTATATTGTGCTACATGAAAATCACGTGCAATGTAGTATAAATGGGGCGGCATTTCCGTCCCATTATTGGAAAATTTTTGATGGCTTTTATGTTTGTCTGCAAATTACCAGCAAGTTAAATCACAAATTAACAGGAAGAAATCTCGCACCTTTACTATAATAACAGGGGCTAACTTCATTAGCTGAATATCCGCTTTATTCAATGAGACAATTTTAAATTATATAACTAAATAAATAACAACAATGATTTACGGATACATTCGAGTAAGCAGCGATAAGCAGACAGTAGAGAACCAACGCTTTGAAATAAACAATTTCTGCGAGCGAGAAAAAATTAAGATTGATGGTTGGATTGAGGAAACCATCAGTGGTACTAAGGCATACGACAAGCGTCAGTTAGGCAAATTACTTAACAAGGTACAGGGAGATGATCTAATCATTTGTGCTGAACTTTCACGATTGGGACGCAACCTCTTTATGATAATGGAGATACTTAATATCTGTATGACAAAGGAGTGCCGCGTATGGACTATCAAGGACAACTACCGTTTAGGCGATGATATTCAGAGCAAAGTGTTAGCATTTGCGTTTGGTCTGTCAGCAGAGATAGAACGTAATCTCATAAGCCAACGTACAAAAGAAGCGTTGGCAAGAAAGAAAGCAGAGGGTGTTGTTCTTGGTCGTCCAAAAGGAAGCAAAAATAAAAAATATAAACTTAGCGGAAAAGAATCAATAATCAATAACATGCTAAAAGAAGGTATGTGCAAAACAGACATTGCAAAACAACTTGGCATTAGTAGAAATTTACTATATTCATATTTAAATGGAAATTGTAATATTGTAATGGAGGTTTAATAATGACAAATGGTTTATGTTTGGTAGAGGGCAAGGTATAAACTATGGAGGAATACCCAAATTGCTAGCTCCAGAAATATCTTTTGGAGGGAATTTTATGTTTGATTCAAACGGTCAATATTATAGTACAACCACCATTTACGGATATATTAAGAAAGAGGACATCAGTATAAGTTATGAGACATTATTAGCGATAATGAATTCTCGTTTATGTTGGTGGTTCCTAAAAAACACAGGTACAGTTCTTGCAAATGGTTACTATAGATATAAACCTGCATATTTAAAACCCATGCCAATTCCCAATGTATCCATAGAAACAGATTCAGCTATTAGGACAATGATTAAGAATTTATTGGTGTTAAAAGATGAAAAGGAGAAAAAAATAGTAGCAGATAAAATTGAACAAGAAGTCTTTAGTCTGTACGGATTAAACAAAGATGAAATATCAATAGTAATATTATGATGTAAGTCACGTAGCCTATTATATTCAATAAGCTACGTGACTTTAATTATCGGGTTGCATATAAATTAACTGTTTTTACATCTTCACTTGACAAGCCATATAATTGGTAAATGATTTTGTCTATATCTTTGATATAACTAGCAATTTCGTCCTTTGTAAGTTCATATTTACAATGTAAAATATCATCAACTATATTTTCTACCATGGAGACTTGTCTCATGTCAATGGCTTCATAATTTGGAACAGGAAATGGAGAAACATAGTTTGTCTTAAATGTATAATATCCACCTCTTAAAACATATCCTGTATTCTGTATAAAAAACCAAAAAAGATTTGAGTTTAGGAGTCCAAGGAGAAATTTGTAACTATATAAGCAATTCGCCTTTTTAATATAACCATATATTTTAGTTGTACTATAATATTGACCATTTAAATCATACGAAAAATTACCACCATAAGAAATCTCTGGAGCAACAAGTTTTTCCTTTGCGAATAATGTTAAATTTTTGGGATATATATATCTGTACCAAAGTATGTCATTTTTTAACCTCCCTTTTTCTCTGCCACGCAGTTCGTCTTCGCACTCTTTTAGATAAAGATACCCTTTAGGAAATAAAGTCGCAATTTGTTGTTCTGAAAAAAGTTTGGCTTTGTCATTAGATAAATCATAAGGAAAAATAACAAATCTGTCAGAAGAAAGAGGCTCATATCTATGCACATCTTCACCCTTCAATAAAGGTTTTACTAGGCCATTCTCTATCACAACATTCTTCTTTAAATATTTTGAATAGCCTTCTATTTCAAATGGGTTGATTACTCGACAATCGTACAGAAAATAAACATCATCTTTACTCGTTGCGATTCCTTGAAAAATTTTATCAAATACATCACTCAAACGATATGGACATTTGTTAAGCTTTTCAAGCACAGTATTTACCTTTTTGTTGGTTAATACCCATGCCTCTGAAGTATTTATGTTTATATTTACAAAATCATTATAAGTAATAGAACTTAGATAATTTTGTAATTCTTGATTATTCTTCATATCCCTATCAAGCTCCAAATACGCCAAAGACTTAGATTGCTTAAAGCAATGTATTCCCGTATAAGTAGATGCTTCAAATACCTGATAAGCTTCGAAGTTTATGATAGAAGAAATAAAAGATTTTTCACATAAAATACTTCTCAAACCTTTTCCAAAAGAAGAATTTGTCCATTTTACTGGCATAATATAGTACATAACTCCCTTAGGCTTTACAAGTTGTAGTCCGCGTTCTACAAATGTTACATATAAATCGAAAGAACCCACTGCAGATTTATAATTATCAGATAAATAATCTGCTAAATCATTATTAAATTTTCGCAGTTCTTGAATTCTTAAGTATGGTGGATTACCTATTACTATATCAAAACCATCTGTGACTCCAAACATCCATTCTGGGTCAAAGAACTTGCTCACTGCATTCTGGTCGTAAGGATTCCATGCGGCAAGTTGTATTGCATCTTCTGGTGCAAAATTATTGTCATCTGCCAAGAGCTTTGCCAACTTCTCGCGTAGTTCCTGGTCTTTCTCACGCAGTCGACGCTTGGCGGAAGCTGATTTTGCCATGAAGTGCTCATGGCGCACCTTTGCAAGCTCTTCCTTAGTAGGTTCGATCTCCGGATTTTCAAAAAGATTACGTTGTCTATCTTGCTTTTTCTTAGCAATGAGAGAGTTGGCGGCGACAAACTTGGTTTCAAGGTTTGGCAATGTAGGTATTCCAAAGTTTGGTTTGGAGGCATCACGCTCACAATCTACGATAAGTGAAATAAAGAAGCGCAACTTGGTAATCTGTGCAGCTATACTCTGAATATCACTACCGTAGAGACAGTTCTCAATAATAGCCAGTTTCTGTTCATACACGTTTGTATTAAGCTCGATGCGCTGAAGTACCTCTGCCATACGGTTGAGCAATCCCATTGGAAATGCACCTGAGCCACAAGCTGGGTCAAGCACTTTGACAGCTTTCAACTTTTCAGCAATTGATTTATACTCTTCCACATGAGCTACTTCGTATTTGAAGTTAGGAGCAAACAGTGAGCGGTTGAAGTCTGATTCGCCCAAATATGCAATCAGACTTTCATCGACCATGTACTTTACAATCTCACGAGGTGTATAGAAAGAGCCACTTTGATTGCGAGCGGTTTCCTTTGTCTCAGGATTGTATGCACCGAGCAGATTTTCAAATACTTTACCCAATAGTTCAGGGTCAAGTGCAACTTGTTGTTCCTCGGGCGTGTTCTCCTCAATGGTGAAGTTGTACTTGTTAAGAATAGAGAAGAGGCCTCGTTTCTCATCAAAGAACAAAGTATTAGGAACAATGGCACGATAGCGATAGCGACCATCTGCAAATGTGCGGTCGTTACGGCTAAAACCATCATAGTTGTATGCTTGTTCCACACCATCAATGGTCTTTGTCTTATCAAGGCACTCAAAGAGACCACCGTTTAGGAACGGCACTTCTGCGAACATGTCAATCACTTGCTGCTCAGAAATAGTGAACAATTCTTCGTAGCGATAGAGTGTTTTGATGTCTCGTTTAGATGCGGTGGCAAACTTGCGTTTATTGCCCTCCTCATCCTCAATTGCACGGTTGAGCGTTGCAAAGAAGAGATTTTGAAGAATAGCATTGTAGTAATTACCATTGGTAGTGCTTTCTTCATCAAAATCTTTCAGTATCGTATGAATATACTCAGGATCAAACAAACGATTTGGAACAAGATTTTTCTGCTTGATAAACCAAATGAACATGATACGAGTTATCATGCGGATAATCTTTGTTTCTATATCTTCTCGGTCATCATCTTCAATGGAAGTGTTGTTCGGGAAAGAGACACCTGTAACTGGGTCAATAGCCCAAAGATACCAGTCGAAAAGTTCTCCATAGAATTGTTTAGTTAGTGCCTCAACAGAGAATGCCTCAGTAATGTCGGCAAGCGTCTGTTTGCTATTCTTCAACGTGGAGAATTGGTCTATAGCAGTACGACAGCCGCGTCCCTCACCTAACAGATAAGTATAGCGCATAGTGTCAGTAGATACTTTTTCATATTCGCCTTGTTTATTGAATCCCCATGTCTCACTTACATATGAGAAGCGGAGTACACTTTCGTTTTTCCGGTAGCCAAAAACGAATGCACCAGCATAGCCCATATTGCGCCAGTCTGTAGTAAGTATATCACGGATGCCGTGGCGGTTCCTTTCTATATCAACTTTCTCATTGAGTTCTACTTCATAGACGGCAATTGTCTCGCCATCTGATAGAGAAATGTTTCCCAAACTAAGAGCTTCCTTAGCCAAACGGCTACTCACATGGATAGGTGTAGGTGTGCGCCAGAATTTCACTTTGTTGTGAAAAATATCGTAAAGCAATCCTTGCCATGCCTCACGGCTGTATTTTGCTTCAATTACTTCCTTGTAGTTCATAATTTATGCTTCTTTAAATGATTCAGATAATATGATTTCGGCTTCCGATTCTATTTGTTTCAGCATTTCTGCCTCTGCCATGTAGTATGGGGCATATTTATTTGCCATCTGTATAATCTCGTTCAAGGCCTCATCGTGTGTCATGCGTGCTTTGCCACTAACACGGCGTAGGTCTTTCTGAATTCGTTGTAAACGCTTGGAGATGTAAGTGATAACTCCGCGTTCTGCAAGTGTTTTCAGTTGAGCGACTTTCAGATACAGTTCGCTGTCATCAATCTCACGCATGAAATTAGAGAGCAGGTTAAGTGCGGTACTAACCTGTGCGCCACGACTTGAAGGATCATCTTGACCAAATTCTTGATTTTTGATTTCTTCCTCTTGTATAGTGTGGAACTTGCGCAATGCTTTTTCAACATGGTTGTGGTGTTGCTCTATGCGTTCCACAGCCAGCTCTTCAGGCGTAGCCTTGAAGTATTTCAATGCGTCAAGCACAGAAAGTTCTTTCACATTCTCTGATACGAGGAAGAACACCTTACGGAAGTTGGTTTTCAAAAAAACGAGAGTATCACCAGACAGCGTAACACCATCAACAGCCCGCGACGCACGACCAGTACGGCTACGAAGTGACAGCTTTGCTATTCGGTTATACTCACGGCGATTGGTCTTATACAATGTGCGTAGCTCTTCATAATAAGGCAACTCTTGGTTAAGGTCTTTCTTTTGCTCTTTCATCGCCTCGTCAAAGAGCTTGCTCAGGTTACGGTCTATCACTTCGTTCTGCGAATAAATCTGATTGTCTTCTCCAAATGTAGAGTGAAATGTCTGGATTTTGCTCAGGGCAATCTGATTAAGATTGATTTCTCTGTTGCCCTGACGTGATGGATAGAAGACATAGTTATAAATGTGTTTCGATACAGATCCAATACGGTTTACACGTCCAATACGCTGCATCAACCGTGTAGAGTTCCATGGTGTATCATAGTTGACGATTACATTTGATCGGTGTAAGTTGATGCCTTCTGCCAGTACGTCTGTGGTAAGTATGATATTGTAGTCGTTGAGCTTGTTCTTGAAGTTGGCATCAAAGTTCTCTCGAATGGTTTTGAAGAGATTACTACGATTTTTAGCAGAGATAACCAATACGTCTTTGCGGTTTATACGTTTTGCAAGATACTCTACTGTATTTATAGATTCTGAGAACACAACAAGTTTTTGTTCTGGATTACGTTCTACCCTGAATAACTCGTGTTTCAGCAGTTCATTAAATTTGGCAAATTTGGAATCATCCGCATCTGTCACAACCGACCAGTCAATATACATTTGTTCAAGAATCTTTTGGTCAGCTCGAAGCATCTCAATAAACTCCGGACGGAAATCATTTGCTGTAAACTTTGCATTCTTCGGGTTGTCCTGTGCCTTGGCATTCAGTTTCTCTTCTATTTCTTCCTCGCTCCATCCTGCTGCCAACAAATTGTTAATATCAAGATCTGGAGCAATGAACACCTTATCGTTATTGAACATGTCAATCATATTCTGATTTGCAATCTTGAAGTTCTCAATGGAAACTTGGAACGCATGGAAACTGCTTTCTAGACGTTTCACTAGTCCATTCTTGCGGATTCCGGCCAAGGAGCGGCTAATGGTTTCTGCATTGTCATATAAGCCATTTGCGGCTTCAGGTTTCAGATAAGCAATAGCTTGATAACATGCATAACTCAGGTCTTTAGTAAGCGTGAGCATAGCTTTCTCAAACAAGTCTGCCAAATGCTCATTCAGTTCATAGCGACTTTCTATTGGGCGTTCCACTTTGGGAAAACCATTCACATCTTTGTTGTAGCGTGGTACATTTTCGATGTCGGTACGTGTACGACGAACTGATAGAGGCTTTATGATGCGGTCGCGCACTTGCTCAGCCAGTTTTTTGAATTTGGTCAAATCAAACTCAGGCTCATTACGAAATCGCTTAAACTCCTTGATGAGCGGACTGAAAAAGGCCGTAAGATTAGCTACTCCATCTATGGTACAATGGCGTGGGTCTTGAAAAAGGAGGATTTCATTATAAATATCGGCTGGTGAGTTATTCATTGGGGTTGCCGAAATGAGCATCACCTTTTTTTTGTAGCCCTTGATATGCCCTTGGTTGATGCGTGGCATCTTGCAGATTTCCTGTAACTGCTCGAAAGCGTTTGTAGTGTGAGAGCGGAACTTGTGCGCTTCGTCCACAAGGACAAGATCGTATTCGTCAGCGTTCCAATAGTCATAGTTATCCTCATCAAGAACCTTGTTCAAACTGCCATTTGTAATAAATTTGGTATATTTGTCAATGCCAAAATCTTTGAAAGTGGTTTTCCAGTTCTGCTCCACAGCCGGGGGATATACCACAAGTATTTTGGTGTTGTCGCGCCCATTCTCCTGCAAAAACTTCTTGGCAATCATTGTAGCGATAACAGTTTTACCCAAGCCCACAACATCGGCAAGAAAGAAACCATCATAGCGCAGAAGCTTCTGATACCCCTCCACTACGGCATCCATTTGATAATCGTATTTAGTGTAGTTCTCTGGAACATTAAGTGGATTCTCATCGTCCGCATCCATCACACGGTCAGAAAAATACTCAATGAGCATCTTTATGTATAAGTCATAAGGAGATATATCACCTTTGAGATAAGTACGCTCTATATTGATTTTGAGATCTTCAGCAGTTATCTCGCATCCTTCAGCTTCTTTCCAAAGCTCTTCAAATTCATCTTTCGCAAACTTTACATCTTCATACTGTGACATTTTTACATTGAATTCGTATTGTTTATCCTCTGTGATGCCCAGTCCGTTACCGGATAGATTACTGGAGCCAGTTATGGCAATTCCTTGTGTGTACTGATTGAAATCATCAGGATATAATACGTATATCTTGGCATGAATCTTCTTTGATGGATGCGCACGCAGTTCCAGTTTCCCGTCTACCAAGTCCGTTACCATCTGAAAGATACCGTCTTCTATTTCCCTTTTGTATCCGGATTGTTCGATGTCTCTACGTATTTGCTGCAAGCAGTCGGCTTTAACCTCTTCTTCTGCCCCAAAGAATATTCTCCCTTGACGAGCAGCTTCTGCTATGTACTTATCTACGTTTATACCAATTAACACACGAGCCTTGTTGATATTGTCTAAAAAAGGCCGCAAAGAGAAATAGCCTGATGCACGGAGGAATCCTACCACCGCATCAAGATTCTTTATTGAAGGATTGTTACTGAGGACTCCTTCAAATTCGCACATCAGTGTGTTGCCGTTCTTGTTAGTGAATATATGTGAGTTCATTTTTTACTTCTCCTATATTTTTGATTGCTTGCATTGGGATGCTCGGGATTGGTCATCTCAAGATAACCAGCCTCGACAAGAGCCATGATATATGTTTGGATATTCTTGCTATGGTATGTCACACCTGCCCTTTCAAGAATTTCCTTGCTGCTACGTGGCACACTACAGAAGTTTACTATATCCCTTTGTTTATTTGTTATTTTAGGACGCTTAGTGTCAGAGTCTACATTAAAAGTGTCAGAGTTGGTATCTAAGCTAGTGTCAGAGTGTCTAAGTTTAGTATCAGAGTCTGCATTAAAAGTGTCAGAGTTAGTATCTAAGTTGGTGTCAGAGTCTCCAAGTTTAGTGTCTAAGTTGCCATTAACTTGGTTACTTTTATTGCTGGCTTGGTTACTTTTCTCGTTAACTTGGTTACCTACTGGCCTATTTATAGTAATCACGAACTCATTTGTCCTGTCATTATTGGTGAACGAGACATTCACATCCTCAGACAAGGCACGAAGCATACCACTACCCGCTCCTGTGTAGGGAAGCAAGTGAATGGCATTTGTAAAAAGGAACATATTGCGTGGCATAGAAGTTCCCACAACAATATCATCTACGGAAAGCCCATTAGGGAGAGTTCCCGGGCTGTGTATCTCCACTCTATCATCAAAGATGAAGATGCGGATAGGGGCTTTCGCATTCAGCGAGCGATGTACCAAAGCATTTACGGTGAACTCAACAAGACTGGTGTAGGGTATCTCCAACACTCCCTTCGAATTGAATTCATCCCCAACTTGTATATGACGCAAGTTCCGGGTGAAGAAATCCATAATAGTCTCGAACTGATGAAACAGATTGCCTTCAATGTCGGCATCATTCACTTTATCACGAAATTGTGTACCGCCAAGACTATTACCCACAAAACAGATACACTTTGCCGTCATTACTGGAAGCCAACGCTGAGTGTACTTCCCAAACAATAACATTGCGGCCACTGTGATTTTTCCATCGGGTCGGATGAAACGTAGGTTACGCAGCAACTTCTCCCCATCGTGCCCACTGGCGATAGCAGAACAGACTGTATCTAAAGAGATTTCACGGAATGCATCAC
>ERZ894212.388-NODE-388-length-14763-cov-14.955670_pt1 | contig 14763 bp, 9 predicted proteins | sample MGYA00380289_ERZ894212 | MGnify/ENA primary metagenome ERZ894212 (study PRJEB32331, sample SAMN06328481) | human gut metagenome | biome: human gut microbiome; feature: stool | host: Homo sapiens | collected 2013-05-02 ... | reverse complement strand
ATACAATGATAACCGGGAAGATGGAAAATGCGATCATCACATATACCTGCCCCATATCAAACTTGAGCCAGTCAGCCGCACGCAGCTGTGCGATTAAGATAGGCAGTGTTTTTTTCTTGTCATCATGTAAGATCAATGCCGGTGTGAAGTAGTTGTTCCAGCTGCTTACGAATGTGAAGATCATCTGCACAGCAATTGCCGGTTTCATCAGTGGCATTACAATTGCATTGAAGGTACGGAATTCACCGGAACCATCGATACGTGCTGCCTCGATCAGTGACAACGGCAGTGTACTCTCCATATACTGTTTCATATAGAAAAATGTAACCGGAGCCGCAATCGTCGGCACGATCAGAGGTATAAAGGAATCCTCTAAGTTCATGTTGGAAACAAGTTTGATAAATCCAAGTGCAGTTACCTGTGTCGGAATCATCATGATCATCAAAATAAACGGATAAATGTATTTTTTCAGTTTGAAATCATATGCATGGATCGCATAAGCTGTCATCGTTGAAAAATATACGCTGAGTACTGCACTGAGCGAAGAAACGATCAGACTGTTGAACATACCGTTCCATACCGGAAGCGTTCCATTTCTCAAATTCTTCCAGTTTTCCCACAGATGGCTGCTCGGAACCAGCGTAAAACCTGACTGTAACTCACCGTTTGATCTGGTTGCATTGATAAACAGTACATAAAACCAGAACAGACACAATATGGAAACAATGATCAGTACGATATATGCGATCAGTCTTCTTGCATGAATTCCTACACCTTTTTTCAGATTACGATTTTCATTCATGATCTTCACCCCTTCCTCTTATCATTGCCGGTTATCTTAAATACTACCAGGCTTAAGATACCTGTAATGATAAACAGAACAACTGACAATGCACCAGCCATACCATAGTTCTTGCTGTAGAGATGTTTATTTAAGAACATGATCAGCGTCATGGTAGAACGCATCGGGTCACCGGTTCCATTGGTTAAGATCTGCGGTACATCGAATAACTGTAAACCACCGATCAGAGATGTAATAACCACATATACAAGAATCGGACGTAACAATGGCAATGTGATCTGCCAGAATACCTGGGAAGAAGTTGCACCATCAACTTCCGCTGCCTCAAACAAAGAGGTATCAATACCCATCATACCTGCCATTAAAAGGATCGTTGTATTACCAAACCACATCAGACAGTTCATTAACGCGATCAGCCCTCTTGCACTGCCCGCATTGGATAAAAATTTGTACGGTGTATCAATAAATCCGATCTGCATCAGCATCGAGTTGATCGGTCCTCCATCGGAGAACAATGTAAAGAACAACATGGAAAATGCAGATGCCATGATCAGGTTTGGCAGATATACGACTGTTTTAAAGAAACGGGTTCCTTTTAATCTGAGACGTACATCAGAGAACCATGCTCCAAGTACCAGTGACAAAATGATCTGTGGTATGAAACACATGATCCATAATAACATGGTGTTTTTGGTATAAATCCAGATATCTCCATCGGAGAAAAGCTTTTTATAGTTTGCAAGTCCGACGAAATTCGGTCCGACCTGCGTCAGTCCTGACATATAGTTTTCAAAGAAACTGTTGTAAATAGTGCTGATCAACGGAATCAGCTGAAAAATAACATATACTACAATAAAAGGAATCAAAAAGATATATCCCCATTTATTGTATCTTACTACCTTTCCACTACTTTTTTTCATAACAACCTGACCTCCTTTTCCAGAGTACATAATTTTCGCCCACAGAGCTCACAGCATCCCTCACCTTTACCCTGTGTAAGTCTGCTGTCAGCTCTGCGCTTACAGTTTTTACACAAATTTGGATATAAAATGAGCCGCGCCCGCCTCCCTTACGGTCCGGCAGGCGCGGCATCAAATCATTTTTTATACCATTCGTCTGCTTAGTATGTTAACTCCGGATATTTCTCTACAACTGCTTTGTAGAACAGATCTAATGCCTCTTCTTTTGTAGCAGTTCCCTCAAAGTAGTTCTTCATTGCGTTCTGGAACTCTTCGTTACATCCCTGATCGTATGCAGAAAGGTTGCTTAAATCAAGTTTGGAAACACCTGCGCTGTAAATACCAAGTGGATTCTGTCCGCCTAAGATCTTGCTTGAATAAGAGCTGTCAGCCATCTCAGCGATTACATCCTGGTTGTTTACGAAATCGTCATCTTTCTCGATGATATCTTTCATAACATCATCATTGGTTGTCATCTGAAGCATGATATCTTTTACAAGGCTTGGGTTATCCGTTCCTGTTGCTGCACAGATCCATGTACCACCCCAGAAGAAGCCCTGCGGTCCTTCGGTTGCGCCCCAGCCACCGTTGTAACCGATACTGCCTTCGGTATCTGCTGCCATTGAGAAGTTTACTAACCATGCAGGTCCAAAGTAGCAGAATACATTTCCTTCCGGATAGAAACCTTTCTTCCAGTCATCACTCCACAGTTCGTATGTTCCTGTCTCGCCTGCATCTACAAGTTCTTTGGAATCATCAACCCATTTCATAATGTTGTCATCAATATTGATCTTGCCATCAACAACCCATTTGGAAGTAACGTTGTTGGAATATACACGGTAAGTATCGTTTGCGGAAGATGTGATGGTGTAGCCTGCATCTTTCATCTTCTTTGCTGTATCATTGAATGTATCCCAGTCTTTTACATAGTTCTGAACTTCTGAAGGATCATCAGATCCTAATACTGCTTTTGCTGCATCTCTGTTATAGAATAATACGCCAGGACAGCCCTGCCATGAAACACCTTTTAATACACCGTTGGAATCGGTAACAACATCTTTGGTGTACTGATACTGTTTGGAAAGATCTGAATCAGTAATTCCAAGATCTGATACTGCCATTGTGTAGTCGGTATCTACATATTTTAATGCATAATCAGCTTCTACTAAAAAGATATCAATCTTGTCATCTGCTGCTGCATCGGCCTGTTTTAATAAGGTTGCGTCCAGGTTGTTCTGATATGCATTGTCATCATTCGGTGTAATGTTCCATTTTACAGTTACATCACCGATCGTACCTGTGGTTGCATCCACCTCTGTATATCCAGGATAATGATCTGTAACACGGCTCTTGAACTCTTCGTTCCAGCAGTAGATGTTAAGTACTTTTCCTTCATCGGAAGCACTCGCATCTGAAGCTACAGCTTCGGTAGCCGGAGCTGCCTCATCTGTGGCTGCGGCGTCACTGCTGCCCGTATCTGCCGAGCTGCTGTTTCCACTGTTTGTGCTGGTGTTTGCTGCGTTATTACCGCCGCATCCTGCCATCATGGTTACAAGCATTGCTGTACATAATAATGTGCTAACGATTTTCTTCTTCATAGAAAACCCTCCTCCTTAATATGTGGTCTTTTGACCATTGTTTTTGTTGTTTTTCTGCTTTGAAAGCAGATAGTCTGGAATCTTTTGTATACATTTCTGTAAAAATATCGTCCGCATGTAGCTGCAACTACATTTAAATGCGTCCAACAGATTTACCTGCAACTAAGATCCCTTCTATAACGACTCTCTCTACGAGAGTTGTTCTCGGTTTCTCAATAGAGCCAATCAGCCGCTTGGCTGCCTCACTCCCGATCAGCTCTGTGTCCTGTCTGATCGTCGTAAGCTGAGGATGTAACAACTGCGACATCCTCGTTCCGTCATATCCTGCAATCGAAATATCCTGCGGAATCCGAAGTCCCATCTCTATGATGACATTCCTTCCTCCTATTAAAGAGGTGTCATCCGGATAAATGATACAGGTTGGCGGATCTTCTAAATTGAGCAGCTCTTTTGTCTGTTTTGCTGCCTCCCTGGTCTCTAAGTAATCTGCTGTCCGGATGTATTCATCCGGAATCTTCAGACCAAGTTCATCCACCGTCCGGTAGAAACTTGCCAGCCGGTCTTTCGTAACGTAAGAAGCCTGCTGCCCATGAATATATGCAATTTTCCGATGTCCCTGCCCGTATATATATTTTACAAGATCTTCCATACCCTGAATATTGTTGGAACTGACTGCCGTACAGTTATGATGTACATAATCAATCGTAACGACCGGCAGGTCACTATTCATCAGTTCTAAGACATCCGGGTCATTGAAATCGGCACAGACGATTGCAACTCCTTCAAAATTCCGGTATCTGCAATGTTCATAATAGGACATCTTGCGATTTTCAAAACAGGTATTGATAAATGTAATGTCATATCCCTGTTTCTCCGACTGAACTTTTAATCCATTCAGCACTCCGGAAAAATACTCATGTGTCAAACCGCTTCCCGCCTCTTCTTCAAAGAGAACTCCTATATTATAGGAACGGTTTGTCTTTAGAGCTCTCGCCGCCGCATTTGGAAAATACCCAAGTGCTTCTGCTGTCTTTCTGACACGGCTCTTTGTCTCTTCGCTGATATCTCTCTGGTCATTTAAAGCCTTGCTTACGGTGGCAGTAGATACTCCACATTTCTCTGCAATCGTTTTTAATGATACCATGGAAACCTCCAGCTTCTCTTCGAAAACGAAATCCTGTTTCTGAAATATTGCTTAATCGTTTTCGTACTTTTACTATATGCCATCCATAAGCAAATTGCAACTGGTTTTTGGCAATTCGTCGCTTTTTACACTTTTTTGCAGTAGTTTTTGTGCATTTTTACATTAAATATTAGACCAATTATCTGTAATCTTAGTACTTTGTATCTACTTCTTATACGTTTTCGTAAAATACTTTAATTATTCATCAGAAAATAGCCATTGTCGCTTTCATCCATAAAAGTATGTTTTTTTGTCTAATCTGCTATATTTGCCTGTTTTTCAATATTTTATATTGATTTTTATTCTTTCTGAATATATACTTTTTATTAAAGAATGAAAACTTAATCGTTTTCGAAATCGTTACTTATCAATATTTATGTATATGGAGGATTTTATTATGAAATTCGGTTATTTCGATGACACCAACAAAGAATATGTCATCACATCTCCAAAAACACCACTGCCATGGATCAACTACCTTGGTTCCGAGAACTTCTTTTCTCTGATCTCAAACACCTGCGGCGGTTACAGTTTCTACAAAGATGCAAAGTTACTCCGCCTGACCAGATACCGCTATAATAATGTACCGCTCGATTCCAATGGACATTACTACTATATTAAAGATGGTGACACGATCTGGAATCCGGGCTGGATGCCTTCCAAAACAGAACTGGACGCTTACAGCTGTCGTCATGGTATGGGTTATTCCGTATTTAAAGGAACCAAAAATAAACTGACCGCAGAGCTTACCTCTTTTGTTCCGGTCGGTGAGACATGTGAAGTCGGAAAACTCTCCCTTACCAATGAGAGCAATGAAACCCGCAATTTTTCTGTTTTCTCATATGTAGAGTTCTGCCTGTGGAACGCAATGGACGATATGACCAACTTCCAGCGTAACTTCTCCACCGGTGAGGTTGAGATCCACGGTTCTGCTCTTTATCATAAGACCGAATACAGAGAGCGCAGAAATCATTACGCTGTTTACGCTGTCAACGCTCCGATCGCCGGTTTTGATACAGACCGTGACTCGTTCTTAGGCGCTTACGGTGAAAACTCTGCTCCGGAAGTTGTTGTAAACGGAACTTCAAAGAATTCTGTTGCAAGCGGCTGGGCACCGATCGGTTCCCACCACCTTGAAGTATCTCTTGCTCCGGGCGAGACAAAGACCTACGTTTTCGTACTTGGTTATGTTGAGAATCCGGTAGAGGAAAAATGGGTTGGACGTGCTGAGGATGGAGTCATCAACCGCAAACGTGCCGATGAACTTCTCTCCCGTTTTGATACCGCAGAAAAAGCAGACGCAGCACTCGTCAAATTAAAAGATTACTGGAACGAACTGCTGTCCCATTTTACCATTTCTTCCAGTGAGGAGAAGTTAGACCGTATGGTAAACATCTGGCACCAGTATCAGTGTATGGTTACCTTTAACATGAGCCGTTCCGCATCTTACTTTGAGTCCGGTATCGGCCGTGGCATGGGATTCCGTGATTCCTGTCAGGATCTGCTCGGTTTCGTACATCTGATCCCTGACCGTGCGAGAGAGCGTATCTTAGATATCGCAGCTACCCAGTTCGAGGACGGAAGTGCTTATCATCAGTATCAGCCGCTCACCAAAAAAGGCAACTCTGACATCGGAAGCGGCTTTAACGATGATCCGTTATGGCTGATCGCCGGAACTGCAGCTTATATCAAAGAGACCGGCGATTACTCAATTCTCGACGAGATGACACCATATGACAGCGATGCTTCCAAAGCAACCACTTTCATGGAGCATTTGCGCCGTTCCTTCCATTATACAATGGAACATCTGGGACCGCACAATTTACCGCTGATCGGACGTGCCGACTGGAACGACTGTCTCAACTTAAACTGCTTCTCGACTGAGCCGGGTGAATCTTTCCAGACTTTTGGTCCTTCTGAAGGTCCGAATGCAGAATCCGTATTTATCGCAGGTATGTTTGTACGCTATGGAAAAGATTATGCTGCAATCTGCCGCCATCAGGGTATGACAGAGGAAGCAGAGATTGCAGAGAAAGCAATCGCAGAAATGGAAAAAACCGTTATGGATGCCGGCTGGGATGGTGAATGGTATCTGCGTGCTTACGATCATTACAAAAATAAGATCGGTTCAAAAGAATGCGAAGACGGCAAGATCTTTATTGAACCACAGGGCTTCTGTGTTATAGCCGAGATCGGTTTAGAGGAAGGCTGCTGCTTAAAGGCAATGGAATCTGTCGAAAAATATCTCGACACAAAATACGGTATCGTGCTGTTACAGCCGCCTTACCACAGATATCATGTGGAACTCGGTGAGATTTCTTCTTATCCACCAGGATACAAAGAAAACGCAGGTATCTTCTGTCACAACAACCCATGGATCTCTATCGCAGAAACCGTAGTCGGCAGAGGAAACCGCGCATGGCAGGTATACACAAGAACCTGTCCTGCATACATTGAGGATATCAGCGAGATCCACCGCACAGAGCCTTATGTATACTCCCAGATGATTGCCGGAAAAGACGCCCCGAACTTCGGTGAGGCAAAGAACAGCTGGCTGACAGGAACCGCCGCATGGACCTTCCTCAATGTTTCCCAGTTTATCCTTGGTATCCGACCGGATTATGATGGTCTGACTGTTGATCCTTGTATTCCATCCAAATTAGATGGTTTTACCGCCAAACGTGATTTCCGCGGTGTCAGCTACCATATTACCGTAAAGAATCCAAATCATGTAGAAAAAGGTGTGGTTTCCATGATCGTGGATGGACAGCCGGTAGAGGGAACTACGATTCCATTCTCGGCTGAGAAGAAAGATGTAAATGTAGAAGTAACGATGGGCTAACCTCCCTGCCTGTCTTTACCTGACAAAAGAAGCCTTCTTTTTATGAAGGCTTCTTTTGTATCCCAAACTAAAATGTTTCATTTTTTCTGTATTTGCGTGGTGATATACCTTTTATCTTTCGAAACGAATCCCCAAAATAGTTACTGTCATTAAATCCACATTCAAAAGCAATATCTGTGATAGATTTATTCGTTTCCAGCAGCAGCCTGCATGCATTCTGTATCCGGAGATTAATAATATATTCTTTAAACCCGAACCCCGTCGCTGTCTTAAATCTCTTAGACAAAAATGACTTATTCATGTCAAATTTATCCGCCACATCTTCCAGTAAAATATTTTCCGTATAATGTTCAAAAATATATGTTGCAACTTCCTGGATTTTTCGGTTATCAACATCAATCTCTTTTATAACATTGTCCTCATACTCCTTGCATCTTATGATAAACAGCAAAAGTTCAACAAGTCCTGCTTTTATAAATGCCGTTGATAATATGTCCGGCGTATCATTTTCAAACATTAACTTATCCAGCAGGGAATCCACATAGTTTCTGCGTTTTTCCGGTATATTGATTACCCCCGGAACCATACAGTTCTTAAGATATTCCGCTCCGATCTGTTCTTTGATCCAATCCGTAATCTCCTGCCGGAAACTGATAACAATCCTTTCATGAATTCCTTTCCCGGTATATACTGTCTTATGCAGACAGCCACCCGGAACGATTACAAGATCACCTTTTCCAAACTTATAGATATTGTGATCAATAAAGCTGGTGCACTCTCCACTGGAAAGATAAAAAATTTCATGAAATGGATGTACATGTGGCTCGCAGTTACTTTCAGATATCGTATTACTTCTTCTGATCTTCTTAATATCAAAATCTTTTGACATATCCTGAAACATATAATTCTCCATTTTTCTGTACTTTTATGTGTTTTTATCATTTTTTTCAAGGAATATACTGTTTTTTTGTCATATTATGAACCATATGAATACAACCTGTCAACATATTTTATAAATCCACAAGGAGCTCCTATGCCAAAACAAATATCTGAAAATAAACGAAATATGATTCTAAATGGAAACCTGTCCCAGGCAATCCTTATGCTCGCCGTTCCGGTCATGATCAATAGTTTTATCCAGTCGATGTATAATCTTACGGACACATTCTGGCTTGGACGGATCGGAACAGAAAACCAGTCTGCCATAACGCTCGTATCACCATTTCAAAATATCCTTAACAGTTTTGGCAGCGGCATAACAACCGCAGGTGCAATTCTTATATCGCAATACCTTGGTGCCAGAAAAGATGAACAGGCAAACAAAATGGCAAATCATATCTGTATTACATCCCTTGGTTTCTCCCTCATCTGTGCATTACTGTGCTGGCTGATATCCCCGGCATTAGTCACCTGGCTCGGTGCCAGGGGAGTGGTCTATGAGTACGGTCTTACTTATTTAAGAATTGTGGTCCTTGATATGCCATTTCTGTTCATGATCAATTTATTCACAGCCGTGAAACAGGCGCAGGGGGACACTGTAAAACCCATGCTTCTCAATCTGCTTGGTATCATGATCAATCTGATATTAGATCCTCTTTTCCTCATTGTGTTCCACTTTGGAATCGGAGGCGCAGCATTTGCCACGCTTATAGCAAAAATCCCCTGCGCTCTCATTGGACTGATCCTTCTTACAAAATCAAATCAGCTCATACGGATTTCTTTTAAAAATTTTGTCTTTGACCAAAAAATGATACGCGCCATTATCAAAATTGGTCTGCCAACTGCGATTGGCGGCAGCACCATGCAGCTAGGTACGCTGATCATGACCAGAAATGTAAATGTTTATGGTTATATTGCAACCAGCGCCTATGGTATTGGCAACAAAATCAACAGCCTTATCACAATGCCAGCCAGTGGTGTCGGTTCCGCCGTTTCTACTATAGTTGGACAAAATATGGGAGCCGGAAACACAGAGCGGGCGAAGAAAACCTTCCATTATTCATTAAAAATGTGTACCTTATTTTTACTTATTCTGGGATTCATTTTTTCAAGACGCCCTGTTTCCCAGACTATGGTATCATTCTTTTCAACAGATGCCAAAGTCATCCCTCTGGCTGCAGACTATTTATCCATTATTGCATTCTGGTGCTTTACAAACGCTTTTTATAATGTATCACAGGGATTGTTCCAGGGATGTGGGCATACACTGATCACAATGCTCGTAGATGCTTCCCGGATATGGCTATTCCGTCTGTTGTCTCTTTGGATATGCGCAAATGTATTTCATATGGGAGTGGCATCCGTCTGGTATTCCGTTGTAATCAGTAATGGAACCTCTGCCATAATCCTGTATCTGCTATACTGGACCGGAATATGGAAAAAAGGATATGCAGACCCTCTCTAGAGCCTTTCATATCCTTTTCTCTTTCACTTTAATCTTCTATTTCCAGTCAACAAAATTTGTTGCAAATTAATTTGCTGTCACAAGTCCGTTCTCACAATCCAATTCTACATATGCACTGGATTTTAAGACATCAAGCGCATGTTTTGCACCGATCAGGACAGGAATATCAAGGCTTAATCCTGCAATCGCCGCATGGCAGTTTTCGCCGGATGCTTCCACGATCAGTCCGGATGCCTCACGCATCTGTGTCATCATGGCATTGCTGGTATCTTTTGCAACAATGATATCTCCGACTTTAAAGTTTTTTAAATCCTCATCGCTGTGACATACACAGAGGTTTGCAGAAATCTTCTGTGTTCCGATTCCTTGTCCCTCCACTAAGATATGTCCTGCCACCTGCACCTTGATCAGGTTGGTCGTACCGGATACACCAAGAGGAACTCCTGCGGTTAAGACAACAACATCGCCCTTTGAAATGATTCCTGCTGCTTCTGCTGCATCGACTGCATAGTCAAACAGCTCTTCTGCCTGTGTCTTTTCCTCGATCATAAGCGGGATCACACCCCAGGATAATGCAAGCTGACGGTAAATCTTTTCTGTCAGACATCCTCCGATAATCGGACAGTTTGGACGATATTTGGAAACCATGCGGGCGGTACGTCCTGATTTTGTTACCGTAATGATTGCTGCCGCATTCAAATCTCCTGCCATTGTACATGTCGCATGGGAGATTGCATTGGTCACATCCGGGTTGCTCATGGTTTTGCGCATTTTAAAACGCTGTAAGTAATTGATATCCTGTTCCGTACGGACTGCAATACGCACCATAGTCTTTAAAGCCTCGATCGGATACATACCTGCAGCTGTCTCTCCGGAGAGCATGATCGCACTGGTTCCGTCGTAGATTGCATTTGCAACGTCAGTTGCCTCTGCTCTGGTCGGACGCGGATGTTTCATCATGGAATCAAGCATCTGAGTCGCTGTGATAACCTTCTTGCCTGCATCGTATACTTTTTTAATTATCATCTTCTGGATCACCGGTACATCCTCTAACGGGATCTCAACACCCATATCACCACGCGCTACCATGATTCCATCGGAAACACGGATAATATCGTCAATATTCTGTACACCCTGCATATTTTCAATTTTTGCAATGATATTGATATCCTCGCCGCCTTTTTCTGCAAGGATCTTGCGGATTGCAAGCACATCATCTGCGGTACGGACAAAAGATGCAGCAATAAAATCATAATCATGCTCTACCGCAAATACGATATCACCATAATCTTTTTCGCTGATATATGGCATGGACAATTCTACATTCGGAACGTTCACGCCTTTTCTGTTGGAAATCACACCGCCATTTAACACCTGGCAGATGATATCTTTTGGCTTATTGCCATCTTTATCTGCCTTTGCGCCAGATGTCACCTTGATTTCTTTTACTTCCATTCCGATCAGACCATCATCGATCAGAATGCGATCTCCCGGTTTTACATCCTCCGGCAGGTTTTTATAAGTAATGGAAACACGTTTTGCATCTCCCATAATCTCATCGGTTGTCAGGGTAAAAGTCTGTCCATCCTTAAGTTCGACTTTTCCGTCCGTAAAATCTCTCAGGCGGATCTCCGGTCCTTTTGTGTCAAGCAGTGCTGCGACTGGACGCTTTAATTCCTTACGAAGTTTCTGTAACATCTGAAGGCGTCCTAACTGCTCCTCATGGTCACCATGGGAAAAATTAAAACGGGCAACGTTCATTCCCTCTTCGATCAGGCGTTTTAATACACCTTCCTTATCTGTTGAAGGTCCTAAAGTACAAACAATTTTTGTTTTTCTAAACATCTTTTTTCCTCGTAAAAAAATTTATTTTCGGCAATCGATTCAGTCTTATTATTACCATAAAAATGGCAGTTTATTTCGTGATCATCGTACCCGGTCCACCGCTCACATAGGTGCCGTCTTTGTTCAGCTTTGTAATAAGTACGGAACGGATTGCGGAATCTCCAATAAAATCAATGGCCGCCTGAATCTTTGGCAGCATGTCATCCTCTCCGAACTGACCTTCTTCCATATACTGTTTTGCTTCTGCAACAGTCATGGTCGAAAGAGGTTTCTCATTCTCTGTGCCGTAATTCAGACATACATTGTCCACACTTGTTAAAATGACTAACATGTCAGCATCTAAAAGTTCTGCTAATTTTCCTGCTGCAAGGTCTTTTTCAATGACTGCACTCGCACCTTTTAAATTATTGTCCTGTGCAAGTACCGGAATACCGCCACCTCCGCAGGCAACAACAACCTGATCTGCATCCGATAATGCACGGATCGCATCGATTTCAACGATATCCATTGGCTTCGGTGCTGCAACGATACGGCGGAATCCTCCTTCTACTGCTGTGACATGATTTCCTTTTTTCTCCTCTGCCTCAGCTTCTTCTTCTGTCATCACACGTCCGATCACCTTACCTGGTTTGTAAAAAGCCTCATCATATGGATCGACAACAACCTGTGTCAGAACTGTGGAAACTGTCTTATAAATTCCCTTATTCAGCAGCTCGGCACGGATAGCATTCTGTAAATCGTAACCGATATATCCCTGACTCATTGCAGAACATACAGACATTGGCGTAGCGGTATACTCCGGATATAATCTGCAGAACTCATTCATTGCTGTATGGATCATACCAACCTGTGGCCCGTTACTGTGTGTAATGACTACCTGATAATCATCGCGGATAAAGTCAGCAACCGCTTTTGCAGTGCGTTTTGTTGCCTCTTTCTGCTCCGGTAACGTGGTACCAAGTGCTTCATGACCAAGTGCTATTACGATTTTTTTCTTTTTCATGGCTATCCTCCGATACTGACTCTTCGTCATAGTGATTATTTTAGCATGAACCTCATACAGGCGCAATCTGATAAGAGTTTGCTTCCTGTTAAGATTTTCTGCTTTTTGTAAATTTTTATAGTTTCAGCATACCATATTCTGACATATTTTTAAACAGGCTATTTTTCTTCCTGCGGCAGCACGAAAGAATCGATCAGCTTCCAGATCTCGTCACGCCCCTGCTTCGTCTCTGCAGAAAACGGAATGATCGTGGTTCCCGGCTGTACATTTAAGCCCTCGCGGATCGCTTTGACATTTTTCTGGATCTGGCTTCGTTTGATCTTATCGAGTTTGGTCGCAATAATGATCGGTGCAAATCCCTGATACACCATCCACTCATACATCATTCTGTCGTTTGCAGACGGATCGTGGCGGATATCGATCAAAAGAAAGACTGCCTTTAACTGCTTTGAAGTGTGAAGGTAATTCTCGATCATTTTTCCCCACTTTGCCTTCACTTCCTCGGATGCCTTTGCATAGCCGTATCCCGGAAGATCGACAAGGTACATGGCATCGTTGATATTGTAAAAGTTGATGGTCTGCGTTTTTCCAGGCTGTGCGGAAGTACGTGCCAGTGCTTTGCGGTTCATCAGCGCATTGATCAGAGATGATTTTCCAACGTTTGATTTTCCTGCAAAAGCTACCTCCGCATATGCAGTATCCGGCACTTTACTCGTCACACCGCAGACAATTTCCAGATTTACATTTTTTATTACCATGTTATTCTCCTCATTGTTATCTTCATTCACTTGCTATGATTTCTAAAACATTCTTTTTTATTTGCCGGCAGAAAATCTTATTTTTGTCTTTTTACAAATGCCACGTTAAGTACTTCCTGCATTTTTTCCACAAATACAAGTTCTAAGCCTTTTTTGATCTCCGCAGAAATCTCCTCCACATCCTTCTCGTTTTTCTTCGGAATACAGATCGTCCTTATTCCGGCATTTTTTGCTGCAAGAATCTTTTCTTTTAATCCGCCGATCGGAAGTACCCTGCCGCGCAGTGTGATCTCTCCTGTCATTGCGACATCCGCACGGACCGGAGTCTGTGTGATTGCGGAAAGCATTGCCGTCGCCATCGTGATACCTGCGGACGGTCCGTCTTTTGGCACTGCCCCCTCCGGGATATGGATATGAATGTCATTTTCCTGAAAAAACTTCTTTGGAATATGATATTCTTCCCCTACCGAACGGATATAACTTAAGCCTGCCTGTGCGGACTCTTTCATCACATCTCCGAGTTGTCCGGTAAGCTGTACTTCGCCTTTGCCCGGCATCACGTTGACCTCGATCTCCAACGTATCACCGCCGACGCTCGTCCATGCCAGACCGCGCACGATTCCGACCTCATCGTTCTCGTTTTTCTGATCAAACGTATATCTCTCTTTTCCAAGATATTTTTCTACATTCTGACCTGTAACTTTTACGCATTTGACTTCGGATTCGTATACTTCCCTTGCAGATTTTCTTGCAATTTCAGACAGCCTGCGCTCTAAATTACGCACACCTGCTTCCCTTGTATAACCGGAAATGATCTTTTGCAGCGCACGGTCACTGATCTTTAACTGTTCCGGCTTTAAACCGTTTTTCTCTTTTACCTTCGGCAGCAAATGCTCTTTTGCAATATGGAACTTCTCATTCTCCGTATAACTGCTCACCTCGATCAGTTCCATACGGTCGAGCAGCGGACGTGGAATATCCTGAACAGAGTTTGCCGTCGCAATAAACAGTACCTCTGACAGATCAATCGGAACCTCGATATAGTGGTCGCGGAACTTACAGTTCTGCTCTGCGTCGAGCACCTCAAGCATGGCAGATGCAGTGTCGCCCTTATAATCGCTGCTCATTTTATCGATCTCATCAAGCAGCATCAGTGGGTTTTTCACGCCGGCACTGCGCAGACCATTGACAATACGTCCCGGCATCGCACCGACATAAGTTTTCCGGTGTCCACGGATCTCTGCCTCGTCACGGACGCCGCCTAAACTGATTCGAACATACTTTTTATCAAGTGCACGCGCCACGGAACGGGCAATGCTCGTCTTTCCGGTACCAGGCGGTCCGACTAAACATACGATCGGGCTCTCGC
>ERZ894212.318-NODE-318-length-16583-cov-154.801670_pt1 | contig 16583 bp, 8 predicted proteins | sample MGYA00380289_ERZ894212 | MGnify/ENA primary metagenome ERZ894212 (study PRJEB32331, sample SAMN06328481) | human gut metagenome | biome: human gut microbiome; feature: stool | host: Homo sapiens | collected 2013-05-02 ... | reverse complement strand
AGTTCCAACAGCCGTTGCAGTCGAGCTGGTTTTTCTCAAAGGTCAGCGATAAGCCTGCAATGAAATCGTGGAAGCTTATGCTTCTTATTACATTTTTTCACTTCTTTATGTGCGTTCAGGCAATGTTCTGGAATGACGGCACAAATACAATGGCTCCGCTCGTGCTGTTCGGCGCTCTTGCGGCTGTTGAATGGGGATTCTTCTTTATCTCCTATTTTGTAATCCGCAGAGTAAATTTCGAGCTTGAATCGCTTGCCCTGTTTTTGACGGGCATAGGCGTAATGATGCTTATCAGACAGTCGGAACGCTCGGCTTATGTTCAGCTTGTTGCCGCCGCAATAGGTATGATTTTCTTCTGCATAATCATCAAGCTGATTGAAGATCCCGATAAGGTAAATAAACTCAGACTTCCGGCAATGATTTGTGCGGTCGGTCTTTTGGGCGTAACAATTGTATTCGGTAAGATTACAAACGGCGCCGCCAACTGGATTTATATCGGCTCGTTTTCATTTCAGCCGTCAGAGCTTGCAAAGATTATTTTCATCTTTATCGGCGCAAGTTCGCTTGATGTGTTGATGACAAAGAAGAACCTGCTTGAGTACATTATCTTTTCGGCAGTATGCGTCGGACTTTTGGCTCTTATGGGTGACTTCGGTACTGCGCTCATCTTCTTTGTAACATTTTTGCTCACAGCGTTTATGCGCTCGGGCGATTTCAAGACGATTATTCTTGCTGTTGCCGCCGCAATTTTCGGCGTAACCTTTGTCCTCAAGTTTAAACCGTATGTTGCCGACCGTTTTTCGGGCTGGCGTCATGTGTGGGAACATACTCAGGACAACCTCGGTTATCAGCAGGCAAGAGTTCTCACATATATGGCAAGCGGCGGACTTTTCGGCGTAGGTATCGGCAACGGTTTTTTAAAGCAGGTTGCCGCATCCGAAAGTGACCTTGTTTTCGGACTTGTTTCGGAAGAAATGGGAGTTATCGTTGCGTTCACACTTGCCGTGGCAGTAGGTGCAATGTTTATTTATGCAAGGGCAATTACAACCCGAAGCAGAAGTACCTTTTATTCAATTTCAGCGTGCTGTGCGGCAGGACTTTTTGTCGTTCAGCTTTCTCTCAATGTTTTCGGTGCAACCGATGTCCTTCCGCTCACAGGCGTAACATTTCCGTTTGTGTCTGCCGGCGGTTCAAGTATTATGTCTTGTTGGGGACTTGTTGCATTCATCAAAGCCGCAGACGAGAGAACTTATTCGGTGAAAAGATAAGTTTAGTAAATTGAAAATGAAAAATTGAAAATGGGAAATTGTTGTCGAGAGGAAAAACAGCAAAATAAAATGCTCTATCTCCCGACCGTATTCATAGTGCTTTGCAAGCAAAGTCGCATTTTCTTTAATTTTTCGATTGTTCACTTGATACACAGGGTGGTGTAAGGTTTGAAAAAAATACTTCGCAGAAGTACACTTATATATATAGTTGCGCTTGCGTTTATCGGCGGACTCGGCTATCTTGCCTTTGAGCTTGTAACAGGGGCAGACGATTGGGTTGATCAGGCATATAATGCGCATATAGCAGGTGACGGCGGCCTTGCACAGGCAGGAGCGATTTATGACCGCAACGGCACGGCTCTTGCACAGACGGTTGACGGTAAAAGAGTTTATAACGAAAGCGAGAGCGTAAGAAAATCTCTGCTTCATGTTGTCGGTGATGACAGCCTTAACATTTCAACGGCTGTTCAAAGTATGTATCGTTCTCAGCTGATAGGCTATAACCTTGTTTTCGGTCTTAATATGCCGGAATCATTGCGTGCCTCTCACGATATAAAGCTGACGGTCGATTCCGCAACCTGTGCGGCGGCTTATGATGTTCTTGCAGCTTATAACAAAAAAGGTGCCTGTGTAATATATAACTACAAAACAGGCGAGGTTATCTGTTCCATAAGCACCATGGCTTACGATCCGCAGGCTCCTCCCGAAATTACCGAGGACAACGAAAGCGAATACGAGGGCGTTTACCTTGATAATGTGCTTTCGTCAACCTTTACTCCGGGTTCAATCTTCAAAATCGTTACATCTGCGGCGGCAATCGAGAATATTCCCGACCTTTATGACCGCACTTGGGTTTGTAACGGAAGTGAGAACATAGGCGGAAGTGAAGTTACCTGTACGGAAACTCACGGAACGCTGACATATAAAGAGGCAATGGCACATTCCTGCAATATTGTTTTTGCAAAGCTTGCCGTTGAACTCGGAAGTGACACAATGACAAAAACTGCCGAGAAAATCGGCATTAACAGCTCCTTTGATGTTGACGGAATCAAAACCGCAAAAGGTTCATATGATGTCAGCGATGCCAATGAAAACCAGCTTGGCTGGTCGGGTGTAGGTCAGTATAATGACAAGGTAAACCCGATGCAGATGGCAATTATCTGCGGTGCAATCGCAAACGGCGGTAAGGCTACAAACCCTACCCTTATCAAAGATGAGTCCATACTCTCCGCACTCGGCATAAACTACAAGAGCAGCGGACAGGAGCTTTTTTCATCCGATACGGCGACAAAGCTTGATGATGTTATGAGATACACCGTTTCGGATTACTACGGCGACAACCTTTTCGGCGGACTTACAGTCTGTGCCAAAACAGGTACGGGTGAAGTCGGCGATGATAAGAACCCTAACGGCTGGATGGTCGGCTACTCAAAAGATGAGGACTGCCCTCTCGCCTTTGCCTGTGTTGTACAGGATTCGGGTTTCGGTTTCCAATATGCCGGTCCCGTGGTTGAGGCCGCAATGATTCAGGCTGCAAAAAGCCTTGGAGCGTCTGCGGTGCAGTAAATTAAAATTATATTATTGAAAATACAGTTTGACCGATTTTTTCGGTACATTGAAAGGAAGAACCCTGATGAATTTTTTAAAGGCTATGTTCGGCAACTACAGCAAGCGTGAAGTTAAGCGTGTGCAACCAATCTGTGACAAGGTGCTTGCACTCGAAGATAAATATGCGGCTATGAGCGAAAGTGAACTCAAGAACCAGACAACAATTCTTAAAGAAAGACTTGCCAACGGCGAAACAACAGACGATATTCTCCCCGAAGCATTTGCAACCTGTCGTGAGGCAGGCTGGAGAGTGCTTGGTATGAAGCACTTCCCCGTTCAGATTATCGGCGGTATCGTTCTTCACCAGGGCAGAATCGCCGAGATGAAAACCGGTGAAGGTAAAACCTTGGTTGCTACACTCCCTGCATACCTCAACGCTCTTACAGGCGAAGGTGTTCACATTGTAACAGTCAACGATTACCTTGCCCGCCGTGACTCAGAGTGGATGGGCAAGCTTTACAGATACCTCGGTCTTTCGGTTGGTCTTATCTGCCACGATCTCGATAACGATGGCAGAAAAAAGGCTTATGCCGCAGACATTACATACGGAACAAACAACGAACTCGGTTTTGACTACCTCCGTGACAACATGGTAGTTTACAAGGAAAACAAGGTTCAGCGCCCACACGCATTTGCAATTGTCGATGAGGTTGACTCAATCCTCATTGATGAGGCGAGAACTCCTCTTATTATTTCGGGTAAGGGCGACAAGTCAACAGACCTTTACGCAAAGGCTGACGCTTTTGCAAAAACTCTTAAAGTTCAGCGTTTTGCAGAACTTGACGCAAAAGAGGATATGGAGGAATATTACAAGGAAAACGACATTGATTATGTTGTTGATGAAAAGCAGAAAACAGCAACCCTCACACAGAGCGGTGTTAAGAAAGCCGAAGAATTTTTCGGTATTGAAAACCTTACCGATCCCGATAACCTTACAATTCAGCACCATGTAAATCAGGCTATCAAGGCTAACGGCGTTATGAAGCTTGATGTTGACTATGTTGTCAAGGACGGCGAAGTTATCATCGTTGACGAATTTACAGGTCGTCTTATGTACGGCCGTCGTTTTAACGAAGGTCTTCATCAGGCCATTGAGGCTAAAGAGGGCGTAAAGGTTCAGAGTGAAAGCAAGACTCTTGCTACAATCACATTCCAGAACTACTTCCGTCTTTACAAAAAGCTTTCGGGTATGACAGGTACTGCTCAGACAGAGTCGGAAGAATTCCAGGAAATCTACAAGCTTGATGTTGTTGAAATTCCTACAAACAAGCCTGTTTTAAGAAAAGACCTCCCCGATTCGGTTTATAAGACAGAAAACGGCAAGTTCCACGCTGTTATTGATGCAATTGTTGAGGCTCACGAAAAGGGACAGCCTGTCCTTGTCGGTACAATTTCAATTGAGAAGTCGGAGCTTCTTTCAAAAATGCTCAAAAAGAGAGGCATTAAGCACAATGTCCTCAATGCAAAACAGCATGAAAAAGAGGCTGAAATTGTTGCTCAGGCAGGTAAACTCGGTGCGGTAACAATCGCAACCAACATGGCAGGTCGTGGTACCGATATCATCCTCGGCGGTAACGCAGAGTATATGGCAAAAGCCGCAATGCGTAAGCAGGGCTTTACCGAGGAGCTTATTGAAGAAGCTACAGGTTATGCGGAAACCGATGATGAAGAAATCATCAATGCAAGAAATACATTCAGAGAACTGAATGACAAGTATAAGGAAGAAATTAAGGGTGAGGCTGAAAAGGTAAGAGAGGCCGGCGGTCTTTACATTATGGGTACGGAAAGACACGAGTCACGCCGTATTGATAACCAGCTCCGTGGCCGTGCAGGCCGTCAGGGCGATCCGGGTGTCAGCCGTTTCTTCCTCTCAACCGAGGATGACCTTATGCGTCTGTTCGGCGGTGACAGAATGAAAATGATGATGGAGCGTATGAATGTTGCCGAAGATATGCCTATTGAGAATAAAATGCTCACAAGTATTATCGAGGGCTCACAGGAAAAGGTTGAGCTTCGTAACTTCGGCATTCGTAAGGATGTCCTCCAGTACGACGATGTTATGAACAAACAGCGTGAAATCATCTACGGTCAGCGTGATCAGGTTCTTAACGGTGAGGATCTCCACGAAACAATCCTCAAAATGGTTGAGGATACAATCGCAACTTCAATCAAGCAGTATCTCCCCGAAGGTCCTGCAGAGCATTGGAACTTCCAGAGCCTTAAGGATTACTATGCAGGTTGGCTTATCAGAGATGATTCTAAGTACGATTTCAGCCTTGAGGATCTTGAAAATATGGAACCCGAAGAGATTCAGAAGATGCTCGTTGATGATGCTCTCGAAATCTACAAGGAAAACGAAGAACTTCTTCCCGAGGAAACAATCCGTGAGATGGAGCGTGTTTACCTCCTCAAGAATGTTGATACACATTGGATGGATCACATCGACAATATGGATCAGCTCAAGAGCGGTATCAGACTTCGTTCATACGGTCAGCACGACCCTGTTGTTGAGTACAGAGTTGAAGGCTTCGATATGTTTGATGAGATGATTGAAAGCATTCGTGAAGATACTGTCAAGATGATGCTCATTATGCCAAAGCGTGTTTATGAGATTCAGAAAAGACAGGATGCAATTGCAGCGGCAAAGAGAGCAGCTCAGAGGGCTGCCGCAGCGGCAAAGTCTGCATCCGATGATGAAGAAACTGTTGAACAGTCGGACGCCGTAAAGCAGGCGCTTCACCGTGAGCAGGTTGCTCAGCCTACAGAAACTTCTGCAGACGGTACGGATTCTGTCAACAAGACTATCCGTAAGGGCAAGAAAATCGGCAGAAACGATCCCTGTCCGTGCGGCAGCGGTAAAAAGTACAAGAAGTGCTGCGGCAGAGATCTTTAATATGTTTGCATAAAGCGGTTTGTATAATTGCAGTTTAAGTGAATTACATTTTGAGGGCAGAGAGCAATACTCTGCCCTTTATTTGTGCCGAATTTTCAAGGTGTTCGGTGATTAATTTTATCGGATATAGAAACTGATTATAAAAATATATCTGAAAATTTCAGTAAAATGCTGGTTTTGGGGCATTTTAAAAGCAGCAATCGCAAAATAATACATATTTCCGCACGCACAGCTTGGAGTAAACCTGCATAAAATTTTTGATATTTTTGAAAAAAGAATTAAAAATCAACAAATTTAGTGCCGAAATTGACTTTTTAACTGCCTGTTAAGGTTGTGTAATGGGTATAATTTATCTTAAACACAAAAAATGGCGATAAATAAGTAATAAAATCACATTATGGTCAAAAATATTAAATCGTGCTTGCAGAGATGCAAAATAACCAAAAATATTACCCAAAGTTTGGCTGTATTGCCTCTACAAATATGCAATAAAATATTATATAATTGTATACAAGTAAAAAAGAAGAACAAATTCAAAAAATTGCGTTTCATAATTAGTTGGCAGATATGTTGGACTGTCCTATGCAGTTCTGTTTAATTGTACTTTGACTGCCAAAACAAAGTAATCGGCAATGAAGGAGAAGAAAAAATTATGAAATTAAGTAAAAAGCTTTGCATAACCGCAAAGAAAAGCTTTTCTCTTGTGCTTGCACTTACCCTCATGCTTTCGATATGTGCCGTGTCGGGTATGTCGCTTAATGTGTTTGCGGCAACATCTTTGGATCAGAAGATTTACATTAACCTGAACAAGAATAAGGAATGGAATGGTTTTTCTTCTGTTACATGTCGTTTTGCTCAGGATGACGGCACGGTTCTTAAAACAGAAAAAGTAAGCAAAGATCCTTCGTCGGGAGTTTTTAAAACCATTGCACCATCCGGTGCAACAAAAATTGAGCTTTCTTCCGGGGTTAATTTTACTCTTCCCGAAAAGACTGTTGCAAACGGTTCCCGCCGTATCTATCTTAATAACAGCAATAATACCTATAATGAGGCTTATGCATATTCTTGGGTAAACGATACTGACTCCAACGCAGAGTGGCCGGGTGTTGCAATGACTAAGACATCTTCAGACAGCGGTTACTACTATGTAGATGTTAAGTCATCCCATAAAAATGTAATCTTCAGCAACAAGGGCGAAACACAAACAAGCGACCTCGGTATTAACGACTCATACAGTAAAGATAATGCTCTTTATGACGCTTCAAAAAGTCAGTGGACTAACCCGTTCATCAAGACCATCGACATTTCTGGTGCTTCGGGTGACACAGAATTTTATCTTACAACTGACGGCTCGTTCAAAGAAAGTAAATACCTTTCTGTTGAAGCTCCCGACAAACAGTCAAAGGCAACATATAAAACAGTTTATGTTTCAAACGATGACTGGAAGTCGCTTACAAAGGTTTATGCAACTTTTGACTACAACGATGCCTATGAAGGAACAGTTGAGCTTACAAAAGACACCATAGACACCAAGGTAAGCGGTTCTGTGGTGTTCAGCGGTAGAATTCCGGCGGGTGCGCTTTTAAGATTCCATCCGAACGAACATAACCTCAACGGTGCATCTTCTGCAACATCATATCCGACAGATTCGGGATATGATGGTTCGGGCTACAACGATAACACGGCTACATATGTTAAGACAGCCAGAGGCGAAGGCTGGACAAAATTCTCGGAAATAGACAATGTAAACTATGGTGCTGTCGTTGAAAATTCATTCAAAGATAATCCTAACATCGTAGGCGTTGACGCAACATACTTTGACTACTGGTCTGATATGGAGCAGGAGAAAGGGTATCTTCAGTGTCAGGGTAACGACAATATGTATGACTATTGGTATCAGTTTGATAACTTCAACAGCTACATAAGCGACATTGCTTTAGATCATCAATCGGACTGGAAGTATCCTCTCTACTTCGGTAATATGTATAGGGGTGATAAACACTACGATACATTTAAGACCCACGCAGAAAAACTTACAAACATCAACGATTTTAATGATAACTATTACTATGCAGTAAACAACTCCAACGGTATGGCATGGGGCGACGGTAATTATAACCAGTCCTTACAGGGTCTTATGTACAACACGCTTGACAGTAAGGGCAATCTTCAGGTTGCAAATGGTGTCAAGGCTCCTTACTTTGATGCTGAGGCACTTTCAACCGCTAAATATAATGATGCAAAAGTTGCCAATGTTTATAAGTCATCTTTCCCGTTCCGTGCAACTACTGACGGTGATGGTGTTACTACTTATGAATTCACTTCAAAAAATGCAACCGATAACATCTACTTTACATGGGACGGCCTTACACCTAAAAAAATTAACTACGGTGCGGGCGAAACATATGGTGTACACGATAATTTGGGAAAATTCGGCGGTACAGAAAACGGTTATGGTGTTTTCCCATTCAACAATACTCAGAATACATCAACGGGCAAGGGTACTAACTGTAACCTTAACTATGGCTTTGGTGTCAGACTTGATATAGACTTCAGAGTTCCGAAAGATGGTATGCTTGCAGACAACAAACCTGCAACCTTTGACTTCACCGGAGACGATGACCTTTGGGTTTATATCGGTGAAGATCCAACAGGTGCTAACGCAGAGCTTGCTCTCGACCTCGGCGGTGACCATAAAGAGGCAAAAGGTTCAATTGACTTTAGTACAATGCAAGCAACAGCTAACGATGTATTTGCCGACTACTCACCTTCATCATCGTCGACAAAACTTACAGTTCCGAGTGGTGAGTTTTGGGTTAAGACAGGTGATTATGATAACTTCTGTTTGAATGTTTGGCAGGATACAAAGGTTGGTGTATATAATGCAGATGGATATTATGTAGATCCTTATGAAATATCAGACGGTTTTTACAAATTCAAAAAGGATCTACTTGGCAGCAATACAGAAGTTAACTTCTGTAAGTGGAAGAATATGGGTACCGGCGGCACGCTTAAAGCAAACCTTAAGCTTTCAGATCTTTACGGTAAAATGTGGAACGGTGACGGCACTCCGTATACCGGAGACGCTTTGTCACATCCTACAAACCTTGGCACCGTTACAAAGACAATCAACAATGGTGTTCAGCTTGATCCTAACAAGACATACCATATGGTAGTATTCTATATGGAGCGTGGTGAGGCTGAGTCTAACTTCTCAGTAAACTTCACAATGACACCTGCCAACAATGACCTCAAGGTTACAAAGGCACTTGATACAGGCGATGTTGTTTCTGAAATTTCAGATGACCTCAAAGCTAATGAAGCTTTTGATTATACAATCAAAGAGAACGATAAAGATACCTCCGGTAAAAGCTACAAGCTTACAAAATCAGACGAAAGCATAAGCAGTGAAACTCTTTCAAACAGCGGTTTCACACTTAAAGATAATTATATGGCTGACTTTGACAACTCATTCAAGACCGGCAACGATATGAAGGTTAACGAGTCAACAGACAGCAGTAATCTTAAATACAAAACGAACTGGGAACTCGTTAACAACAGAGTCGGTTCAACAATCGATAGCGGTTCAACTACGAACTCGGAATTCAAGCTTGTAGATGACAAGGATGACAGTGCTTATGCACAGCTCCAGCTCAACTATACCAACAGTATAGTGACAGCACCTCTTGAAATTTCAAAGAATGTTGTTGATGAAGGCGGTACAACCGACTACGACACAGATCAGCAGTTTACATTTGCGATTGCTCTCGACTTTGACGGCGACGGTTCAACCTATGATTACAAGACCTATCCTCTTGAGTATCAGCTCAAAGAAAAGGATGCAAGTGGTTATTCAAGCACAGCTTACCGTACACCCTTGGACGGTTCGTTCACAATCAAAAAGGGCGAAAGCATTAAGCTTCTCAATATTCCTGTAGGTGCAACCTATAAGATTACAGAGAAAAATGTTATAGGTTATGTTCCTTATAAAGTAGGCAATCAGGACTTCAACGGTACATTCGTCGGTACTCTCGCCAAAACAGGAAATGCGCTTAAATTTATCAATAAGGTTAATCCTACAAACATTGCCATTTCGGTAAATAAAACTCTTGACGGTCAGGCTTACAGCGGCAGCAAGTTCGTTTATACATTGACAGGTCTTGAATCAATGGATACAGCAAAACAGGATGCCGACGGCAAACCTATCAAGACAAACAGCGCAAAAACAATTTCCACGAATTTGAAAACACCTGACGCAAGCGGTAAGGTTGAATTCAAAAACCTCAAATTAGTCACTGCGGGTGTTTACAGATTTAAGATTACCGAGGCTCTTGCCGAGGGTGAAAATGCATCCGATTATAAAATGGATACAAACACCTGGCTTGCCGAGATTGAATTGCTTGAAAGCGGTGAAGTAACGCCGCCTAAGTATATTAAGGTTAAGAACTCAGATATTGAAGGCAAAACCGATGCTGAGCTTGCAGGTTACTTCAACGATTCTACTTCTGTTAAAGAAAATGAAGCCCTGTTTGCAAATGAAACCACACACGGAAGCGCAACAGTAAACAAGAAGAATCAGACAGGCGGTAATGTAAGTGATACGGAATTTGCGGTGATGAAGGTATCTGATAAGGATATCTTTACTGCAGATGATATCAATACAATCATTAATGATGCCTCAATGAAAACTCATATGGTTTCTAAAAAGACAGACAGCAACGGTCAGGCTGTGTTTGACAATCTGACAATCTTCAAGGACGGTAACGGTGAGTTTACAAAATCAGGCGAAGATGTTGTTTGGAACAGCAGTTCCGATAACTACTTAAAGGGTACTTCAACATATCAGACATACTGTCTGTTTGAGTACAAACCGTCAGAGGGTTACACCCCGAACTACACACTTTCATACTTCACACTTCCTGTTGAGGGTAAGTACAATGTTACATATAATTATGTTGACGGTGCAATCACAATGCCACAGGCAAGCGGTGACGGTATGAACGGCTATGTTGTTCTCGGTTTGTCGGTTGCAGGTCTTGCGGTGACAATGTTCACGGGTTACGCAATCTATTACGGAAAAGTTCGTAAAAAACGCAGAGCAGGACGCAGAAAGTAACCCAATATGATTTAACTTGTTAGAACAGGTGATTTTTTAATCATATGTTTCTTTCATAGAAAACCTCTTTGACTGCTACGGACACCGTTGTTAGCCGGTGTCTGCCATGCAGCCACCCCAACCCGTTTAACCATTCGGTTAGAATAGAATTACATATATTAAATCAATCACAAAGGAGAAAGTAAAAATGAAAACTACAAAGAAAATCTTTGCAGCTGTTCTTGCAGTAATGATGATTGCTCTCATGATCCCATTCTCAGCAAGCGCAGCAACAGACGATGCTTATAACGCATTTATTAAGGGCAAAAACGGCTTTACAGTAAATGTTTATAAGGTAGCAACAATCAACACAACAACAGGCGAATATACTGACATTAAGGGTGGCGTCGATGTTGAAACAGCTCTTAAAACTTGGAAGAGTGCAACGGGCAATGACAGTGTGGCTCTTCTCGCTGCTTGTGAAAGTGCAACATTTGCAGATACAGACAGCAAGGGTAACCATACATTTGCTTCTGACGAAGATGTTTACAACTTCGGTACAAATGAAGCAGGTGTTTACTATGTTAAGGTAACAGGTCAGCCTGCTGAAACAAGCGTAAAGAAAAAGGGCGGCGCTCTCTTTGCTCTTCCTGAGGGCACAAAGAAAACTCAGGGTTCAGAAAAAGCTCCAATCGAACTCAAGATTAACACAGGTGAAGTTACAGTTTCTAAGGAAATCGTTGGTGGCGACATCGATGCTACGCACACAACTGCTTCTGCAGGCGACACCGTAACATTTAAGCTCACAGCTTCAGTTACAGGTTCTAAGGAAGTTCCGCTTACTGAATACACAATCCACGATAACCTTTCAGATAGTTTTAGAGATCCAGCTGTAACAGAAGTTATGGTTGGCAGCACTAAGCTTCAAGAAGGTACAGATTATACTGTAGATAAAACAAATCTGTCAGATATTCAGATTTCTCTTTCAGAGTCTTATCTTAAAGCTGCTAAGGAAGGCACAAACGACTTCTATGCAAGTTCAGATGTTACTGTAACACTTACAGCAGTTCTTAAGGACACAGCTGTTTCAGGCAACACTGCAACAGACAACAGCAACAGCGACAGCCTTACATACACAAACACATACGGTCAGACTTCAAAGCCGGGCGATGATACAGTATATGTTTACACATTCGACCTTCCTGTATTCAAGTATGATGGCACAACAACTGACAAGACGGGTCTTGGCAATGCAACATTCGTACTCAAGAAAGCAGATGGTACAGAGGTTGCTACTAAAGTAACAAGCGTAGAAGAAGGTAGCAAAGGTAAAGTTACATTTGAAAAGCTTGCTGCAGGTACATACACAGTTCAGGAGACAAAAGCACCATCAGGATACAACCTTAACTCTTCTGAGTACACAGTTGTTATTAGCACAACAGGTGTTATTACAGTTTCAGTTGACGGTAATTCAAGCGAAGTAAATCAGGTAGAAGTTCCTGATTATCCTGTAACAGTTCCTTCAACAGGTGGTATGGGTACAATGATGTTCTATGTTGGCGGTGCAGCACTTATCGCTTGCGCAGGCGTTCTCCTCTTTGTTCTTAAGAGAAAGAAAGCAGCTAAATAATTGATTGAATATCTTTTATCTTAAAATCTGTAATATATGTAATTTTCAGGGGATGCGGCAACGCATCCCCATTCTATTTACACAAGAGCCGTATATGCGGATAATATCTGTCCATACGGCGGCTCGCCGTGTATTGCCCTGCACGGCAAAATGTAGTATAATAACAACGGAACAAAAACACGCAGAAAAGGAAAATTTTATGAAACGAAAGCTGTCAATTTTACTAATAGTTTTAATATTCGTTGCAGGAATCGGCATAATGAGCTATCCGCTTGTCAGTTCCGCAATTAATAACTATGTCAGTAGAAGCAGGGTTAAGGAGTACACCGACAGGGTTGCTCAGATGCCGAGTGAGAAAACTCAAAAAATGTTTGAAGAGGCGACAAAGTACAATAACAGCCTTTCAAATAATATGATAATTACCGACCCGTTCGACGAAAAGGCTTTTCAGAAAATCGGTGCAAATTATGAGAAAACTCTCAATATTGATGATAACGGTCTTATCGGCTATATTGATGTGCCGAAAATCAATGTTTATCTGCCGATTTATCATGGCACAAGCGAAGAGATTCTTTCTAAAGGTGCAGGGCATCTTCAAAACACTTCCCTGCCTGTCGGCGGTGCAAGCACACATTCCGTAATTTCTGCCCATTCGGGTTTTCCGGGAGAAACTTTCTTTGATTATCTCACTGATATGAAAGTAGGCGATGAATTTTATGTTCATATTCTCGACAGAACGCTGAAATATGAGGTTGATCAAATCGAAGTTGTTCTTCCCTCGGAAATCAATTCCTTGCGGATTGTTGACGGCGAAGACCTTGTAACGCTCCTCACCTGTACCCCATACGGCGTTAATACTCACAGACTTCTTGTGCGTGGCAAGCGTGTCGATTATGACGATACAAAGTATATTGAAACGGGCGAGTCGCTTGCAAAATTTGACAACGGTTACATATTCTTTCTCGGTTACAAAATCCCTTATGCAGTCGCAATCGGCATAATTGTCGGCTTTGTTGCTCTTGTTGTGTTTGTGGTTGTATTTCTGCTCAAACGCAAAAAGAAGAAGTCAAACGGTGCAAAACGGCTGAGAGATGACTCGGCTGACGAAAATCAGAATGATTCGGGCGGTGATTCCGATGATTAAAAAAATACTTACGGGTGTGGCAATAGCAATGCTCGTTGTCGGAATAGGTCTTGTCGCATTCCCCCCTATATCAAATTTTATCGGAACACAGATTTCAAACGGTGAGGCTGACGGCTTTGATACCCGTGTTGAAGAAGCTGAGGACGGCTCTTTTGAACAGGCGGTCAAGGACGGCAAGGTTGACGAAGATGGTTACAAAATTGACAGGGAAGGCAAGCGTACTTCCAAACAGCCCGTTGTTTTCAAGGCTGACCTCGACAGACTTTTCAATGACAGCGTTGCCTACAACAAAAAACTTGAAACGAACCAGTATGAAATGCTCCGCAACGATACCTATTCACAGGCTGCCGTCAATCTTGAGGATTACGGCATAACCGACGGCATTTACGGTTATGTTACCGCCGAAACAATAAATATGCGTCTGCCGATTTACCTCGGTGCGAACAGCTCAAATATGAGCTACGGTGCGGCACATATGAGTGCAACCTCATTGCCGATCGGCGGTAAGAATACAAACGCAGTCCTTGCAGGTCACACGGGATACATCGGTCGAATATTCTTTGACAACCTTCGAAACCTCAAAATCGGTGACAGGGTTTCAATCACAAATTATTGGGATACACTCAATTACAAGGTCGTTGAAACCAAAGTCAATAAGCCGAGCGAATCAGGCGACTGCTATTTGCAGAAGGACAGAGATTTGCTCACGATGTTTACCTGCATAAGTGACGGCAACGGCGGTTTTGACCGTTACTATGTAATATGTGAGCGTGCGTCATAATTTACAGCAGACTGCATCACGGTGCAGTCTGTTTTTTTGTTTAAAGACTAATTGTTTAAAACAGAAATGACCGAGTATTTTGTCTGTCATTTGTAATAATTAATATTGGGAAAATACGCATATATTGCCGTAAATGCCAAATTTATTTTATAATTATTGACATAAGAAAAATAGATTGATAAACTTAGACAAGTATTAACAATTGAGAGGTATAATATGAAGTTGAATCTTCCAAAAAATCAAAAGTATTATCATTGGACTGTTATAGATTTGCTTGCTTCATCCGCAAGCAAGCGTTACAAATATGAGTTCAATAATACAAGCGGTGAAGATGCAACTGTTTTGCAGAAATATGTTGTCGGTTCGGACAGATAAACAATAAAAACGGAGGATAAACAATGAAAAATATAATTAAAAAAATATCTGCAATCGCAATGTGCGGTGTGCTTACCATCGGTTCGGTTCTTATGACAGGTGCGGTAAGCGAAGATGAAAATCACAAGGACTTTGAAGTTACAGGTACAACGCAGAAAATTTCAAACAATCAGCTTTTTGTGACAACAACGGGATACACTGAAAATACCGATAAAAATTTCGGTGCAAAGTTCAGAACAACCAACGAAAAGGATTACGATATATGGTTTAAAGATTGTATCAACGCACCGAGATTTTTAAATCTTCCAAAGGGCGAAAAATTCGTAAAATATATGATGACGCAGGGGCACGGTTATTTCGGTAATGTTCAGACATTCTATCAGTTTGACAAAACAGGCGGTGAATATGTCAAGGTGAAAATTAAGCTTTCCGATTTTTCCCGTCTGTTCAATGAAAACGGAACAATGACTGCTGAGCTTAGAGACGGTTCTTACAAGGATTTTGATTTTACATACGAAGATTTCGGAACTGACAGCAACGGTGTTAATTGCTATGCGGAATCCGGTGTATATGCGACAAGCGGAGGTACGGTAACCTCCTTTGCTCCCGATAAGGACGGCTATGCTGAAATATATGTTTCAAGACAGCTTGGTGTAGATACAAAAGTAATGTCATACCGCTATTGCAGACTTAAAGACGGAGCTCATTGCGATTACGGAAGAATCGGAGATACTCTGGTCGGTTTAACTTGCGGTGATACGGATTTAGGCGGATACATTTCTGTTACTGATGCAACGCTTGTTCAGAAATATGTTGCAGGTATTGAGGACTTTGACAAGCTTCAGCTTTTTAACAGCGATGTAAACCATGACGGTGAAATCAGTGTTGTTGACGCAACCTTGATTCAGAAACATATTGTCGGTTTGGATAGCTAAACAACATAAATAGGTGTAAACAATGAAAAGTATAATTAAAAAAATAACTGCAATCGCAATGTGCGGTGTGCTTACCGTCGGTTCGGTTCTTATGACAGGTGCGGTAAGCGAGTATGAAGATCGCAAGGACTTTGAAGTTACAGGTACAACGCAGAAAATCTCAAACAATCAGCTTTTTGTTACAACAACGGGATATACCGAAAATACGGCAAAGAATTTCGGGGCAATGTTCATATCAACGGATTATCAAAAGTACAGCGTGATGTTTAAGGACTGTATTGATGCACCGAAGTTTGTAAATCTCCCGAAAAATCAGGAATTTACTCGCCATATGATAACAGCGGATAATCGTTATTTTGGTAATACGGGTATGAAATTCAATTATGATTCAACAGGCGGAGAATATGTTAAGATGAGGATTAAACTCTCCGACTATTTTCCTGATGTCTTTAATGATGATGGCACAATGACCGGAAAACTCAGCGATGGCACATACAAGAATTTTGACTTTACATATGAGGATTTCGGTACAGACAGCAGCGGCAAACCTTGCTATGCAACCTCGGGCGCATATTTTGTCAGCGGAGGTGCGGTAACATCTTTTGTCCCCGATAAGAACGGCTATGCGGAGTTTTATATTTCAAGACAGCTTGGCGAGGATACGGGCCTTATGGCTTATAAATATTGCAGACTTAAAAACGGCGCAGAGTGTAAAACAACGATTGGTGGCAAATTGAACTGCCTGACTTGCGGTGATGTATATCCAGACGGAAACATTACGGTTGTAGATGCAACATCTGTTCAGAAATATGTTGCAGGTATTGTAGAATTCGGCAAGACTCAGCTTTTTAACA
>ERZ894212.312-NODE-312-length-16778-cov-13.166716_pt1 | contig 16778 bp, 11 predicted proteins | sample MGYA00380289_ERZ894212 | MGnify/ENA primary metagenome ERZ894212 (study PRJEB32331, sample SAMN06328481) | human gut metagenome | biome: human gut microbiome; feature: stool | host: Homo sapiens | collected 2013-05-02 ... | reverse complement strand
CATAGGCGATACCTGCCTGTTTCATAGCAGCCGGGTCACTGCCAAAGCGGTCGACGATTGCAAGGAAACGGCGTGGCACCAAACTTCCCGACAATGCAATGCTCCGTTTTACCTGATTTGCGTTAGTGATCGGCATGATTCCTGCCACAACCGGAACATCGATTCCATGTTTTAGTGCTTTGTACATAAAGTTATAAAGAATATTATTGTCAAAAAACATCTGTGTTGTGAGGAACTCACATCCGGCATCCACTTTTTCTTTCAGATGGATCAGATCTTCCTCTAATGTCTGTGACTCAGGATGTCCTTCCGGATAGCAGGCTCCGCCGATACAGAAATCTCCCTGTGATTTGATATCATAGATCAGCTCACTTGCATGTTTATACTGATTTGGCAGCGGGAAATCCGCGTTCTGCGGGATATCTCCGCGCAGTGCAAGTACATTTTCAATCTGCTTTTCTTTTAACTCCTGAATCACAGAGGCAACTTTCTCCTTAGTCGAAGATGCACAGGTGAGATGTGCCAGTGCCGGAATATGATTCACATTTCGCACTTCATTTGCAAGTTCTACCGTATAATCAGAAGTTCCGCCGGTTGCACCATAAGTAACACTCATATATGCCGGTTTCAATGCTGCCATATCTCCGACAATCTTTTTGTAGTTGTCTAACTGTGCACCCTGTTTCGGCGGGAACAGTTCACAGGAAATCGTTACATTCTCTGTATTTAATAATTCTGTAAGTCTCATAAATCCCTCTTTCTGCTAAAAGCGTCTTATTTTATCGGAACCGTCATCCACGGTATTCTCGATCTTCCGTATTACGACATAATAAGAATAATTCTCATTGACAGCCACTTCCACGCGGTCACCAACCTTATGTCCAAGCAATGCCTTTCCAAGCGGTGACTCATTGCTGATTAAATTTTTTAAAGAATTACCGCGGACTGTTGTCACGATCTTATAAACCTCTTCCTCGTCGTCCTCCTCAAAATAAACCGTCACCGTATTATTCATACCAACTTCATCCTCTGCAGAATCCGTTGAAATCACTTTTGCTGTTTTGATCATTCTCTCTAAATAGCGGATACGGCTCTCATTCTGGTTCTTATCTTTCTTTGCCGCATGGTACTCGAAATTCTCACTTAAGTCTCCCTGCGCTCTTGCCTCCTTCACTGCCTCTAAGGCCTCTTTGCGCACCACAAGTTTTCGGTACTCAATCTCCTCTTCCATCTTTTTTATATCCTGTTCGGTCAATTCGTCGTACATGAATCTTCCTCCTTACTTGTCATTTCAGCGATTATTATAAATTCTTTCCAGTTTTCCGTCAAATAAATTTCTGTGTAAACATCTCTTTACTGATCCATTGAATTTCGCATTTTGTACATTTTTTCGCACATACTGACAATATATATCCACTTGCGGGATCATAGCTTTGCAGATACCATTCTCCCGTCTGCCCCGCTTTTAAAAATTTAACCTGATCCTGCAGTACACAAAACGATGCAAGATCCAATGCCATCCCTTTTCCAACCGCTTTGATATAACTTTCTTTTCTTGTCCATAACTCTGTAAAATAACAGTCTGCTTTTTTCATTTTTCCCTTTTGTAATGCCAGATATTCCTCCGGACAGAAAAAACGTTCTGCCACTTTCATCTGTCCTTTCCGGATCTGTTCCACATCAATTCCAACTTCTTCATCTGAAAAAACACCTGCCACATATCTTCCCGAATGTGACAGGTTAAAATGTATACCGGTTTTTCCATTTAATACCGGTTTTCCTTTCTCTCCGAATCTAAGATACATCTGCTGCATTTTCCCTGGTAACAGACTGATTCCATATTCCCTCAGGGCATACTCTAACAATAATCCTGCTGCTAAAGATCTGCACCGGTCTTCTTTTTTTTTCAATTGCATTATTTTATTTTTCCGGTCTTCCGTGATAAAAGGCAGCATCTGTGCAAATATCTTTTCATCCCCAAATGGAACAATATCCGTCATATAAATCTTCACGCGTCTTATTCTCCCTCGATCCGGATAATGCTTCTAAGATGTTCTCTTTCCCTGGACAATTCCTCATATACCGGCATTTTCCCTGGTAACAGACTGATTCCATATTCCCTCAGGGCATACTCTAACAATAATCCTGCTGCTAAAGATCTGCACCGGTCTTCTTTTTTTTTCAATTGCATTATTTTATTTTTCCGGTCTTCCGTGATAAAAGGCAGCATCTGTGCAAATATCTTTTCATCCCCAAATGGAACAATATCCGTCATATAAATCTTCACGCGTCTTATTCTCCCTCGATCCGGATAATGCTTCTAAGATGTTCTCTTTCCCTGGACAATTCCTCATATACCGGCATCAGTCCATCATTTATTCCGGCACGAAGCGGCTCTACAATTTTTTCGACCGTATCAAACATCGGTGTGATTCCCATATTGGCAAAGACACCTTTTAAAGTATGTGCACAGTCAAACGCCTTTTTTCTCTCATCTTCTGCAAGTGCCTCTTTTAATCCATCAAAAGCCTCGTCCTCTGCCACCATCGGAAGGCAGCTTTTATATAATTCCTCATCTCCTAAAAAACGCTCTAAAGCTCCATCTAAATCGCATCCCCATGCTCTTAATTTTTCCAATACCTCACACATTTTTCTATCATTCCTCCGATTGTTCTTTTTCCTGTTCCATCTCCCTGTCTTTCGTTTTTCCGGATAATAACAGCCTGTATTTTTCTAATTCCCATTCCAGTTGTTTTGGTTCTGTCACATTTAAGAAAACACCATATATGATATGTTTATTTCCTACAATTCCTACATCATACAGCTTTAATGATATAAAAATTTCTTCTCCTGCTTCATTCTTCCTGGAAAATTCACATTGTGTTTCACGTCCTTTATCTGCTGTATAAAAAAAGGCATCCAGAATACGTTTATGATATCGTTTTGGAATTCCCTGAAAAATATCTTTTTTCTGACTGATATCCTGATATCCAAACACCTCATAATACGCATTATTTACGCGTATTATCTCAATCTGTTCTTTGCCGTACTCATAGACAGCCACACCCTGTTTCGCATTTAAAAAGAGTGACTCCAGCTGGGAGGCCGGCGTCCACAGGCTATCTATGTCAACTAAGCGTTCTGTCTCTTTCTTTCTCTCCGCATGCGGTCTGTCAAACTGCAGTTTTTCGTATTCTTCCACAGGCATCGGTTTTGCAAAATAATATCCCTGTACATATTCACAGCCAATACTCCGCAAAAATTCCACCTGTTCGATCCGTTCCACGCCTTCCGCAACAACCGGCATATTCAGCCATTTTGCCATACGGATCACTGCCGCCATGATATTTTCTCCGCGTCCTTCCCTGTCATCACCGGCAAAAAACTTCATGTCCATCTTTAAAACATCAACCACAATATCCTTTAAAACATTTAAAGAAGAATAACCACTTCCAAAATCGTCCATCAGAATGTAAAATCCCTCTTCGCGCAAACGCTGCATCATATCCTGCACTGCTTTGGGATTTGTATTGTATGCACTCTCTGTCAGTTCTACCTGAAACAGTCTGCGTGGAATCCGGTAACTGTCCACCAGATTGCAGATCACATTCACGATATCTTTGTTGTAAAGGCTGACCCTCGAAAGATTGACGGATATCGGAAGCGGATTCTTTCCTTCATCCATCCACTTTCTAAGCTGGATGCAGGTCTGCTCCCACACATAATAATCCAGCTTTGTGATAAATCCATTCCGTTCAAATACTGGTATAAACTCTCCCGGTGAAATCATTCCCCGTTCCGGATGTTTCCAGCGAACCAGCGCCTCCGCTCCTGCGATCTGATTATCGCTGAGCCCGTATTTGGGCTGATAGAATACAACAAATTCATGATTTTCCAGTGCACTTTTCATGCTGTTTACGATCCGCTGTTCCTTCTCGATCTCCTGGCTCATCTGCCGTGTATAAAATGCATAGTTACGGATATAATTGCCTTTGCAGTGCTTTGCCGCAAGGTTGGCACGATCGTACATGTGATCCGGTGTTATTTTCTTTCCAGCGATCAGGTAAACACCAAATATCGGTACGATATCAAAATCAAGCGGGTATCTGCTTAAGATATCACGCATTTTATCAAAACTTTCGACCAGTTCTTTTGTATTTTCATAGGATACGCAGAAGCAGAATATATCCGCATCCATCCTGCCAAAGGTAACGTCACTGCGGTTTCTGACTGCACATATCAAAAGGTCTGCAATATATTTCAGCAGCATGTCCCCTGCACTCATTCCAAAGAAAGAATTGATCAGCTGGAACTTTTCAATATCCATCCGCACAAAAGCAAAATGCCGGTCCGGATATCGCTCTAACATAGAAGATGTCGCCTGAAACATATGGGTCTTATTATAGATGCCGGTAAGGATATCATATTCTGCACGGTACTTTAATGCTTTGCTGATATTCTGACTGCTGCTGCCAGTCACATTCTTCAGCCGGAACCGGACAACATCCGCATCATAAGGTTTCCGGATAAAATCCCATGCTCCCATGCCCAGGCATTTAATCTCTGTCTCAATATCAACCTCCATCGTAAGTACAATGACAGGTATCGCCTGATACATCTGCGCTTTATGATACCGTTCCAGAAAATAATACCCGTCATACTCCGGCATAACGATATCTAAAAGTACCGCCGTTATCTCCGTGCTTCGTTCATAAAGAATCTCAAATGCTTCCTTGCCATTTTCTGCCTCTATCACCTCGTACGTACCGCTCAAAATTCTTTTCATCATGACACGTTCGACCTGTTTATCATCTACGACTAATACCTTGCTCTTTTCAGACATATTCTCACCTATCCGCCCCCCAAAAAATCCCATAAAAAAACCTGACTTTATCATAGCAAAGTCAGAGTTTCTTTTCAATAGTCATCATTTAACCTTCTGCAAAAAAAAGGTCTATTTTTCCACAAAGGCAGATATCTGTCGAAGATGCGCCAACCTGAATTTCATACGTTCCATTTACCGGAACCGGCATCTTTTTGTCTGTGTCATAACGGGAAAAATCTCTTTCCTCCAAAATAACACAGATCCTCTTTGTTTCCCCGGCATCAAGCCTGACTTTTTCAAACGCTTTCAGTTCATGAACCGGTCTGTCTTTTTTCTGTTCCGGTGCCACATAAATCTGAATGGTCTCTTTCCCTGCACATTTTCCTGTATTGGTTACCGAACAGGAAACTTTCACGGTCTGTCTGCCATTTTCCTGCTGCCGTATAATTTCAAGATCATTATAGGTAAATGCCGTATAGGAAAGTCCATGACCAAACGGGAACAGGACATCTGTTTTTTTTGTGTCATAATAACGGTAACCGACCATCACACCTTCCCTGTACTCCACACGGTCTTTCTTTCCAAATGTTCCGATCGTATGTGCCGGGCACTGTGACGCATCACGGATAAATGTTTCTGCCAGCTTTCCGGATGGATTTACTTTTCCAGACAAGATCTCTGCCAGGGCTGTTCCCCCTTCCATACCGGCATAGTAGCTCCAGAGGATTGCTTTTGCCTTTTCTGCCCACGGCATCTCAACCGGTGCACCTGCATACATGCAGACCACCGTATCCGGCACGGCCTTTAGCAGAGCATCGATTACTTCATCCTGCCCGTATGGCAGTTTCATGTTCACACGGTCAAGTCCCTCCACATCAAAATCGTGGTTCAGTCCGCCCACAAAAATAACAATGTCACTGGATTCTGCCAGTGCAACTGCTTCCGCTAAGGCTTCCTGCTGTTTTTCATCCAGTGCTCTTCCACTTACAGTGCTTTCCTTTTCGGTATCCTCTGCAGTCTCCGTGCTCGCCGCCTGCCAGTTGATCTCAGATGCCTCTTTCTTATCCGGAATCACATAGCCCGGTGCGTAAGAAACTTTCACATTTCCACCAAGTAACTTTTTGATTCCCATAAGCGGTGATATCTCATACAGTGCCTTGATTTCTGCACTTCCTCCCCCGTTCGAATGGATTGCAGCGGCATTTGCGCCGATCACGGCAACCTTACAGCCGGATTCTGCCTGAAGCGGCAATACCTGATCTTCATTTTTCAGTAAAATCATGGACTCGCGCGCCACATCGAGCACTGCCCTGCGGTGTTCCTCCGTATTGTATGCGCCTGTCTTACGATGTTTTCTCTCCGGTCCGATCATTTTTAAACGCAGCATCATGCGGAGGATATTGCGCACTTTCTCATCCACCAGCGATTCTTCGATTTCTCCATCCTTCACTGCTTTTAACAGAGGATCTGCCATGTACTGTTCGTCGAACTGATACTTGACATCCATCTCAAGATCCAGCCCGGACTCTGCCGCCAGTTTCGTATCATGCACAGCACCCCAGTCGGAGATTACCACACCGTCAAATGCCCAGTCTTTCCGCAGTTTTTCATTGAGCAGGGATTTACTCATACAGCAGTGCTCACCGTTTAACAGATTATAGGCTCCCATCAGCGCAAGGGTGTGTCCCTTTTCTACCGCCGCTTGAAATCCAGGAAAATAAATTTCTTCCAGTGCTGTCTCATCGATGATTGTATCCACCCAGAGTCTTTCGGTTTCCTGTGAGTTTGCCGCAAAATGCTTCACGCATGCCGCAACATCGTTTTCCTGGATTCCCTCGATCATCGGTACAACCAGTTCTTCGATGAGTCCCGGATCTTCGCTCATATATTCAAAATTCCTGCCACAGAGCGGACTCCGCTTGATGTTGATGCCCGGAGCTAAGATCACATCTTTGCCCCTGCCTCTTGCCTCCTCGCCCAGCACTTCTCCGGCTTTCTTTGCCAGCGCACGGTTCCAGGTGGATGCAATGGCGCTGTTGCACGGAAGATAAGTCACATAATCTTCCGTCGTCCCGACATTCCGCCATTCATTGTCCGCAAATTCTGCGCGCACTCCCATCGGTCCATCCGACATATAGAGCGGTGGGATGGAAAGCCGCTCCACTCCTTCGGTGCGGAATAACCTCGCACCGTGGATCATGCCGATCTTTTCTTCTAAAGTCAGTTCATTTAAAATCTGTTCAATATATGTTTCCTGCATTAAAATACAACCTCTGCCTTGCCGTTACCGTCAAATGCTACGATGACATTTTCCCCATCCTGTGTATAGAATGCACCGGTTACCTGCTTTGGAGTGCCAACGTTCATCAATGCCACTTTGGATGCCTTATTACTCTCTACCGCGATCTGATAAGAAGATCCGTTCTTTACAACATTTGCAGATGCTTCTTTTTCATTTTCCGTTCCATATACGACAGTTTCTGCCTTGATGCCATCTTTTAATGCATATGCACGGAATGTCACACCATCTGCATAGTCATAAACTGCATTATCATTTCTTGCTCCCATAGCCACAATACTGCCCTCTTTGACATAAAGAGGAATACTTAAGTAACCATGTTTCTCTTTGTACCACTTACCTCCCTCTTTGACTTCTCCGGTCAGTAAGGATGTCCATGTTCCCTCCGGCAGGTAATATTCTGCGATACTGTCCTCGCGGAAGATCGGTGCAACGAGCAGGGAATCACCTAACATGTACTGTGTTGCTAAATATGCACAGTTTTTATCTTCGGTAAATTCAAGTACCATGCTGCGCATCATAGGAATACCTGTTTTGGACGTCTCGATCGCATTGCGGTACAGATATGGCATCAAAGATGCCTTAAGCTGTGCAAAGCAGCGTACCACATCCACTGCTTCTTCATCATATGCCCACGGCACACGGTAAGAAGTAGATCCGTGCAGTCTTGAATGGGAAGAAAGCAGTCCGAATGCACACCATCTCTTATAGACATCCGGTGTGGAGGTACTCTCAAATCCCCCGATATCATGGCTCCAGTATCCAAAACCGGAACTTGTCAGTGACAGGCCTCCGCGAAGGCTCTCCTCCATGGATTCATAATCAGACCAGCAGTCACCGCCCCAGTGAACCGGGAACTTCTGTCCGCCTGCAGTTGCAGAACGTGCAAAAAGAACAGCCTCTTTTTCACCTTTTTTCTTCTTTAATACGTTAAATACCACCTTATTGTAAAGGTATGTATAGTAGTTGTGCATCTTGACCGGATCAGAACCGTCGTAATATACCGCATCCGTCGGGATTCTCTCACCAAAATCTGTTTTGAAGCAGTCAACACCCATATCGAGCAGTGCCTCTAACTTTTTGCTGTACCACTCGCAGGCTGCAGGGTTGGTAAAGTCCACAATGGCAAGTCCCGGCTGCCACATATCCCACTGCCATACATCGCCATTTGGACGTTTTAAGAAGTAACCGCCCTCGACACCCTCTTTGAACATGGAGGACTCCTGTCCCACATAGCTGTTGATCCAGACACAGATCTTTAATCCTTTTGCTTTCAGACGTTTTAACATGCCCTCCGGGTCCGGGAATACTCTTGAATCCCAGGTAAAATCACACCAGTTGAAATCTTTCATCCAGAAGCAGTCAAAATGGAATACGGATAACGGGATCTTGCGGTCAAACATTCCATCGACAAAACTGTTGACTGTCTTTTCATCATAATTTGTCGTAAAGGATGTGGACAGCCAGAGACCGAATGTCCACGGTGCCGGAAGTGACGGTTTTCCAGTGATATCTGTATAGCGCATCAGCACTTCTTTCATCGTCGGCCCGTTGATCAGGAAATAGTCAAGGTTTTCACCCGGTACAGAAAATTCAACCTTGGTTACCATCTCTGTTGCAACTTCAAAGGACACGCGCTCCGGATGGTTTACAAACACACCGTATCCTTTATTGGAAATATAAAACGGGATATTTTTATAAGACTGCTCTGTGGAAGTACCGCCGTCCTCGTTCCAGATATCCACGCTCTGTCCATTTTTTACAAACGCAGAAAAACGCTCGCCAAGTCCATAGATCAGCTCGCCAACGGAAAGTGATAACTGCTCTCTCATATAAGCATCTTCCGGTCCTTTATCATAGGCAAAACCTTTCCAGTCGGTCTTCATGTATGCAAGATCTCTCCATCCGCTTGCAGTGATTTTCTCCTCACCGCGGTAAAATGTGAGTGCTCCGTTCTCTTTCTGCACTTCCAGACGCTGTGTACCGCTTGAAATGACCAGTTTGTCCTCCGTATCTTCTGCCTTTAAATGTCCGCTCTCCGCAGGTGCGATCTCAAATGACGGTGCCTTTTTCTGCACGCCCATGTGATGATAAGTCTGAACCCTAAGCACTTCCTCATACGGTGCTGAAATCACGATCGTGAGGTTGATTCCGCCAAGGGTATCGCCGCGCTGTGTGATCTTGCTTGTCGGCGCACAGATCGTCACCTGATCTTTCTCGATTTTTGAAAAATATACTTCTGCCGGAGAAAAGCACTCGCAGCGCTCTTTCTGCAGCCAGCATCCATTACTGAATTTCATATGATAATCCTCCCTGTTTTCCGAAGGAAAATGCATGCTATGTTTTTTATAGCATTTGCCTCTTGCAGGCGCAGAGGATTTTCCTCCCTGTAATTATCTCATTTTGTCTCATCTTACTATACCCACCCTGCAAAAAATACCCTCTAAATTGTACATAAAACACTCGATAAATTTGACAAACAAAACGTTCGCATTTATACTTACGTTTAGTGCTTTTATCATTGGAACAGGAAGGTTATTTTTATGTATCGCGTTTTAATTGCAGATGATGAATCCATTATCCGGGAAGGTATCAAATGTCTGTTCGACTGGGAATCTCTCGGCTATACGATCGCCGGAGAAGCTGCAAACGGTGAGACGGCCTATCAGCAGATTCTTGCCTTACAGCCGGATATCGTTCTCTTAGACATCCGCATGCCGGGAATGTCAGGGCTTGACGTTATCCGGGAGGCAAGAGCACAGGGTTTTACCGGAAAAGTCATTATCTTAAGCGGTTACTCTGATTTCAAATATGCGCAGGAAGCCATCCGTTACGGAGTGCAGTATTATCTGACAAAGCCGATCGACGAGGATGAACTTGAGGAGATTCTTCGTTCGATCAAAGAAAACTTAGACAAGGATGCTGCAACTGCAAATACCCGGGAACATTACCGTGAAAAGGCAAGAGAGACCATCATCCGCGATCTTTTAACGAATGATATCGATCTTTCCCACATAAATACAACAGATCTCCATCTGACAGCAGACACCTATCAGGTTGTGATCTATGAGAAATACAGTCACAATACTGCAGATGCCTCCTATCGTTTTTCGGATCTTCTGCGCGTGACGAATCAGGATAATAACTCCTACGATAACATTACGCTGCAGTATCATGAGGTTATTTTGCTGAAAGGCACTTTTGCCATTCAAAAATTTAATGATTTTCTGGAGCGTTACCAGAGAGAACGGCGTCCACAGGAGAATTCTCCTCTTGACAGTCTCTTTATTACATATGGTGCGCGTGTGTCAGACCTGTCGGAAGTCTATATTTCCTATATTCAGGCGAAACAGCTCTTAGAACGCCGTTTCTTCTGCGAGCAGGAACAGCACACGATCGGTTATGCCGAACTGCCGGACCCGGACAGTTTAAAATCCATCTTAAACGACGCTTTTTTAAACCGTTACGCTACCAGCCTGTTTGAATATCTTCAGGCATTCAACCGCAATATGTTAGCGGAGACTTTGACACAGCTTACCAATGAACTTTACCATGCTGCAGATTCGATTGATTCCATACGGCTTTTCCTGACAGACCTTTATCTGCAGATCAAGGAACAGGCAAACCGGCTTTACAATGGTGCAAATATCCCGTTTCCGAGCAATGCGGATATCATCCGTCTGATCGAAGAAAAATATTATCTCTACGAGATCATCCTGTACTTTACGGAACAGTTTGAGATGATCATGTCCTCGATCGGTAACTCTTCCCGTGAAAGCGTGCTGGATGATATTCTGCACTACATCAACCACAACTATGCAAGCAATATCACATTAGAAAATATTGCACCGCTGTTTGGTTACAACAGCTCCTATCTCGGAAAGATTTTCCGCAAAAAGATGGGTGAAAACTTCAACTCATACGTCGACCATGTCCGCATCAAACACTCGATGGAGCTTCTCTGTTCCTCAGAGTTAAAAGTTTATGCGATCGCAGAAAAAGTCGGTTACCGGAATGTCGATTATTTCCATATCAAGTTCAAAAAATACGTTGGAAAAAGCCCGGCAGAATACCGGAAAGAACATAAAACTGAATAAACTTTCATAAAAACAGCCGTCTCCGGGTGAATATATGTACCCTTTTCTCTGTAAGTTCAGAAAAAGGGGGGCATATCACCGTGAGGCGGCAGTTTTTATTTATAAGATCCGAGTGTCAAACGCTGGCTTTAAGTTTTTCGATTGGCAAATGGCACCGCATTGCCTGTCATTTTAAGAAATCATACTGTGACATATAAAGTTTATAATACTCACCCTTCTGTTCCATCAGTTCATCATGATTTCCACGCTCTAAAATATCGCCTTTATCCACATATAAGATGCAGTCTGCATTTTTGATCGTAGAAAGTCTGTGTGCAATGATAAAAGAAGTCCGTCCCTTCAAAAGTTCGTTCAATCCTTTCTGCAAAAGCAGTTCCGTCTCGGTATCAATGCTCGAAGTCGCCTCATCTAAGATCAGGATCTTCGGATCTGCAAGCAGTGCCCTTGCAAAGGAAATAAGCTGCCGCTGTCCGGCGGATAGCCTGCTTCCTCTCTCATTGACTTGTGTCTTATATCCGTTTTCCATTTCCATAATAAAATCATGGGCGCAGACTGTTTTTGCGGCACGGATGACTTCCTCGTCCGTCGCACTGCGGTTGCCATAGCGGATATTATCCATGATCGTCCCCGCAAAAATAAAGCTGTCCTGCATCATGATTCCCATCTGGGTGCGCAGTGAATGAAGTGTCACCTTCGAGATATCAATGCCATCGATCGTGATTTTCCCGGAATCCACATTGTAAAAACGGCTGATGAGATTTACGATCGTGGATTTTCCTGCCCCGGTCGGGCCGACGATCGCATACGTTTCACCCGGTTTTGCCGTAAAATTGATATCCTCCAAAATCTTCTGCCCCGGCTCATAACCAAAGGACACATGGGAAAACTTCACTTCTCCTGCCACCTCCGGCATCGGGATTGCATCCGGCTCATCCCTGACACCCACCGGCTCATCGATCGTCTCAAAAATCCTCTCAAGATAAGAGATTGCTGTCAAAAGAGAATTGTAAAATCCGGCAAGTGTGTTGATTGGTGCCCAGAAACGCCCAATGTACGCGGTAAATGCGATCAGAACACCGACGGTCAGTGTCATATCCGGTGCTAAAATCCAACGGACACCCAGCACATAGATCAGTGCCGTCGTAAATGTCGAAATAATATCCACGCTCGGTCCCATCGTAAAGTTAAACATTACCGCACGCATCCAGGATTTCCGGTAATTTTTACTTAGGTTATTAAAGATTCCGGTATTCTCATTTTCCCTTACAAAAGACTGCGTCACACGGATTCCATTGATACTCTCCGCAATGTACGCATTTAAGTTTGACTGTTTGTTGCTCTGGATCTGCCATGCCCTGCGCTGTTTTTTCTTGATTAAGATAATCACAAATGCAAGAACCGGCAATCCGCACAGACAGATCAGCGTCAGCCGGACATCGAGTGCAAACATAAACATCAGAATAAAGATCAGGTTGCACAGATCTGTGAATGTGTTGACAATACCATTGCTCAAAAGATCACTTAGGCTGTTCACATAATTGACCACACGCACCTGAATTTTTCCATGTGGTCTGTCATCATAATAGGAAAACGGAAGTTCCTGCAGATGACAGAAAATATCATAGCGGATGTCATGTACGATATCCTGCCCGATCACACTCATGGTCTTGATCTTGATCCGCAGGGAAAGACCCGAATAAAGTGCGATCAGCAATGTCGCAATACTGTAAAATGTGATCGATTTCATATCTTTTTCCGGGATGCTGTGATCCATCACATTCTGGAAAAAGATCGGAATCGCCATGGTAAATGCCGAGGAAGAAAGCATCAGAAGAATAACGCCTGCCATCTTCTTTTTGTATGGGGCAATATAGCCTGCCAGACGTTTGAGCTGGTTTACATCAAAGCTGTCCTCTAATATTTCATCCATATCATATCTGTTTCTTGCCATCTTATTTCTCCCCCTTTCCGTTTAAAATTTCCTGTGGGATCTCGCCATACTGGTTATGGAAAGCCGTCGCGTAATAACCTCCCGCCGCCACTAACTGCTCATGTGTTCCCTGTTCAATGATGCGTCCGTTATCCATGACAAGGATCAGATCTGCATCTCTAATGGAAGAAATGCGGTACGCAATGACAAAGATCGTGCACTTGTTATCTAATTTCTTCAACTGGCTCTGGATATAACTCTCCGTCTCCATATCGACCGCCGATGTCGTATCGTCAAGAATCAGAATCGACGGATCTTTCAGCAGTGCCCTCGCAAGGGAGATACGCTGTTTCTGTCCGCCGGAAAGTCCGACACCGCGCTCACCCACAATCGTATCATATCCATCCGAAAGTGCCTGGATAAAATGATTGGCATCCGCCATGATCGCAGCCTGTTTGACTTCTTCGAACGAACAATTCGGCCTTCCGTATGCGATATTTCCTTCGATCGTATCCGAAAAAAGGAACACATCCTGCATCGCCATGCCGATATTATCCCGCAGGTTATAAAGATCCATGTCGCGGACATTCACACCATCCACAAGTACCTCTCCCGAAGTCGTGTCATAAAACCGGCAGAGCAGATTCATGATCGTTGATTTTCCGGCTCCGGTAGAACCGATAATACCGACGGTCTGCCCCGGTTTTACCTTAAAATTGACATCCATGACAATGTCTTCATCATCTGCACGGTAGGATACATTTTTAAACTCGATCTCACCTTTCAAATGCTTCTTTACCACTCCGGATACCGGTGTTTTTACATGCGGTTCCTCACTGTAGGTCGCATAGATTTTCTCCACGGAAGTTGTGAAATTGCTGATATCATTGACCAGCCATCCTGCCTGACGCAGCGGGTTGTTTAACATCCATAAATATCCGTTTACGGTAACAAGCTGCCCTAACGTGATTTCTCCCTGAATCACCATATAGCCGCCATATAGGATCAGAATGATCGTCAGTGCATACGAAAGCACCTCAAATACCGGCACATATTTCATCCAGATCTTTGACGCATCAATCTGTGCCGCACGGAATTTATCATTTTCCTTATTAAATTTTTCAATCTCAAAATCTTCTTTTGCAAATGCTTTTACCACGCGGTTTCCACTGACATTTTCCTGCACAAACGCATTGAGTGAAGAAAAACAGTCACGGTTGCGCTTGAATGCCGGACGTACCTCTTTTGTCTGACGATAAGTTGCAAATGCAGTAAACGGCAGTACCACAAGCATGGCAAGTGCCAGTTTTGTATTGACGGTAAAGATCATAAGCAGCGCAAACACAAACATCAGCACACTCTGATAAACCATGTAGACCACATACGCCACAAAATGACGGATCGCATCCATATCTCCGGTCTGGCGGCTCATCAGGTCTCCGGTACGTTTCTTATTGTAAAATGCAAAATCTTCCTCTAATAATTTCCGGTAGACTTTGTCTCTCATATCGTATAAAACGCCCTGCGACGCCGTCTCAAATGCGACCTGAAACAGAAAACGCAAGACTCCCATCACGATCGTGACTCCGATCAGACATCCGATAAACGGCATCAGTCTGTCATATTTTCCACCGCTTATGACCTGATCTACGATCTGCCCGGATATGTACGGATTTACCACCGAAAGCACTGATACCGCTGTGGTCAGCAAAATTCCAACTATCATTAATCCCCGGTACTTTTTCAGAAATGAAAAGAACCACTTCATTGGTGTCATAATAACCCTCCTACTCCCTTTTTGTTTTTCTTTCGGATTTTCAGTATAGTACTTCTGGGGTAAAAAGGAATGTACTATCTTGCACCGTTCATGTTATTTTTTGCACCGGAAGGGATGGTTTCTGGTGGAGAATATGTTATACTGTGATGTGGATCACAAAAAGTGTATTTAGACTTTGAAACTGGAAATTTGCGCGAAGCTGGTTTTCATTTTGTTCCATTGTCCGAAAATAAGAAAAACTAAGTATGCCTGCTTTATGCTCTTTCAAAGTGACGTGTACGTCTTAAACGTGCCCTCCATGGCACGTTAAGACTTGCGCTGCCATCCGTGGCAGCACAACACTGTGTATTTACAGGCATACTAAGATTTTCTAATTTTCTCCCAAGTCACAAAAAGATCTCCAGCTTCGCGCAAATTCCCATATTTCACATTTTGACACACTTTTTATGATCCACATCGCATTGTATTTTAAATATAGACAATAAGTTTTTATCGGCGATAAAATGAAGAAATGGAGACCTTACTATGTGCTGTGACAACCGGGAACAACTGCTTGACCAACTGAATCCAACTTTTCTATTTACCTGGAAAGGCACACGTTTGAAAGATGAAGCACGCTATCACAGCCACGATTTTATCGAGATGGCATTTATTTTGTCCGGCCACGGCAAATACAAGATTGCGGACAGGCTCTATGATGTGTCCGAAGGAGATATCATTATTTTAAATCCGGGGCAGAAGCATCAGGCACTCTGCACGGATCCTGCCAATCCGACCACGGAGTTTTTTGTCGGTTTATGTGATGTCCGTTTTCCGGATTTCCCGGAAAATTATCTGCCGCTGCATTTAAAAGATCTGACATCCGATCCAGCCACACAGTCTCCTATTTTACATACCTCCGGCGAACTGCGCCAGAAGCTGTTTAAGATCTGCACAGCCATGAGCGTAGAAAATGACGTCTGCCGCAGCGGACGTTATATCATGTTGAAAAGTTATCTGATGCAGATGCTGATCCTGCTGCTGCGGGAACAGAGTGAACCGGTAAAAATCAATACCGGCTGCTCTTTTGAATCTACCAGCAAAAAATATGTAGTTGACCAGATCGTAAATTATTTTGAGGATCATTACAGTGAAAAGATTTCTTTAGATCAGATTGCAGAAAATATGTACTTAAGTCCTTTTTATATCTCACGTATTTTTAAAAGTGAGACAGGCGATACACCGATCCGCCACCTGATCAATATCCGCCTTGAAAAAGCAAAAGAATTGTTGGAAAACGGCTTTGACGGCAGCATCCAGGAAGTTGCAGCCGAAGTCGGCTATGATGATGTCTATCATTTCAGCAAGCTGTTTAAAAAACGATTCGGAATGCCGCCGTCAAAGATCCGTAAATTATTATGATTCATTTAAAAATTTTTCCAGAAATCTTTCGAGCCTGCGAATTCCAGTTCCTTGCCATTCTGGAATCTTTTACTGATAATGCCATCCTCTCCAAAACTTGGTGTGTATGTCAGATTTTTATATATTCATCGTCATATATGGGGGAATGCATATAATTCCATCTTTTACAATTAAATTTCTTGGATGAATAATATAACTTTCCCCTATGCGCTCCTTGTATTTTTCTCTGAAATTATTTAATGAGGTCGTTTTGTATTGCTTTCCTGACTTCACTTCAATCGGAAACATCTTATATTTTAATCTGCTGTTATTGGAAATGATAAAATCTATTTCCATATCATTTCGATGCTTATTTTCATTATAGTGTGTATAAAAATATAATTTATGTCCATTTGCCACCAGCATCTGAGCTATTGCATTTTCATAAAGCATTCCTTCATTAATCTGTA
>ERZ894212.302-NODE-302-length-17170-cov-17.651183_pt1 | contig 17170 bp, 22 predicted proteins | sample MGYA00380289_ERZ894212 | MGnify/ENA primary metagenome ERZ894212 (study PRJEB32331, sample SAMN06328481) | human gut metagenome | biome: human gut microbiome; feature: stool | host: Homo sapiens | collected 2013-05-02 ... | reverse complement strand
GAACGAGATTAAGTCACAACTAACTGGAACCAGTACGCGCACAAAATGACTAACGGTCAGTTTTGTCAGAGACACGCACAAAAAATGACCAACAGTCACTTTACTCCGGCGGCCGCTTCGCTCTGCTCCGCTCCGCGGCCGCAGAATGGTGGAAGGCGCAAGCTCCGCGGACGGGACACGGTGCAACGCGTAACCGCGCATAAAGTGACCAGTAGTCATTTCCTATTACACGCTAAAGCAATAAACATCCCAAAATATTATCAAAAAACTTTGAGAAACCTATTGACATTTCTTCCGACATGTGGTAAGATATATACGTAATCAAGAAGGACACAAGTTGCAACGAAGTCACAAACGATTACAAAAGAATATTTAAGAAAGGCAAAAACTCCTTTCTGCGTAATTTCATTGTCAGTTTCCATACTCTCTATTATAACAAAATAATTTGAAAGGACAAAACAAACTATGCTTACTAACACTATCATCAAATCTACAGACCTCAGCAAAATGGACAAGTACAACGTAATGAACTACAGCAACGGTGAGAACCTTGAAAAGGCTATCGAAGAATTCGGCAAACTCGTTCTCTCTTACCCGGACGCATGGGCAATGGTTCACACTGTGAACGACAACCCGAAACCCGGTCAGGATAAGGAATACGACAAGCTTGTCGTTATCGCAGACGGCGTTCTATATCACACTGGCTCTCAGTCGTTCACCCAGTCTTTCCTTGACATTGTGGACACGTTTGACGAGTCCGACGGTATGGAAATCGAATGCTTCGCGAAGCCGTCACAGAATTACAAGGGTCGCAACTTCCTCGGTTGCCGTCCTGTAGCAAAGGCGAGTGACTAACATGAAATACATTCGTAAAACCATTCAGACAACGACATATACATATACCGTAAACGAAAATGGTGTTGACTACCACTTTACGGACATGTGCGAAGGCGCTCCGACTCTTTACGCGCTTACCAAAAAGCTGCACAGAGAACACGACGACAAAGACACGGGGCGTGTCGTGACGCTCGTCAACATTGAGGCTATTGAAGAAAACCGTTACGAAATGTCCGTCAAGGACTTTATCGAGAACGCGGAACTCGTAGACCACATCAAATAAACAATAAGATTTCTCCTTTCCTTAACTGCCACTGACATGGCGGTAAACCTCCCGATTGAACCGATGACGAAAAAAAAAATTCGTCATCGGTTCTTTTTTATCTTTACACTTTATTATACCACAACGGTATTATTTTGTCAATAGAAAAGAGGGTAAAACATGGCTAAAAAATCACCGAAAAAACTGACACCTAATCAAGCAAAATATAAACGTTTACTTACAAACGCAAGACAACGCTTTAATCGTTATTTAAGAAAAGGCTATAAATCACAGTATCAGGCTAAAGATTTATTTAGTGCTTTTGAACGTCCCGAAAGAATAACAAAGAAAATGCTTGATAAATTAAAGCAAGAATTGAAAGACATTACGGACAGTGCGTTATATGCAGAAGCACAGAATGGTGAAGCTATTGCATTTGCCGATATACCCAAAGACGCAAGAGCGCAGTTCAACAAGTTAGGCTTTACGCAATTTACAGTTACAAGTTCGACAGGTGTTGAAAGCAATATAATTCTTTCGCTCAACAATGCACCCATAGCGAATATAAACGAAGCTGACCTTGCGTTTGCGTATTTCGTTGAAGCGAATGCGCGATGGGTAACAGACAAAAAGAAACACGCGGGCATGGAATACATATTAGATAACCTAAAGGAAGAACGTACACACCTGCAAAACCGTTACGGTAAAAATGAGGGCGACACTGTATTCGCTTACATGCTAAACGAAATAGGTGTTGCCGCGGGTACTTTAACATCACAGGAAGCGAACGATGTTAACGCGGCAGGACGTTGGTTAGGCAACTTTTACGAACACCGCGAAGCAGGTGTAGAAGAAATGATGAAACTAAATGAAGCGTTTGGAGACGTGCAAGCATGAATTATTATGTATGTGATTTTGAGACAAGCGTATACGACGGGCAAACCGACACGGAAGTCTGGGCGGCGGCATGTGTTAAAATACATACAGAAGATGTACTCGTTGTAAACTCAATAGACAAATACTGGAACTGGGTGGAACAGTTAAAAGGTAAAAACATTGTATATTTTCACAACGGTGCTTTCGACTTTTCTTACATTCTCGATTACCTATTGAAGCGCGACGACTACGCACAAGCAACCTATACACCCGACGGTAAAGTTGAACACACTATGTTTTACGAAACAAACGACATGCAACCTAACACCTTTAAGTACAGCATATCTGACATGGGTCAATGGTACACGATGACCGTTAAAACGAATAGAAGTCTTATAGAGTTCCGTGACAGTTACAAGCTTATTCCTCTCTCCGTCGCAGACATGGGAACAAGTTTTAACACCAAACACCGCAAGAGCACGATTGAATACAAAGGTGAACGTCATGCGGGGTACAACATTACCCCAGACGAAGAACACTATATCAAGAACGACGTGCTTGTTGTAAAAGAAGCCATAGAATTTATGTTTGCAGACGGGCACAAAAAACTGACTATCGGCGCATGTTGCATGAGTGAGTTTAAGTCCGGCTATAACCGTTTTGTTTATCAAGACATGTTCCCGAACCTTTACGATATTCCGCTTGACCCTGAGCGCTACGGCGCTACAAACGCTGACGAATATATACGCAAGGCATACCGTGGCGGGTGGTGTCATGTAGTACAGGGTAAACAATGCAAGATACATAAAAACGGTTTGACACTTGACGTGAATTCCCTATACCCGTCCATGATGCACAGTGACAGTGGCAACTATTATCCCATTGGTTTACCTGCATTTTTCAGTGGCGCGGAGGGTTTAAAGGCAGTCGAAGCGGAAAGACAGGAACGGTTAAACTCACACAACCCTTTGACAGGTATATATTATTTTGTGCGTCTGCGTTGTCGTTTTAGACTAAAGGTCGGGTATCTTCCTTTTATTCAGCTAAAGAAAAACCTGCATTACAGACAAAACGAAAGTTTAACCACGTCCGATGTATGGGACGAAAACCAAAAGCGCTACGTGTCCGAATGGGTAGACCAATGCGGCAAGAAGCATGATACGTATGTGACCATGACAATGACCATGACAGATTACGAACTGTTTAAAAAGCATTACATTGTAATTGACCCGGAAATATTGGACGGTTGTTATTTCGAAGCGCAACAAGGCATCTATGATAAATACTTAAACAAATACCGTGAAATGAAAATCAACGCTCCAAATAAGGGTATTAGAACCGTAGCAAAATTATACAGTAACAACCTGTATGGAAAACAAGCGGCATCTACTATAAGTTCTTACAAGGTCGCTATGCTCAAGCCTAACGGCGTGGTGGGTTTCTTTACCGTGACAGAAAACGAAAAGACACCGGGCTATATTGCATGTGGCGCGGCGATTACCAGTTACGCACGAAACTTTACAATTACTGCCGCACAGCAGAATTATTACGGTGTCGATAACCCCGGCTTTATTTACGCAGACACAGACAGCTTGCATCTCGACTTACCGTTAGACAAGATAAAAGGTGTCACGCTACACCCTCGAAACTATTGTTGTTGGAAGAATGAAACAAACTGGGACGTCGGATTTTTTACGCGGCAGAAAACCTACATTGAACACGTAACGCATGAGGACGGCGAACCGATTGAAACGCCACACTATATAGTGACATGCGCGGGTGCAAACAAAACTGTTAAACAACTGTTTATACATTCCGTAGAGCAGGATTACGACACAGAGAAAAACCCAGAAAACTACACACCCGAAGAACTTGAATTTATCCGTGAACCTCGTAGCATATCCGACTTTGTACCCGGCATTATGATACCGGGTAAACTTTCTCAAAAGCGCATTAAAGGTGGTGTTATCTTAGCTGACACGACATTTGAAATGCACTAAAAGTAAAATCCCTTAGAGCATGAAAACTTTAAGGGATTTTGTTATTCTTAAACGCACGTCTACACAAAGGAATTGACCGTTCATAGCCTTGTCACGGCGGCATCTTTCAACCGTGTCACCCGTGCAGGTCGATGTGCAGAACGAACGCAGAATACAAATTAGAATGAAAGCGCCTTTAGTATCGCTTCTTTCGCTTGCAGGTCTTTGAACCGCATACAGCCATGTTCGAAGTAATACCGTAGCTTTTGAATGAGAATAAAGTTACTTGACACCATAACATAATTTAATTTATGGTCTGCGGTGTCCACTGTGATTTTGAGTGGATATTGATAATCGACGCTTTTGTCACAGAACACTATACCTAATTCAGGGTACTCTCTAACGCCATAGTCAATACCCGCATAGCGTATCGTTGCGACATACTTTCCGCGTCCCGTCGGCGTATCGACAAATGAGAGGTCATCTTGTAAATACACACCCTCGGCGCTATAAGCGATATAATCACTTGACCCGAACGCACGGTTAAAAGCGCTTGACTTTAACGCTTTAGCCGCTGTTTCGTTGTAGCCCTGTTCCAGAACAAAGCCGTCACCACGCAAAAAATGCGTGTCTTTTTGAAGTCGTGTCGAAATATCCATTGCAACATAATACGGGTTAAGTATCGTTACAGGGTTAGAAATCATATATACGGGCACGTAGCGGGATTGCTTGCTACGTCCACGCGCAATAGAATTGTGAATAGAGATAAACTTTTCAACCTCTTTGTCGCAGTAGTGGTTCTGCTCAGATTGAAACTCGTCGAATATAATATTGTCAATGTCACTGAACAAATGTGAATTGCGCTTTAATTGGTCGGCTGAATTGATGGAAATTGCGTAGCCGCACGGTTCTTCGTTTAGGTACAACTCTTGGTATATGCCTTTCATCTTCTTTGCGGCGGTCATATCGTATTCGGGGAAGAATAATTCTTTTATATCCTTGAAGAACTTTTCGTCACAGCCGTCTAACTCATAGTTGAAGCGATACAGCAACGCGAACTTTTCTCCACGTTTAATAAACCTGTTTACCACAAGTCTATTAAAATAGGTTGTTTTACCTGCGCTACGGTTAGAGGTACACATGAACACCTCGGGTGTTTTGCCGTTTATATCCTTTAATGACAATAGCTTTGTTCCGTCGTAATAATTCGATTTTGGCATTATATTTCAACTCCGTGTATTATTTTCTAATTAAATTATACCACAAGTATATTGACAAGTCAACCCTTTTGTGCTATACTATAAGTATAAAAGGTGGTAAATATGACAGAAAGGATTAAAGCTTTATGGACTTAACCGCTATTGTGCAGGTTGTTTCTTCTCTTGGTTTTCCTATTGCTGTTTGCCTTATTTGCTTTTGGTATATCAATAAGCTTGAGGAAACGCACAGGAACGAAGTGCAGAAGCTAACCGACGCACTCAACAATAACACGCTCATTATGCAAAAGCTTTGCGACAAGATGGGTGTCGAGAAAGAGGGTGACGAGTAATGCATGAACCTCCGGTTCTGAAATTCGATAAGCTTATCAGTGTGCAAGCTACCTACACGACCAATGTCACGTCCGCTGGTGTTTTGACATGTGATGACGTTATTAAAATTCCTTTGGGTTATGCCGTAAGAAGGTTTACTGCTATTGACCACGGCGCATATAGCATTATTCCCGTTGTTGAAATAGATATACCCATTGACACTCTTGTTTTTGAAATTATCACGAATGAGGGTGTAACAGTAGAACCTTTTTCAACGTCAAAACTATCTGATGCAGCGAATCCATATGGCCAGGTGCGGAGTTATTTTGTATTACCCTCGGGAACAACGGGAATTAAAGACGTTATTTTCAAGTCAAAAATTCCCAGCGTGCGCGCTGCCTTCCAGTTTGAAGTATTGTCACCACCCTACAATTACGATAACGCTTTGTTTGGTGTTACAACGTCGGTTGTATCGGCGCTTGACGATAAGGTTGACTATTTGGAAACCAAAACGAACAACTTAAGAATTGTATCACACGAGCTCAACGCTTCTTTCCCATATAAGGACTTGCCTAAAGGTTCAGGAAAGCAAACCTTAAATATAGATAAAGATATGCTATTTTTTGGAACAAATTTCACCTATTCAACCTCCCCGTCAATAGTGCATTCGCCCAAAATAACAGTGAGTGACGGTATAACAACTAAGGTCTATACGCTATCACTTAATAAAAGTGTAAGAGTTATAATCGATTTACTCACGGCTACATTAACAGCATACGATGTAAGAACGGGTGAAATCGTGCAACAGCGAAAAATATTTGAAACCGTTGTCGGGTATAAATCAATTGGTTATGAAGACTTCGACGATATTTTCGGCGACGAGATAACCGTGCTTATAGGAGGAAGAAGTGTTGAATGAGTAAAATCTTTTCAAATGGTATAGACCTTTCTGAACATCAAGGTTCAGTTGACTTTAACAAGCTGAAAGCATCGGGCATTGACTTTGTTTTACTCCGTGCGGGTTACGGCAGTGCAAACCGATACCCCGAACAGTACGACGCAAGGTTTGAAGAATACTACAAAAAAGCAAAAGCCGCAGGACTTGGCGTGGGTGCATATTGGTACAGCTACGCCGAAACCGCCGACATGGCGGCAGATGAAGCCGCAAGCTTTATCAAAGCTTTAAAAGGTAAACAGTTTGATTACCCTGTGTATATCGACCTTGAGGAAGATTACATTGCAAGAAAGCTTGGTAAAACAAAATACAGTGAAATCGCGGCTAAAATCCTTAGCACAGTGGAAAGCAACGGTTACTGGGTCGGTATTTACGCCTCTTTGTATTACCTTTCAGACCGCCTTGACATGACAAAATTGTCCCGCTACGCCGTTTGGTGTGCCCAGTGGAACGACGTTTGCCAATACGAAAACGCGGGCATCTGGCAGTATACAAACAGTCATACCGTAAACGGTGTTTCGGGTAAAGTAGACGCGGACTATGCGTATTATGATTACCCGTCCCAAATTAAAGCGAAAGGCTTGAACGGCTACAAAAAGAAAAGTGACAACAAGGATTTAATCCGAACAAAGCTTGAACAGATTGAAGTTCTTGCAAATGAAATTGAAAGCTTGATTTAACATGGCAACCTATAAGCAATGTATAACAGACCAAAAGACAATCTATGAAAGTGCGGGTTACCCGTACTATTCCGGCGGTGGTGAGCATGGCGGCATTGATACCGTACATGATAACTACAAGGCGTATGCACCTTTAGCCGGAAAGGTTGTATGGGCGCAAGTGTGGGACGGCAGCACCATAACGGGCAATATGTCGTGGGGTAACATGATACTTGTTGAGTTTGAACCGAACAAGTATTGGCTTGCGGCACACTTTGCGTCACAAATTTGGGCTGAGGGTGACAGCATTGCACAAGGTCAGTTCATCGGTACGCAAGGTCAGACAGGTAACGTCACAGGCACACACACCCACTGGGAATACTGGGACGGTGGGCAAACAACCGCCTACAGAAAAGACCCGTCAAGCATCTTGCGTATTCCGAACGGTGTAGGCACGTACAATGTTACGTGGGACGCAAACACACCGCAACCAAAACCACCTTTACCCGACGCGACATGGCACGCAAAAAACTTGTACGGTTACTCCCGTGAGAGTACAGAAGCGCAAGACAACGCTGTTATGATTTACAAAGCTTTGGTGCAGTCACTCGGGTGGACATTAAATTCCGTTTCTGCCGTCCTTGGAAACATGGAATGGGAGAGCGGGTACAATCCGTGGCGGTGGGGTTGGGATGAACCCCTACCGTCAACGGATTATAGAAAAGAGGATATAGGCTATGGCTTGGTACAGTTTACACCACCTCAGAAATATATTGACGCAGATATTGCAAAGTCGTCCCCCGGGTATGCTCCCCACTTTAGCGACGTAGAGGGTAGCCCCGACGACGGTACAGCGCAATGTTACTTTTTGAGTAATGCTACTAATTTATGGTATCCGGTTAGCCCGTATAACATGAGTTATGCCGAATTTAAGGCATCTACGGAAAGCCCGGAATACCTTGCAAGTGTCTTTTTGGACACATACGAGCGCCCGGCAGACCCAGAAGCAACCCGCGCAGACCGTGAAAAGGCTGCGCGATATTGGTATAACTACCTTGGACAATATGACCCCGATACACCACCAACACCGCCAACACCAACTAAACGAAAATCCATGCCTATATGGATGATGTGTCTTGGCTACAGAAAGAGAATGATTTAAAATGGCAGTAAAAAATCTTGAACAGTTTAAAGAAATGTTTGCGTCGGGTGATTTTACACCCGATAGAATGTTAGAAATTGCGGAAGACGTTGCGGACACGTTTAATGATTTTAGCACCAGACTGACCGCGGCGGAAGAAGCAACAGCACAAAAGGATAAAGAATGGCGCGAAAAATATACAAGCCGTTTCTTTGAGGGTAAACCGGAGGGCAGTAAACCCGACGAACCCGTAGATGCAACCGAACGTGCAGAGCATATCACGTTCAATGATTTATTTAAATAAGAAAGGATGATTTTCAATGGCAACTAAGCCGAAAGTAAGAACGCTTACAAACAGTTCCGCAGACGTGTTAAATGCAATCCGCAATTCCGCGTCTATCAATTACCGTAACTATGTCCCGGTTGTGACCCCGGACGCAGACAGCATCCGTGAAATCGGCGCAATTATCATGGACATGCCCGCGCTCCAGAATGAGTTTCTTTCCGCGCTCGTAAACCGTATCGGCAAAGTCATTATCACGTCTAAGTCCTACTCTAACCCGTGGGCGATGTTCAAGAAAGGTTTCCTTGACTTTGGCGAAACGGTTGAAGAAGTGTTCGTAGCTATGGCGCGACCGTTCCAGTACGACCCGGCAGTCGCGGAAAACGAACTCTTTAAGCGTGAAATCCCGGACGTGCAGTCCGCGTTCCATGTCATGAACTTCCAGAAGTTCTACAAGACTACGACAGAGGAACAGGATTTGCGCCTTGCGTTCCTGTCCGAAGACGGTGTGTATAACCTCGTCGCGAAGATTACGGAACAGCTTTACACCGCTATGGAGAATGACGAATTCCTCGTCATGAAGTACATGCTTGCGCGTAACCTGTCCCGTGGTCAGATTAGCGTCCAGACTATCAACACAAGCAACATTGATGACGCGACCGTTGCAATGCGTAAAGCGTCCAATGACCTGCTGTTTATGTCTGACGAATACAACCTTGCGGGCGTGACCACGCACACCCTGCGTGATGACCAGTATATCATTATCAACACCGCGTTCGATGCAACCCAGAGTGTTAAGAACCTTGCACGTGCGTTCAACATGTCCGAAGCCGAACTTCTCGGTCATATCGTTCTTGTCGATGGTTTCGGCAAACTCAATGTAAAGCGCCTTGGTGAACTCTTTAAGGGCGACCCGAACTACTATGAGTACAGCTCGGACGAACTGGAAGCACTCAACGAAATTCCTGCCGTCCTTGTTGACCGTGACTATTTCGTGATTTACGATAAACTCCAGCAGTTCCGTGACCTCGAGAACGTACAGGGTCTTTACTGGAACCACTATCTCCATGTATGGAAGCTGTTCAGCGTGTCCCCGTTCGCGAATGCTATCGCGTTTATCCCGAATACCCCGACTGTCACAGGCGTTACGGTGTCCCCGGCTGCGGCTACGGTGTCCCCGGGTCAGGTGCTTACTTTGACCGCGAAAGTCGCAACGACCAATTTTGCGCCGCAGACTGTTACGTGGACGAGTGACAATCCGCTCGTTACCGTCTCTGCGTCCGGCGTTGTTAAGGTTGACCCGACGGCAAGCGGCACGGCGAACATTACCGCAACCTCTAAGTTCGATACCACACAGAGCGGCAAGTGCGTGATTACCGTACAGTAAACTAATTCAATGTAAGTCAAAGCCCTCTGGAAACAGAGGGTTAAGACTTATATAAGAGGTGAATAAAATGCCATATATACCCCCTAATTCAGACGTTGTGTTATGTCGTGGTGTTCCTATTGAAAGTGACTATAAGTATACGTTATACTTTGATAGTATTGCCGCTCAAAATAATTACTTTTTCAGTAAAGCTTTCAAGCAATTCCACAATGTGTCATATCAGCGTGAAAGACGTAATTATATAACCTTGGAAATCCCTGCAACACAAGTATATGCTTGTAATTATCTATTGTTTAAAAACACGTCATACGGTGAAAAGTGGTTCTTTGCGTTTGTAGACAGTGTTGAATATGTAAACGACAATGTTACGGATATACATTACGAACTGGACATGATGCAAACTTGGATGTTTGAATATACTTTGATGCAATGCTTGGTTGAACGTGAACATTCCGTAACGGACAAGATTTTTGAAAACACCAAACCGGAAAACATTGGGTATGGTGAACTGATGTGCGGTGTGTCTAAAAACCTGTTATCTTCACACGGTTTGTTGGGTGAATATGCGTGTGTTATTACAAGTAAACCCTATTCAACCGGCGGCGATGACCCCATAAAATTGTACAGTCAGTTTTGCCCTGTGTACGGCTATATTGGTAGCGCAGAGGATATGAACGTACTCGTGCAAGATTTTGTTCGTAGTGGCCAGCAAGATGCTGTCTTGTCCGTAACGGTTGCTAACGCACTCATGGCACGGGGTGCAGACGAAACACATTTCGATATGCCGAAGATAGTACCAAAAGAAGATTTTAAATTTGTTTGCTATGGTGTTACCAGTGGTATTTATGAGGGTGAGGAACAGTTCAAAGACCAGTTACCAAACGGATATAAACCGCGAAATAAAAAACTGTTTGGTTATCCCTACAATCAACTGTGGGTTAGCAACAATCAAGGTACAGTAAACGAATACCGATATGAAGATTTTAAAATTGATAAAGACGGTTTCTTTCACATGGAAGTTGCGGCTTCCGGCATAAGTTCACCCGAATGTGTACTTTATCCTTTGGATTATAGGGGTGCGGCTAAGTATTACGACCATGCTATTGTACTGACAGGTTATCCTACTGTTCCATGGATAGGTGATACATATAAGGCATACATGGCTATGAACCGCAATCAAATAGAAAATGCTGTTTTCACACAGGGTGCAAACGGGGTAATGAATACCGTGTCAGCTTTTCTTGGTGGAGCAATGACCGTGAATAACGCCGCCGATATGTTACAAGCGGCAAAATATGACGCGGCTAATCGCGGGTTATATCCTAAAGAGGTTAGTCAAGTCACAAAAACAGGTTTGAGACAGCAAGCCATGGGCGGTATATTTAGCGCTATTGGTACTGCCGGAACAAGCGCAGTAGACTTTATGACAAGCGTATGGCAAGTTGAAGCTAAACTTAAAGATGTTTCAAACATTCCGCCAAACGTGGGCGGGTTATCTGGCGCGGGAAGCGTTACCAATGCTTTATCCCGTTTTGATTACAGTACCTATTACATGTGTGTCAAACCGGAATATGCGGAAATCGTAGACAAATTCTTTGACATGTTCGGTTACAACACTTGCACAGTTAAAGTTCCTAATACCCATTCAAGACCCCATTGGAACTACGTTAAAACCGTCGGTTGCGAAATACAGGGTTTCTTACCGCAAGAAGCGGCGAACGTAATTAAAGCCGTGTATGACCGTGGTGTTACCTTCTGGAAGAACGGTGATGAAGTGGGTAACTATACTCTCGATAACTCCCCGACATAAGAAAGGATGGTGATAAAACATGGCAAGTAGTTTGAGGGCAAAACATTACGGCGGTACACAAGACCGTATGTTTTGGAGTACGGCTTTTGAAAACCGACTGAACAACGATTTGTACCTTGCAAGGCTCGTCGAACTTTCTGCATCCATGTTTGACTGGACGGGGCTTCCCGAAACATGCGACGTGCGAACACTCGAACTTGCGCTTCTGGGTAACGGACGCGCGGTGTTCTTTAAGGACGACGCGCTCGACATGTACATGACACTTCCCGTAAACATCAGTACAAGCGGCTACGACGTGTACGGACAGCCGTTACAGTTTACCGCACGTAGCTTGTATAACAACTACAGATACCCATTGACACAGGAAACAGGCGTGATGATTTACAATAATTATCTCCGTACCCCGTCCCTAATGCAGTTGGTATCATTCGCGGACAGGCTCGGAAAGATTGATGAAATCATCGATATAAATATCAACGCACAGAAAACCCCGATTTTGATTTTGGCAGATGAAAGCAAACGCTTGACGATGAAAAACTTGTACATGAAGTATGACGGAAATCAGCCGTTTATATTTGGTGACAAGAATTTATCTATCAATGACTTTACAGTGCTAAAGACAGACGCGCCATACGTTGCAGACAAATTGTATGAAATCAAAACGCAGATTTTCAATGAAGCTTTAACTTATCTTGGTATTTCAAATACGTCGTTGCAAAAGAAAGAGCGGTTGATTACAGATGAAGTGTCCCGTAACATGGGCGGCACTATCGCGGCAAGATATAACCGCTTGAACGAGCGGCAAAAGGCTTGCGAAAAAATCAATAGTTTATTCAATCTGAATGTATGGTGTGAGTACAAGGAAGATTATGACGACCGTTTTATTTTGGAAGATACCGACGATGTTATACGTCAAAACCAGCTTGAAGAAAAGAACAAATACTTTGAGCAGAAAAGAAAGGAAGAAAACAAATGAGTAAATTTACAACAGAAGTTCGTTGGATTTGCGAAAGTTTTGTTCCTGAATTGAACTGGCAATGTGAGTACGAACACAGCGGATATGGTGACGTTGAGAAAGCTTTGCAAGCAGGTTATGAACACATTTTCGATTTTGATTTTCCTATCTGGAAAGAAAGTTATCGTGAACACCTGTGCAAACTTATCCTACTCCACTATTATACGCGTGAAATAGCGTATGAAACGTATGCGCTTTGGAAACTGCATCTTCGGGAGCGGCTTGTCGCGATTATGCCGAAGTATAACATGCTGTACAAGCAAGAGGAACTTGCGAACCCGTTTGATAATATCAAACATACTACAGTAGGCGAAGACACGACACACACTGCTGACAACGGCACATCACATGGCGAAAGTCAAAGCACAGGTTGGAACAAGTTTAACGAAACTCCGCAAGGTGGTATTGAGGGGTTAGACACAGATAAGTATTTGACAAACGCAACAAAGACAACGAGCGAAGCTTCAACCGACGGCACAGCACAAAGCACACAGGACGGTAAACGCAACACGGAGTATACTTATACAGGGCGTAGCAGTGGAGACGCGTATTTCTCCGAAATGACTAAGATGTACAAGAATTATGAAAGTGTTGACAACATGGTATTGCACGAACTCGAAGACTTGTTTTTCGGTTTGTGGGAATAAAGAAAGGTGGTAAAGTATGCCAAACGATAACAAATTCACACCCGCTGACTTTGACCCGGTTTTAAAAAAGTATGACGGCATTCCGTATCTGCGCTTTTGGTGTCAGAAAGTTCTCCCCGCTGTTTATGACCAGAGTTTGAGTTATTATGAAGTGCTGTGTAAGCTTGCGGCGTTCCTTAACAAGATGCTTGAGGAACTCGAAAAGATGCAGGATAACATTGACGCTTTGCACAAAGCCTATAAAGACTTGCAGGACTGGGTGAACGCTGAAATCGCAAGGTTTGAAGCGCACATGGAACAGCACTTCGACGACTTGACGAAAGAACTTTGGAATAAGTTTGAACAGTATAAAAACGATACGAACACTACTTTACAGCAGTGGTTTAACAACTACGCTACAAATACTACAAATAATTTAAACAAAAAGTTTGAAGATTTTGTAACCAATGCTAACACGCGCATTGACCAAATGTTCAACACGTACACCACGAACACCAACAACGACTTCAATACGTGGAAAACTGATTTTACCAACCAGTACAACCAGTGGAAAGCCGACGTTGACGGACAAATTACGAACATCAATTCCAATATTCATTCTTTAACGACACGCGTAACCGCGCTCGAGAATATGGTTAAAACATATCCTAAGTTTGATTATAAATCTTTCACGCTTACGGGTACGCATTATTATAAAAAGGCTATTTTGGACATGCTTTCGTTCCCGTCATCTGCTGATGCTACTGTTATTTGCTACGGTGTTATGCGTGCGTATGGGCAAGATAGCTCCGTTGCCGTGTCGGGTAACTGGCGCGAAAAGTTTAATCTTACCCCCGAAGCAGCTCGCGACATATCTGCAATGCTCGGTGCTACGTCTAATGATAACTGCATTAAATTTGAGCTTATGCCGCGCACATCTTATGTTTCCGCGTCCGGTGATGCTAACAACGGTGCACCGACTAATGATAAACTTATCACAGGTTTGTTGTGGATGTCTGCCGTCTCGGGAGGCGCTGTGGGTGATGTTCCTGCGCAGTTGTTTTTCAAAAATAACGGTTCTGTTGGATTTGTTTCTGATAATTCCATGTTGTTTTCCGCTATTGCTACAAAACAGGCTTTCCCGCCGAGCTGGTTCACCCCCTCCGGTGAGTGGACGTTGTAAATAATATATAATAACAAAGGCTCGAGTACCGTAGTGGTATTCGAGCCTTTGTTGTTACTATAACGAGAGTTAACATTGTGCGAAATAACCATTGATTATTATGTCACATAAGTCTTCATCGCTATCATCAAGAATTTTTGAAAGAAAGCATCTTTTGCAATCTCCGTCGTATTTATTACAGCAACAAGTAACTAAGTGGTTTAATGTACTCAAAAATTTAATATACTCGTCATAATTACCACATTTAAAAGTTATTTGATATTTGTTATATTCTACTTTCATTTTTAACCTCGCAATATTTTTGTATAATCAGCTTTTCGGCTTGTTTTAACGCGCTTGCTTGATAATCTATCCACGTTCCAAAACCAACGGGTTGCTTTGCACCGGCATGCAAACGCTTTAACGTTGTGGGACTGCATGTGCGTGCTGCTATGCTGTAGCTGTCTGCAAGCGCCTTGCCGCAATAGCTGTATTCAATCCAGTTTAGGCAACCATCGAGCAATTCGGTGTGGAGTTCGGACAATGTGTCCGGCGCTTCTGCGTCGCCTAACCTGTTCAAAATATCTATTGCGTATAGCTTCACGGCGCTTCGGTATGCGCCGCGCGGGGTGGTTTCATTTACTTTATTGCGTATCTCGATGTAATTCAAGTGTTTCACGCTCCTTTATCGTATCGTACAAGTAACACCATGCGTTAAAAATGTCATTACATAACGCATAGGCTTTGCACTCTCTGTCACAAAATAGGCTATATTCGCATTTGTATACAGCTACGAGTTTCATATATTATATTTTGTGTTTGGTATACATAATGCCGCAATGCTTGCAAGTCCATATACGTCATAACTTCCACCACCTTTCTACTGTCTTTAACAACTTGTAATCGTTGTACGTGCGGTCAAGCCATTCGAGCAACTGGGCAAGCCCTACAAGCAGTGTTCCTGCAACTATACTCAAGCATAACACGACAATCATAATGTTTGCACCACCCTATAAGCTAAATCTAAGCATTTCGCTAATTTGTCAATTTCATCGCATGTCCGCGTTTCAAGTACGTCTAATTTTCCTAAAGAGCATTCGTCACAACGTGTATGACGTTGGCATATTTCATCTTTAATGTCCAACACCCTTATAATTTGTGCAATTTCAACCTGCGTTCACGCTTCTCTTTTAATGTTCATCGTTATACCGCCTTTCTGCTGTTAAATCTGTGATATAGCAAGCGCCCATCTGCCTTGCGGCTTTGTGCGCTATGCGTTTTGCATGTGCCGTGGTCTTTGCTTGTACAGGTATTTCAATACTATACTTACCTGTGTCTGGGTCTGTTACGGTCACTGTTACCAAATAACTGTTCATTTTCGTTTTCGTCCTTTCTCCAATTTTTGCCAATGCAACTATCTATTGCGTGTACTGCAAAGGGTATTTCGGTTTCCTTGGCGTTATCTGCCCGTGCGGGTTTTACAAGGTTTGCCTTGAAAAGGTCTGCCCAATTTGGGTTCATTGTTTTTTCCACCTCCTTTTATGACCTGCCTCGTCAGCACGTGTAGGTCATCTCACGTGGACGGGCTTGCACCCGTTTCGGCTTAGATTTCAAATTCTTCCCCTGTTTCGTTGTAAAGCAGTTCGCAGTAAGCTTCAAAGAATTCCTGCTCGCCGCCTTTTTCTTCCGTCCACTCGCTGTGCAACTTCTCGCGCAAATCGTCCCGCATGTAACTAACGATTAAATCACGGTCATAAAGCTTGCCGTCGAATTCGATTTTAACATTTTGCTTTTTCATTTGCTTTGCTTCCTTTCCTTTTTTCTGACTATATTGTACTTAATGTTTGTGAACTGTGTATGAACGGTTTGTTAACAATATTTGAATGTTTTCACTTTCTTTTGATTTCAAAGTTTTCGTTTGCGCTCCCGAAATTGTAACTATCAAAATCATATTCTATGCCACTGGCTAACTCGTCAAGGTTGTTATTTAAATAGATTTTCGCCATGTCATAGTCAAGATAATGTGTTATGCTTACCGCGCATTTATTTAACGTATTGATAACTTCTCTCGGAAGTTCGATGTTTCCAAACGGCCTATGCCCGGTTACAATTACGGTACCATAGTCAATTACATATACATCAGAGTTCCAACCGTGTACCCCTGCAGTATAGAAATTCGGTTCGCGCCATTTTAACGCGTCTTGTAAGTCGCAGTAGTCGACTTTGATAACATTTTCGTATGCGTGCATAATTGCTCTTTTCGTTGTTTTCGTTTTCATTTTGCATTTTTCCTTTCCGGCGTGTCATCATCAGTGCAACGCCGCCAACCGTTGCAGACGCTCGTTAGAGCGTTTCGACTGTTTAGAAAGTTTCCGTTTCAACTATCACGGCTTTCATCATGTAGGCATCTTCATAGGCTTTCGCGAACAACTGAGCATCTGTTATCTTGTAAAATTTCGCTTTGATAACCATTATCGTGTCTTGTAGTTCTTCGCTGTAGGTCTTTGCCCATACTTCATAAATTGTTCTTTTCATTTGTTTTTACTTCCTTTCCTTTTTTCTGTCTATATTATAGCATACCCCGGCACGAAATGTGTTAACAAACTGTGAACAAATTGTAAACGATTTATTAACAAATTATGAATTAAA
>ERZ894212.266-NODE-266-length-18062-cov-65.248126_pt1 | contig 18062 bp, 7 predicted proteins | sample MGYA00380289_ERZ894212 | MGnify/ENA primary metagenome ERZ894212 (study PRJEB32331, sample SAMN06328481) | human gut metagenome | biome: human gut microbiome; feature: stool | host: Homo sapiens | collected 2013-05-02 ... | reverse complement strand
ATGGCTATCCTGAGAAGGGAGGATTCTCTCAATTTATGAACTCATCTTACAGAGCAGATGGTGGAAATCCTTCTGGTAATGGTCTTCTTAACGGAGAAAACTCAACAGGTGGTCCTTATACTGGAGGAAATGGTGGAAGTGGAGGATCTGTAGATCAATCAGGTGATGAGTTTTACGCTGGATCGGATGGATCTGATGCCCCTGGAATAACAGACGGTAATGGGATATATCACCCACCTGGAACGAAATATGGAGGAGGAAAAGGTCAAGGATATACAACCAGAGATTTTGGAGAACCGACGGGTAAAAGAAATGCCGGAGGTGGTGGAGCTGATAGAAATAGGGATGGTGGTATGGGAGGTGAATCCGATTATGATGAAGGATGTGGAATCGGAAGAGGAAACAGAAAAAGTGGTGGTTACGGAGGAGGCGGATGCGGCTCGGGAGGAACCGGCGGTGATGGAACTGTTTTGATTAGGGGTAAAAGATATGTGACTATATAGCACTTTACACCAAAAGCGTAAAATAATATACATTTATACGGAAATCCGTACTGGGTTCCACCAAAACCCTCTACCTTCTGGTAACATCGTTACATCAAAGGATTCTTTTGCTGATATCAATGATGTTAAAAGCACCATTGATATCAGCATTAATTGTCTTACCAGAAGAAGTTTTGAACAATCCTCGTTTGGTCCTTCTTCCTTTGTAAGATTCATGTTTGCAAATCTGTTCATTATCTAAAAAGCTGCATTTTGAAGTATAAGATTCTTCAACGATCTTAACATTGATTCCTTCTAATGTAGCTTTATAAGATATCATTGAAATAAACATATTAAAAGGAATAGATACAAAGTTCTGATTATTTCGTTTTCCGATATTGATCTCTTGTTTCCAGCATTTGTTATGACCGATTATGATCGTATTAATACCATTGGAAACTACGTGATTAATCAATATCCTACTTGCCTTGTGAAGATAATCTTTGATCTTGTTATTCCTTTTGTTTGTTAATGACCTTATTTGTTTTGAAGTATGTTTATTATCTTTTAACTTAGATTTTAAGAATGCTAACCTTTTGTTATAATATTGGTTAATAGACTTCAGAGGTCTACCATTGATGATAAAACAAGAACCGTTGTTAGAAACACAAGATGCTAAATTATCTAATCCTATGTCGATACCAAGATAGTTTCCATTATCTGACATAAGATCCTTTTCCTTCTTGTTGTAAACTATTTCAAGAACAATATACCCACTCTTAGGAATGAATCTAAGTTGTTGGATATTTTGTTTGTTAGTCCTTGTTGTAAAGGAAAATTGTTTTGGTAACTTAACAACGCCTTGCTTTATCCATTTTTGAGAAAAAGCATTTGTTGTAAAAACAGCAGGGAACAAACCATCTTTGTTAAGATACTTAGGTATTCTAACAAATTCGGAATACTCACCTCTATTCTTTTTATTAAAGAGATTGAAGAAAGATTTAAAGTTTCTATCAACCATCATCAACACCTGTTGAGCAACTGGTGCTGGTAAAGCACGATAGTCAACATCATTTTCTGTTTTCAACACTCTTTCGAGAGAATAATAGTTGAGATATTTGTACTTTACAGTATTATCATCCTTGTATTGAAAATAGTGTTGTCTAACAACATACAATCCTTTATTGTATAAGTTTTTACACTTATGCAATAGATCATAAAGTTCATTGTAATAAACAGAACTTGGCTTGATTGTATGTTGTTCGAGTAATCTCATGGCACAAATGCAGGAATTATTATTTATAAATAAAAACAATTCGGTATATTTGTGGTGTAAAGTTGTATATAATCACCAAAAAGTTTATGGTATGATGAGGAGATTCGAATTTAACAATAATTATTTAACAGGAGACTACCATAAAGCTATGGCGCAAGGTTTTGTTATTCCAGTAGCTTCTGTTGTGTGAGTTAGTTCTTCTTTTGCTATCTTTGTGACAAACAGTTATAAAATGGCAGCAGAAGATAATAGAAACATAGCGGTTCCTCAAACAGGCATGAACCGCGATCTGCATCCGTCGAGTCTTACGGATCAGCATTATACGTTTGCCTTGAATGCCAACATCGAATCCGAGGATGGTAATGTTGGGATGAGATCTAATGAGCACAGTAATCTTAAATGCATTGATTTCGATGGATTTAAAGTTATTGGGTATAAAAATGATCTTACTTCAGGCAATATCTATTTTTTTATAACAAATCCTGAAACAGGCGTATCTAAAATAACTTATTTCAAGCCTGAATCCGATACAAGTATCTTATCTGATTCTGATATAGAATCTATGGTAGAAGGATCGGAGTCGTTGTGTTCTGGCATGAAGACCTTGCTGGAAGACAACGAGCAAGATCCGTGCCTCAATTTCTCTATCTATCATCCTATAAAAACCATAGAAATAAAGACAGAGAAATGTGGTAAGTGTATTTACTGGACTGACGATTATAATCCTCCCAGGTATGTTATTGTAGACAAGGCTCTGACTCCTGATGATGAAGGTGATATATGGTATCATTATCATGGGTATAAGATATGCGATAAAGAATACGATAGGAAAAAGTTCATGCAGGAGAATGGTTGTTTTCTGGCATGTGAGAAACTTAGGGTGTTTCCGCTACTGGACCAGCCATGCGTAGAGCCGGTACAGATAGAGTACGGGGGCAGCCTGCGTGCGGGCGTGTATCAGTTTGCTGTGGCCTTGTGCGATGAATTTGGTAACGAGAAAACTAACTATACTTCATTAACTAACCCTGTTCATGTATTTGACGAACAATATATTAGGATAAATGATGGTAAATGGGGAGAAAGAACTAATCTTGGTATAAGGCTTAAGGTGTCTAATTTGGATAGGCAAGTCAGCCATTACAAGGTGGCTGTTATTCAGAATACTGTAGGATACAATGGCGAAACACAACCTGTAGTTGATTATTTTATAGAAGGTATTCATCCTATTACAGAGAAGACTATATACTATTATTCTGATCTTAATAATAAAAGGACAACATTTGAACATATCTCTTTAAAAAGAGCCATATATAATACATCGAGAGGAATAGTATCGGTTGGAAACCGTCTTTTGCAGTATGGTCTTACTGCTGAAAAAGAGTGGAATTTACAACCTGTAGTTTCTCTTATGGGGCATTTCCTAAAATGGCAGGCATCGGTAGCCCACGAGGATCTGTATAAAGATGGTAATGCTTGTTCGTTGTATGTTGGATACATGAGGAATGAAGTATATCCTTTTTCTATATCATTTAAGACATCTACTGGTTATAAAACTCCAGCGTTTGTTCTTATTCCCCCACCTTCTGATAAGGCAAGAGAGGAAATGAACAAAGACAGTATCCCATACCAGTCTATAAACGCATATGCTCCGAATTGTTCAGGAGTGGAAAGGGAATATGTATGGCAGTATAGCAATACGGCAGGAGATGGGGTATTGATTGACGACGATGCGGTTGTTATAGATGAAGAACAGAAAGAGTGTAATAACCCGGCTACCGTAGGTCAAACTGTTATAGTGGAAAGCGATTTCGCTACTTTTAAAGGGAAATCAAGATTTATTATCGATTATGATGATATTGTAGGAACCCCTATAAATTATTTGTCTGAAAATATAGGTCTTGTAGCTTGTAACAATAAGGAGAATGGAGACAATGAAAGACAGATATGCGATATAGCTACCAATTACAGAGAAGACGGAGCACAGGATTATATGGAACCAATTGATCATATTGGGTTACCAGAAATGGAAGGAGACTGCGAAGTTCCCCATCGTCAAGAATCTATATTGTCTGCTCCAGTTCCTTTGATAACAGGTCTTGTGGAAGATTATATATATAAAGAATTAGAAGACATGGAGCACGTGTCTACCGACTATTTATATACAACCGGAGGTGAGAACCAGAATAAGTATTCTGTTCTATTCAATTACGATACAATGGATTCTTTGTCTGAATGGATGGATGAAGCTTTTTTTGGTGATGACGCAGGTAAGGTATCCGGCGATGGCAAACGACATCTTTGTTCTGAGTTCTATCCGTATTTACAACCAGGGAGTATATTAAAAACAGTGTCAGATGCTATATACGTTCTTGACACTATGCCTTGTACATGTGGTTGTTATATTGAAAATTATTGTTCGGATCCTACTGTTTCAAGGTCTGATTATAATAACTTTCAAAATAACAATTACATCCTTGGAGGATATATTTTACATATAGATGGGTGGAGTCAAGAGATAAATGGAAAAGGCGATTGGAGGGCTGGTAGATCAACGAGTACGGTAATAAATGATCAATACCGATCAAAGAACGGACCGAAATATTGCATTGAACAGTTCTGGCCTGATGCGTCCAACAAGCTCCAGGATATGATATACAAAAATTCGGACACCGGAATACCTGAAACCGATTGGGAATTTGAGGGATATGTAAATAATGCTACATTCGAAAATCCTACTGGAGATAAACTTAATATAGGATTTGCTTCTGAGTTTGTAGTTCGTAAGTTTGTAAGGAATGTAATGACCAATGCCAGGTTTATTAGAATCAATAGGCCGGAGGAATGGGATATAGAAGGATATAAGGAAGAAAATAAGGTTCTTTATCTTGAAGCTCTCGGAAAGGTAGATGGTATAATGGATGCTGTGTCTACCAATTACGTTCGTGTTTCTTTTTGGAAGGATATAGAGACATGGAATCCACTTGGCACAATACCAGTAGATTTCGATAGGCCGGAACATGCTTCAGAACATTCGGTTATTATCAATATAGCAAGACCCGCATGGGGAACTATAGATGATAAATTCTTTAAAGAAACGATAAAACAAGATTATTTTTATGTAACAATAGAATCGCCGGTTGTAGCTGTTCCTTGGATAATGACATTCAGGAAAATACAATTCTGTGAATATAAGAATAAGGATACTCCAGACGAGGAGGAGGAACCAAGCAAGAAGCCGTCTCGTGCTATTTTAGGTGTTTCTTTTGCTACAGGTAAAACCATATATCCGTATATTTTTGGTATAAGAGAAAAGGAGGTAAATAAAATTGATTTATCTGTGGATTCTATAACACTTAGATCAACTGTCTTATTTGCATCAAAATGTCAGACATGTGGAGATAGGCCCATCAATTGCAAGCCTCGTCCTTATAAATACGGAGATTTTGCATATTGGGAATCATCTGAGAAATATCCTGCTAATTTTGAACTTTATGATAGTAGTAGGATGAAAATAGACACAGGCAGATCTTATGATGATCCAAAAAAATCAGAAGCTTATTCTAATATTATGAATAAGCTAACAGAATATTATGGTGCTCCTTTGTCAGACAAAGATGGATTATCTTATTTCAAGGGCCATTCTTATGGAGGAGTAGATACTTCTACCGTATTTTGCCAACAACCTATACGTCATTACCGGTTCCCAGATAATAAGCATATACCTTTTATGAACAGTGATGAACGTGGATATGACATAGCTTCTGAAATATATCCGGTAGGTATTATGGTAGATGAGAACACCATACAAGTGTTTTTGGATTTTGCGGTGGATTCTGGTTTGATTACGCAACAACAAAGAGACACGATCGTAGGATATGAACTGTATCGTGGAGATAGGAGACTAAATAGGTCGGTTGTAGCTTCAGGGTTAGCCTATGATATGCTTAGATACATAGGAGACGATGGTAATGTAAATATCTATCCTAATTACCCATATAATGACCTATCACAAGATCAATATAATTATACGTCTGGCAAAAGAGACGAGTTTATATCCCATCCTTTCGACAAAGGAGGAAACGTGTGGTATTCATTTTGTTCGCCTGATATTTATTTTAACAAGCCCGAACTTCCAAATGAAGTATGTATAGACGGGTTTCAAAGAGGAATGTCTGTAGGCAGTTTTATACCTGTCGAAGATCATCCAAAATGGACTATCTTAGGTCCTGCCGCTTATACGATGGCTGCGTCACTTGCCGCAGTTGAATCAAGTACCACAATAGCCGCTATGATAGCAGAAGAGCTTCAGATAAGGGCGCAGTCTGGATACATAGGAGGGTCGGCCGGTCTTACCGGAGGAGGATTCCTAACGAATCTAAGTGTGGCCATGCTGTTTTCTTCAATGGTGTCAACCATCAGTCAAACTCTTGCTAAGGGCCCGATATTGTACGGTAAGTACCGTTATGATTGGCTTAATACGTTTATAAACAATGGACCGAGACGTAATCATGCATGGTATTATACTTCTGTAGGATTATATAATTCAATGATAGGTATAACAGACCAGGATAAGTATGAACGAAATTTTGCTCGTGGTTTATCTTCTGTTAAATACATGAAGTCCGGTGTATATCCTATGATGGATGCCAGTATGTCATCTAAATGGGGAACCGGTAAAAACGATAATGAGGGACGATTCTTATTTGTTAATAATATAGATCGTGAATCTTCGTTATTTTTATCATTTGGTGATCCAGGTGAAAAAGGAGATGGTAAATCGAAATATTTATTGGAATATCCGAACTATGTCTACAACTACGACAGTAGCCGTATAGATGATTCGGTTATTGCTGGAAGCGATGTTGTAGCAGGAAGAACATTCGAACAATCCAAATCAGTTTCATACATTTGCTCTCCGTATATGAGGCTTATGCGATATAGGCCGGATCAATATGGTCAAATAGAAGATATAAAGTGGATTTCTATAGGAGGGTGTGGCTTTTTCACTAATGAAAAGAAACTGATGTTCGGTGGTGATACGGTGATAACCAGATTTTCATTAAAGAGAAAATTTCCTGTTTTTTATAATAGTGCTTTTGGTATTGGAGATATGATACCTTTCCCTTACATGGATTATAGAAATGTAGGATATCCAAGATATTTTGTTAATTATGATACAGGGGAAGATGCGCTTGAAACCACGGATAACGAACGTTTCAATAGTTGGACATCGTCTAATAAAGGAAGATATGCTTTTTACCCAAACAGGAAGAGCTTGTATGAATTGAATGGTGACACCTCCGGTAAGTATGTAGATGGCAGATTTTATACATGGTTCTATGGGATACCTCGGTTCCTTGTAGAGTCTGAAATAAATTGTAATTTCAGATTAGAGGGACCTCAGCCCCATGAATTATTCTACCCAAAAGTAGGAGATTTCGTTTGGTGGACACAAGAAAAGAACGTATCTATCCATAGGGACAATGATTACAAGATAAGTCCTATCTATTCATCAAGAATGACATTAACACCTAATGTATTGCCGGCAACATACGAACGTCGTTTTTATGATTGTGCTTACCAGCGACCTAATGGTGTTATATGGAGTAGGGCTGACGTATCTGAAAACAGTCAAACAGATCCGTGGCTAACGTACAAGCCTATGGACTATCATGAGTTCCCAACCAGCAACGGGAAGCTTATTCACATGAAGCGTATTGAATCCGATCAGATTCTTGTCAGGTTCGAGGATCAGGTTTCACTCCATAACGCCATAGACGTAATCAAGGAGCGCACCTCCCCAGGGCAGGCTGAGATGGGCACCGGCGGTCTGTTCGCGTCCCGGCCTCTGGAGTACAACACGACCGACCTCGGTTATTCTGGAACCCAGAGTACTGAAATAATTAGTTCAGAATTTGGTCACTTCTGGGTAGATACTAAAAGAGCACAGGTGTTTATGACCGACCCGAACGGACGTAATCTTAAGGAACTTAGTGTAGGGATCAGGCATTGGCTTAAACGTCATCTTCCGTTTAAGATCCTTAGATACGGAATAACTAATATCTTAACCGGCACAGAAATGACAGAAGAAGATACAGACAATAAATTTATCGGTCTTGGTCTGTCTCTTGGATGGGATAATAGGTATAAGAGGGTACTTATCACTAAAAAAGATTATATACCTGTTAAGAACCCGGCATATTACAAATATGATGGTGGAAGGTTCTTGTACAATGAAACAGAGGTGCTGTCAAACGATAAGGAAATATCTTTAAAAGACGAACAGTATTTTAAAGACGTGTCGTTCACTATCGGATATTCGTGTCTGAAGCAAGAATGGATTTCTTATTATTCGTTCTGCCCTGACTATTATATAGAACAGCAACAATATTTCCAGACAGGAATAAACTTCCCGGCATCAGACGAAGAAGGTGGCTTATGGAGCCATTTGCTGACGAATAAGAGCTTCCAGACATTCTACGGAGCAACATATCCATTTATATTAGAAGTGCCGATAAAAGAGAAATATAATGGCTCTACGTTGGCTTCTGTAGAATACGAGCTTGATGCAAGGAAATACGTCGATGATGTGAATTACACTCTTGACAGGAAAGTAGGTTTAGATACGATAACTATCTACAACGACACAAACAACTCAGGTGAAATTCATCTTGTTCCAGAAGAAAAGAATAATTTAGCGCAACGTATATCGTATCCGAAGATTGTAGGCGACCATACCGAGGTCCTGGATACTGAGGTATATAGAAGACATAAGTTAAATGACTTCTTCAATAGGGTTGACGACGACCGATCTGAAACACCTATCTGGATCAAGGACGATAACGATATAAATAAGTCGGTTAATTCTGATGCTCTTAATTTCAGACGGTCATGGCTGGATAGGTTGCGTGGAAGTTGGATGCTGATGAGGATAAAGAAAGTAATTAGCAACCGGAAAATTATATTCCAGTGGTTGATTTCTGAAGATAAGATTAAGAATAGATAATATCGTATTACCCTCTACTTTTCAATAAGTAGAGGGTAATTTTTTATTCTACACATATAAATCCGTATTTTTTTATTATATGACAAATATCATTATTATCCATTCTGAACCATTCTCCACCTACTCTTACCGAATCATATTCTTTATGTATTAATAATTCTACATTTTTATTGCATACTCCTATTATAGATAAATTAGGATTCCCGATAGATAGCGTTTTAAGTCTTTCAATAGGGTTACGGCTTTTCCCTATTTTAAATAAACCACTCGAACTATCTTTAATTATATAGGTATTAATATCACCACTGGAATTTTTATCATGCGTGACTGGGGCTGGTTTGTTACATACTGTAAGGAGTGATGCGTTTTTACCGAACAATATGGATATTACATCTATAGCATCTTCGTATATAACGGATAAAGATTGCAGCATGATATACAAATCAACTTGTCTCATCATGTTATCATTTATAAACGTTAATACTCCAAATCCACTATCAATGAAAATAATACTTACATTTTCTCCGTACACTTTATTGAATAGGTTATATACTTTTTCATTGTCATTTTCTTCAAATTCTATTATTTTAAAATTTTTACTATTAAACGGAGAGTCGTCTTCATTTAATAGTAAATCAACAATATATCTATCCATGTATTTATTTTTTTTATGTTATACGCAAATATACAATACAATACTTCCTATTATATTGTCTGTGTGTTAATTTATTCAAATTAATCTATTTTAAATCATTTTAATTTGTAAATCATATTTGAATGTCTATATTTGCATTGTAATCAAGAGAGATTATAATACAAAAACAGTGGTGATGGAAGGTGATACTTCGGTTTGTGTCACAGGTTCGAGTCCTGTATTTTTCATGTAAGAAAAATTAGATCAGTTGGTAGATCAAAACCTCCTTTAAAACACCTTCCAAGTTATCCCTGTTTTAATAAAATATACAGATGGTGAGGAGTACGGTTACTTCGAATGAGGCCGATATATCATTTTAATTCTCCGTCTCCGCTTTTCCTCTGTTTGAAAGACATAAGAAACTAATGAGTGGTGATGGGGTTAGTTACTTCGAATTTAGCTCAGATGGTAGAGCAATATCCTTTTAAGATATGTGTCAATGGTTCAAATCCATTATTTGATTGTTTACACTAACTTCAGGTTTTCCCTCATTGAGTATTCATTTTGATATATTTTTTTTTCAAGCAGTGGTAGTAATATCACTGCTTTTTTTGTATAACACTTTAAAGAAAACAACAACAAATGGGAAAGTTTAACAAAAAGGATGAAGGTGTTAAACCTACGATCGTGAATCACATGGGAGAGAAGGCGTATAAGCCTAACGCAGAAGAAGAGTTGGTATCTACGGTAATGACTACCATGTTGTCTGATTCTTATTATGAGAAAGAAAAAGACAAGGTGAACAGGATTAAGGACCTTATGGATCAAGTAGATCCATATTTCGCAGCACAAACAGCATTGTATGTCAGGAAAGAAGGAAAGCTTAGGTCGGTAACGCATCTTATGGCTTCTGTCCTTGCCAGCAAAGCATCGGGTAAGGAATGGGCTTCAAGGTTCTATAATAAGATCGTTATGCGTCCTGATGATATGAGCGAAATCCTTGGCTGCTATGCGGCTCTTAACGACAAAAATCCAAAGAAGTTAAGAGGAATATCCAGCGCTATTAAGAAAGGGTTTAAGACGGCCCTGGAAGGTCTTGATCCGTATCGGATTGACAAGTACAAGATGGACAGTAGGGTTATTACGATGATTGATCTTGTGAATTTATTTCACCCCAAAAGCAATCAGGTTAATAAAACAGCTTTCCAGTATCTTATAGAAGGTCGATCTTTGTCTGGATTATACGAAAGCAAGATTCTTGAAAAAGAGATGTCTAAGGCCGGTCAGGATAAGAAAGACAATAAGGAAAAGAAAGAAGCTTTAGGTGACGCTATTCGGGACGTGGTTTCTAATGTAAAAGGTATGCCTATTTTTAATATGGTTCGTAATCTTGTAAACATAATCAAATACGCACCTGATCAAATAGATGAAGTTTGTAGGCAGCTTACAATAGAAGAGAAGGTGCTTAATTCGAAGATGCTTCCTTTCCGTTTTGCTTCAGCTTTCAAAGAGGTTGAAAATATAGGCACTGATGGTTCCGATAATGATATTGTATTTGAGTCGGATAAAAAACGTGCTAAATTAACAGCGCGTAACAAATATAAGATTTTAGATGCGTTGGAGAAAGCCATAACCATCTCCTGCAAGAACCTGCCGGTATTGGAGGGGCGGTCGGCTATCCTGATTGACCACTCTGGCTCTGTACGTGGAGATATGGGAGGATCTTCTGAGGTGTCTGCCTTTAGCAAAACAAGTACGGCTGTCATTGGTAACTTATTTGGCTGTATGATTGCTTCTGTGCTTCCTGACGTATTTATTGGTATGTTTGGTGACAAACTTATCAATTACGAATATGATAGAAGTAAAGGTGTTTTATGGAATAACAAAAAATCTTTTACTGCCGGAGGAGAATGCGGTGGTGCCACTGAAAACGGTCTTTTTGCATTCTTGGATAAGTGCGTTAAAGATAAGATCAAAGTAGATAACTTGTACGTTATTTCAGATATGCAGATAGGAGACGGTGAATCTGTTGTATGGGAGAAAAGTTCCAATTATAAATATGGTAAATTCGCCGAACTTTTGAAAGGGTTTAAAAAAGTGAATCCAAATTGCAAAATCGTTTCTATTTCTATTCAAGGATATGGAAGTGAGATGTTTTACAGAGGATCTAATATCTTGAACATAGCTGGCTGGTCAGAATCTATCTTCGATGTTATTAACAGCAAGTTCTGTGGATATAAGAATATGATTGATGAAATTAAGAAGATTAAGATTTAAATCTTACATTCGTACTGTTTTCATAAGAAGAGATTTATCATAACAAGCCGGAGAATGAATGGTGGCATTCTTCGGCTATTTTGTTTACATTTGTTGAAAAAAAAAGAATGAAAGAAAAAGAATTTGATTTTGTGATATATCCACTAAAGTTGATTATCACCATAGGGTTAGATTACAAAACATTGTGTGATCGTTTTGAGAATGCAGAATTGGATCATGAAGGAGAATGGGGAGATGAAGGCGATTTAGATTCAGAAGTCTCTTTTATGAATCTTGTTCGTGATAAGGGGGATGATAGAGCTTTTAAGTTATTATGGAATTTTCAAAGTGAGAATGATATGACTATACAAAACATATGTCATGAATCATTTCATGCAGCTATGTCGGTATGCCAACATTGTAATATGTCTCTTGGCTTTAAGGTGGGAGAAGATGAACACGCAGCTTACATAGCCGGATTTGTTGGTAATTGCGCAGATGAAATGTTTGGATTCTTAGAGGAAGAAAAAGATGGCAAAGAAGAGTAAGTCAGATTGGAAACCTTCAGAAAATATTCTTAAATATTTGAAGTCGTGGGAAAAATTTAGGTCAAAACCGTATGACGATGGTGAAGGAAATATTACTGTCGGATACGGATTTAACTTGCCTCACCTTCTTAAAAAATACAAGAAGGGTATAACGGAAGAGCAAGCAGACAAAGAATTTGCAGGCGTAGTAAATACGTTCGTTCCTGAGTTTAGGAAACTTACTCCAAACTTTGATAATCTAAACAATAATCAGCGTGATGCTCTTTTTAGCTTGTATTACAATGCCGGTGCTGATACTTATATGAAAAGTCCTATGCTATTCAAATATCTTAAAGAAGGAGATTTTGATAAGGCGGTTAAGGAAATAAATCATGACGAATGGAAAGACGACATGGATGGCCAGAAGAAGCGCCGGGCCTTCGAGCGCCGGGTGTTCTCTACGCCGACAGACCAGCCTTGGACGGTGGATGACGACAGTAACTACGTCCTGATTGAAAACAAGCCAGTAGAAGACAAATCTGTAGGAGAAGGTACTGATGGTCCAAAATACGAAGACGCTCGCCATGTGGAAGCTAAATATGATTATACAGGTTATGTGGGTAGAGGATATGACGGAAATAAGGTCAGGGTATCTGATTCGAATATGAAATCAGTTGGTATATCCAATAACGCTGATCCTGATAAGTGGTATGAATCCGTTAATCCGATATTAGACACTGATCCTATTAGTTTAATAGCCGATTTTATTCCTACTATGAAACGAATGTTGGATCCTAATAGGGAGCGATCGGGGGAAGATACAGCCACGGATTTTGAAGAAAAAATGTGGAAAGCTTACACGGATGGAGATATAAGTAGATTGCCGGCAAGCAAGTATCGTTTTGATGACGATGATAATGATGCTCAGTATGTAGGATTGCCTCAAGAACAGGCTATTTTGATACAATCTTTATTAGATAAAGAGTATATGAACAATATGCTTGACGAGGCATATAAGAATGCTGATGAAAAAAGTAAACTAAAAATAAGAGATTATAAGAAGGTTCTTGATAAACTAAATAAAAATATATTTGAAAATCCAGGAAAATGGATTTTAGTAAATGAAGGCGTAAGTCCATTTAGAGAAGAAGTATATGGTGACAATTTTGAAAAAGTGAACGAAGCTTCCGGATTAGGTGCGTTGAAGAATTTCAGTGTAAGATGGGATCCGGATGCTGGTATGTTAGATGTGAAGGATGATTATGATTTTAGTCGAAAGAAGATAGCGGAAGACATCATACCGGAAAGGGATGTCCCTCTTAGAATAAGGGAACGTATCAAATACGATCCTAAGAAAGGTAGTGTGCTTCGAAATAATGACAAGGCTTTACCTAAAAGATTTGTAAGGAAATACGAAGAAGGTGGAGAAGCTAAACATTGGTGGAGTGATACAGACAAGAGAGATGAGATTATAAAAAGACAAAATGACAATGGAGAGTGGCAAGAAAAGAGGAGGAGATTACTTGAACAAGCTCATTCAGATCTTGAAAAAGGTGAAATTGATGAGGACGAATTTAGAAGAATAGCCGGGTTTTCAAACAGTGAAATAGGAAATTTGATAATATCCAAAGATGGAAATGGGGAAAAAATAGGAGCTATTATAAATAATCTTTTAGATTCCATAGATATAGATAAAGTAAAAGGGGGAATAGGTGATGCTAAAGAGGGAAAGGAGGACAAGAACAAGGAGGATGCTTACCCTTATAAGTTAATGGTCGAATCTTTACTTACACTTGCAGATGTTGCTTCTTCCACACCTGGAATGCTTAGGTTGTATAATAAAATGGGGTTAGATTTAATGCCAATTCTTAAGACAATAGCAGAAAGTAGCAAGATACAAACCATAGCAGGATTGTCCAATATAGGTATTGATGGAAGTCAGATTGCTTTAGATCCAGAAGGTGATAATGCCTTTAATTATGCCGGCATACTTGGTGGAGCGGCAGAAGCAATAGGAGGAACGAATGTGGTAAGGAATATGTCTTTTATGGGAAGATATGGAAACAAAGTGGATGATATACTTGATATTGCAAATCCTGTTATATCAACGTTGGGTATAGTAGATGATGTAAGTAATATGGAAGATGGCGGCGCTAAATACAGGTATATCACATCGATGGACAATGCATCAGTGGGATGGGATATAGACGAAAAACCTGAAATGGAAGAAGGCGGATTTGTTCCGGATTGGACGTTGCAACGAAACAAGTTGATAAATAGAAGAGGGGTGTCAAGATGCAAGGATGGCGGTGTTGTTAGTAATTCCGATTTTACAAAAGATACATCTATGGCTCGTGATGCATTACGCATGGATTCGAGCTATAATCCATCATATTCATATATCCCCCAAAATAATACATCAAATCATTCATTTGATATAGAAAGTCTTATCAAAGAAAGTTCAGGGATTAAACCATATGATGATATGCCGGATATAAAGAAGCATAAGGTCCATAAGGGAGATACACTATGGAGTATCTCCAAAAAGACGGGAGTCCATATAGATGACATTATCTTATACAATCCACAAATCAAGGATATTAATAAGATCGAGATAGGGGATGAAGTAAATCTTGAAGCTCCGATAAGCAACCCAAAAGCTCTTGACTATAAAGAGATTAAAAAGAAGGAGAGTGTACTAAATAAGTCTGGTGATAATGCTGCGATAATAAAGTCGGTGCAGCATAATAACAATTTTGCCATAATAGACAAAAAAAAGAAAGTTATAGAAGTGTATTCTCCTGACAATGAGTTATTATACACAGGAAGGATTGGCACCGGCAGGAGTGGTGACGACTATAATACAATCACATACTCAAAAAAAGATGGAAGTATTATAGACGGGAAGGGTAATAATTCTACCCCTGCCGGTATCACAATGGTAACTGGCAAAAGCACATATCACGGTGTTCCTGCTTTTATCCGTTCAAGATACAATAAGAAAACCGGTAAGTGGGATGACAATGTAGCGTCCTCTATGCACTGGGGCGCTTCCGGTGGAAGTAATGGGTGCGTTCGTCTTATCGGGGATACGGCAAACGAATTGGATAAGTACATAAAACAAGGTTCCATGGTCTACACTCTTCCCGAGAAGGATGGCAGCAGATTTATGGTTCGCGATGGGATGTTGAGCTATATAGCGGATAATCCATATGGAAAAGATGAAAAAGGAGATCCTAAAAGATACTGGGATGATTATAATACATTTAATGATAAAACATACAAACCAATAGATATAAGCCAGATAGACAGCGATATTAATATAAACGTAAACCATGCGTCTATGTCCCCTAAGGCTATCGCCCGTGATCTGCTTTTAAGATTTGTTGATACAGGGGATAGAAATGAGAATGTAAATGCTTTTATATCCGGAATCGAGGATTATAAAAAGGCAATCATGGCTGATACAGGTATCGATTCAGCTACTTACAACGATCTTGCCGATATTGCCCTTGGTATAGCCGAACAGGAATCCAAATTCGGCACATCTGTAAAATATGCGTTAAAGAACGCATTAACGCAAGAGCAGCTGGATTTGCTAAAGACCATAAAAGGCGGCGTAAAGGGTGTTGCTAAAGACTTAAATAATATAGATGAGATCACATGGGATGGCGTTTTGGAGCATTTTAAAAAGCCTATATCATACAGGAGTAACGGTATCACCCAAATAAAAACAAGAGGAGACAACTATAGGACAAGGGTTTTGTACGATAAATATGGAATAGATGAAGAGTCGTTGAAGAATCCGTATATGTCCGGTGCAGGCACTATGCTTCGCCTTGCAAGCATATACAGGGATGAAGTTGCCGGACGTAAATTTAAAGGGCCTGAAGGGGATATAGATCCGATGGACGCTGTTCTGTATAAATGGTCTGGTCGAAACAGGCTATTAAGAAGCGGAAAAGCAAACCCTAAATTAGACGAATATCATAACAATGTAAAAAAATATGCGTCTAATTTCAGAATCAATACAGTAGATAAATTCGATGAGCGCCTTGGCGGAGACGAGGCAACTGTTCCGGATAAACCGGCGATGAATATTGATGATGTTACGCCATCGCTTGTTTGGGAAAAGAACACCGGGCTTAGCGGCGTTGATGAGAGAAGGCAATATGTTCCTCTTTACGCAGAAGGGGGAGCTGTCGAAAAGCAGCGTGAAGCATACAAGTACTTAACAGAAAAAAGAGGTATGTCTAAGATTCAAGCTCTTGCTGTCATAGGCAACCTTATGGCTGAATCCATGTTAAAAGATGACGTGTATGGAGATAACGGCACATCATACGGAATCCAGCAGTGGCACAACGAGCGTATGGATATGCTATTCAAACAAGCCAGAAAGAAAGGTCATTCAGAGCCTACATTCCAAGACCAGTTAGAGTTTCTTGCTGACGAATACGAAGGAAAGACCGGATATTCTAATTTCTTATACACAAGAAAAGGAAAAGAAGGACCAGGGTATTACAACTACAGCCGGCAGGACTTTATGAACGCCGATAACCTTAAAGATGCTGTAGTAGCTTGGAACCAAGGAGCAGGACGTCCTCATAAGAGTGTTATAAGAAATGATGACCGTTATAACTATGCTATGGAAGTTGCTAAAAATCTTGGTTTGGATATTGAAGAAAATTCCGTATCTTCGTATGGTCAAATGGGATTCGGAGATGATGGTGAAATAGCAGCATCAGTAACACTTCCAGAGGTAGAAGTGGCAGCCGCCCTCCCTAACCCGGAAGCTCCGTCCCAGGAGAGACAGTCCGAGGAAGAGAGATTCCGTACATGGACTGAAACGTATGGTAAAGACATTATAAATCATTTACTGACGTTGGATAGAGAAAGAAAAGATGGTAATGACGACGATTATAGTATGATGTATAAACAGCGTGAAAAAGAAAGCGAAGAAGATAAGAAAATGGCTTTGATTAATGCCGTGCTTCCCAATATACAGCTTCGCATTAAAGGCGTTACCGAAAATTAAAAAAAGATTGTTTTTTTTCTTCATTAATAAATAGAAGCCGGATTTGAGACTCGTTACACGGATACCGAAGGTTGAAGAACGATATCAAGATAATCCGGCTTTTTTGTGTGATTTCGTGAAGGATGGAACTATCATCGCCTTGGTTTAACAGAACAGACCTACGTGCTTCCACTGTCCTGACGGTCATGGACGCTCGTCTCGCCTACTTCCTGCCTAATTCTCCACTGGCTACCTAATATAACTATTAACGTCACTCCATCACCTATCTCCCTTCAGTCGATAGGTTCAGTCGTTTTTTAAATGTTATACGTTCTTTCGCATCGTTCCCTTCGGTCACGATACTCAATCTTTTAACACAATTAGGCAAACAATACAATAGACGGAAAAAGTAATTTGTCAATCCGTTCACTCACTTAACTCCCTTCGGTCGTTAAGTTCATTCACTGTAAACAATTATATGAATAAATGGTAAAGTATATAAAATAATATAAATAATATAATGAGTAAGATCATTGAAAATGGTCTTAATATTAAGGAAAACGGAGACTATTCATAGGCGTAGTTTTAATTCAAGATTTGTTGTCCCACCCCTGAAGGTCAGGAGGTTACGTTCAGAACCGTTTTCCTGTCTCTTATCCAAACCGTCATAAAATAAAAAACCTTGTATCCTATTTCTCTCAAACCGGATACAAGGCAGTGCATTTTCTTCTTTTTATGTAAAATCATATATTTGCACTAAATACAAAAACAACATGAAGACAAAAATAACTGAAATAATGAATCCTCACAATTTACACGACAAGCTCTTCAAGAAAGAGCAGGTCTCTCCGATAGAAGTTATATACA
>ERZ894212.257-NODE-257-length-18639-cov-64.219436_pt1 | contig 18639 bp, 18 predicted proteins | sample MGYA00380289_ERZ894212 | MGnify/ENA primary metagenome ERZ894212 (study PRJEB32331, sample SAMN06328481) | human gut metagenome | biome: human gut microbiome; feature: stool | host: Homo sapiens | collected 2013-05-02 ... | reverse complement strand
CGATAAAACGATTGAAGCGCAAGCACGGTCAAAAGCAAAAGCGCGACTGGAAGTATAGCAAACACTACTATCGTCTGCGTGCAAAATTGCGGGACCTGAACCGCCGGTTGGCTGATATCCGTAAGATGGAGCACAATGCCCTTGCCAATGAATTACTGCAACACGGTAATGAGTTTATCGTTGAAGACATGGACTACAAGGCTTTGCAGAAACGCAGCAAGAAAACGAAAATTAACGCTAAAACCGACAGGGCACATACGAAAAAGCGTTTCGGTAAATCTTTAAGTCGCTGTGCTCCCGCAAAGTTTATCACGATTCTTACAAACAAAGCTGTCCGCAACGGCGGCAATGTCATCAAGGTAGATACTTTTGAGACGAAAGCCTCTCAGTTTGACCATACGGATGAAAGCTACACAAAGAAAAAATTGTCCGAACGGATGGCACATCTCAGCAGCGGAGAAGTGGTTCAGCGTGACCTGTATTCCGCTTTCCTGCTTGAACATATAGATACAGAAACCCTGAAATACGATATCGAAGCTCTTAAAGCTGCTTTTCCTGCATTTTTGAAGATGCATAAAAATACAAAAAAGCGCCTGCAGGAAGCTGAAAGCTATCTTCCTGCAAGCGTTGGATTCTAAAAATAATAGTTTTCCGGGGGTCTCGACACGTCCCTCGTATGAGAGCTGCCCCGTAAGGGGTGAAACTTCACAGGAGGATGCACTCAAAAAGCTGGGAACGCAGACAAGTGTGTTGGTCAACCTGCAAAGGCTGGATACTCATAGAAAGTTACACCTGTGGCTTTTTGTGGGAAACCGCATAACTCGCTGCCTGGCATGCTGCATGGTGATGAGCCTTGCAGCTGCCGCCCAGGAATCCCACGATTTCAATCGTGGGAGGTGTCAAGGTATATCCGAGCGAGGACTGGACGGCGGATAAGCTGGTTGATGAGACTTTCACCATTACCCCTCAGTGACGGAAATGAAATGGAAATGAAAAAGATTCTTTCGTTGCTCCTTGCAGCAACACTCGCGTTTTCTCTTGCTGCGTGCTCTTCAGGAAACACTTCTTCAAGCAGTGCAGCTGCATCCGATTCCGCATCTTCTGAGGAGAGCACCAGCGATTCCTCTTTGGAAGTCGAGAAGAAGCTGTTGACTGTCGAAATCACGCTTCCCGCATCCATGTTCGATTCGGATTCTGAGGTGGCTGAGTCTGGGGAGAAAACGGCATCGGATGACGTTGAGATTCATGAGACTCCAGAAGAGTATTGCAATCGAATTGTGAAAGAAGACGGCTACCTGAGTGCGGTTCCTAACACGGACGGCTCGGTCACGCTCACGATGACAAAGGCCAAGCACAGTGAGATGATGGCCGAAATGAAGCAGTCTATCGACGATAACATTCAGAAATCGATAGGCGATGATGGCTTCCAGTCCATCAAGGAAGTCACCTATAATGACGATGTCACAGAATTCACGGTAAAGGTTGACCGCGAGGCGTTTGAGGGAAGCTGGGACGGCTTATCTGCCCTCACATACGCTTTTTGCGGCGCAGCATATCAGTATTACAGCGGTATGTCGGACCCGCGTGTTGTGGTCAACTATATCGATGCCGATACCGGAGAAGCCATCAGCAGCTCCACCTATCCCGATGACTACCAGGACTTGCTAGGGGATAATGTGGGAGAAGAGGAAGCAAGCAGCGACTAATCCAGAATAGTGTTGCCTTAAAAAACAGCACCTGTTGTTAGGAGAGATAAAACAATGAGAAAACTCGTTTCGATTGCAGTATCCGCTGCACTCATGCTGTCTTTGGCTGCCTGTGGCAAGGCAGACAGTTCTGCTGCAGCCTCAAGTGAATCCAAGTCAAGTGCTTCGTCGTCAAGTGCTTCGTCAAATAGCACTTCCAATAGCACGCAAGATTACAGCCCTGACGGGATTAAAGTAGGAGAGACATATACTACAGAAGACGGCAAAACATATGAAAGGGTGTGGAACGGCACAGGCAGCGATTTACCTACGCCGTCCCCCGAACCCAAAATTACATACGATAATGATTTCCAGGCACAAACACTTGTTGATAATGAAGAATGCACCATTATCTTGCAGAGCGTAGGCTACGATGATGATTACGGCTATTATTGGAAGCTTTACTTCAAGAATAAGACATCAGATAAAAAACTCGGTTACTCGTTTGGCGACTGCACATTGAATGGCGTGGGTGCGAGCCTTTGGCTTACGAGTGTTGAACCTGGTCAAGAGGAAACGGAGATTCATCATTGGGAAAGTTCCGGGCTTAAAATTTATAACATCAATCCGCAGGATATCAATACGGTAAGTTTTTATCTCGATGTCTATAACGAATTAGATTATGATGTTATCCCACGGCATGACTTTGTTGATGACGATTTCGTGGTTTATCCAAAAGGGGAAGAAAACGCAACCGAGCCAAAGCATGAAACCCAACCCACAGACCTCGTACTGGCCGACAATGACGCTTGCACTCTGATGATTTGTGGATTTGACCCCGATGGCCTGGACGGTTACACGGCTAAAGCTTACATCGAAAACAAAACAGATAAAGAAATCATGCTTGCCTTTAGAAGTGGAGGTTCCATAAATGGCTTTGAGTGCTTCCCTGAAACAGATACAATGGGAATTGATGCGCACACTAATGCCTATGTAGACATCTACTATTACGATTATTTAGATACTTATGAGGCCAACGGTAAAGACCCCACCTCTATCACCGAAATGGTGATGCCAATCGTTATAAACAATTTCAATACTCGGGACATCTATGTAGATGAGACTTTCACTATTAACCCTCAGACAAATTCCGTGACAACATCGAAATAATTTGACGCCCTCCTGCGATTAAAATTATTAACTTTCCCGGGCTTCGTTTGCAACTTTGTAAGTAAAGGTTTCGTTCTGGAAAAGTAAAATGCCGAAGCGCTTTTGATGTATAATAGCCTTATACAAAGAAAAAAGGAGAAAATCATGAAAAAGGTTGTATCATTAGCACTTTCGGCTTTGCTTGTACTTTCCCTGGCCGCCTGTAGCAGCTCTAACACTACCAGTACTGCTGCCAGCAGTGCAGCTACATCTGATGCTGCATCCTCCGAGGAAAGCACCAGCGACTCTTCAACGAGTACTGCAAGTAGTGCTGCCGATAGTACAACGGCTGAACCCGACATCCAGTTCGATGAGAGCTTCCAGCCACAGACGATTGCCGACAACGATACCTGTACCATCATCTTGCAGAACGTGGGTTATGATGACAGCTATGGCTACTACTGGACCGTTGATTTCCAAAATAAAACGGATGACAAAACTCTTTGCGCTATCACAAGCAGCTCGTCCTTGAATGGAATCCCGGCAGATACCAGTTGGTTCCCGGAAATTGGACCAGGAGTGAAAACCACCGAGGTCGTTTCGTGGGATAAAGCAGGACTGGAAATCTATGGAGTGAAACCGCAAGACATCGATACCGTCAAGCTTCACATCGATGTCTATGATGAAGCAGAATGGGATGTGTCGAATCGTGATGACCCTGTCGATGATGACTTTGTGATTTATCCGAAAGGTGAAGAGAACGCGACAGAACCAAAACATGAGATTCAGCCCACGGATATTGTGCTGTTCGACAATGATGCCTGCACCATGGTCATTTGCGGATTTTATTCGGATAGTTTCATGGGCTACACGGCAAAAGCCTACTATCAGAACAAGACGGATGACCGTATCGATGTCATTCTGGATAAAGGCTCCATCAATGGCTTTGAGTGTACCCCGGGAGGAACGACATTGCTGGAACCACATTCTAATGCCTGTGTCGATATTCGTTGGCAGGAATATGCCGAAACCTACGCAGAAAATGGCAATGACCTGACATCTATCATAGAAATTGTGATGCCAGTTTTTGCGAGAAAAGACACAGGGAGCAATACGGTATACATTGACGCCACTTATTCCATTGACCCGCAGGCAAGAACTGCAACGCCGATAGTGAACCCCCAATGATAGTCGCATAATTTTCCGAAACCAAAAACTACTGGAATAGCAGCAAAACTTTTCTGAGTTCAGAAAACTTTTGGTACTTTGGAGAAAAGTTTTCTGGAATGGGAAAACTCTCCGACTTTTTGGAATGAAAAAATAAAAGCGCTCACCATTTTTCGGTGGGCGCTTTTCTTTATTCTTCGGTTTTCTTTTTCAGCCACTGCCTTCTAACGAACGGCGTTACATAGGTTTCATCACTCTTCAGCTCATAGCCATAGCTTTCAGCTATCAGGATGACACGTTCGCTTGCTTTCTGTCCGGCAGGCAGGTGGCGAATGAAACCATTGATGTTCTTGGACGAAGCATCATATTTGGACTTGTCGAACACCCGCAGCGGCTCATCGTCATCATTGCCTTTCTTGCGATAATCGCGGGGCTTCCCGCCAATCATCAGGCAGCGAATATCGAGAGGGACGTCCGCGTGGGTAACAAACGAAGCCCGGAATGACGCATCAGTGGGCAGGACATCCGGCAAATCACAGACAAGGGACGTGTACAGCCAGAGAATTAGGTTCGTGACGCTATCGACCAGCTCTGGGAATTGAGCTTTGTCCATCAAGGTATAAAACCATTCAGTGCTTGTATTATAGTATCCGGCCAGGTCACCGAACTTTGTCTTGACTTTGTACAGACACACAATCTCGTTGTCGCGGCAAGTCTCTTTCAGTTTGATTTCCTGAATCATCTGACAGTCGTCAAACTGGAACAAAGCACCGTTGGCGGGAAGAGTTCTGCGGCGATGATGCAGCGTATCTTTCAGAAACTCTGTCGTATATTTGGGTGAGATGGGCTTTGGCCACCAGGACCACATGTTCGGAGTGTTCTCAATCAGCGGCTTGTCCGGCAGCATATCCACGGTATACTCGTTCACATAGGTAGCCATCGAAAGGACTGTGTTCGTATACAGATGTGAGAGCAAAGCGAGGTTGTTGATGCTGTCGAAATCTGCAACATTCTCATAACCATAACGCTTGTAGTACGAAAAGACCATATCCAGACGTCTATCTTCAGAAATCTGAGAATCGCATTTGTCGTATGGTCGATTGTTGAAAAGAGCATCACTATAATAGACAGGAACGTCGGCGAGGGGATAGGGGTCCCGGATGATGATTGGCTCGTTCTCAGTTGAGATACCGACAATGTTGTTCACAATATCGAATTCCTGAGGCTTGAGGTATTCACTCCCCTGCATCAGCATATCGATTACCGCGTACAGGACAGAATCATTACGTTCCACAATTCCGTCAATGGTCAAACCTAAATGAACACATTCCTGCGCATAAGCAATAGCCTTGAAATACAGAGCATAGTCCTTATTCTTCTTGATGGGCTTTGTGAGCTCCTGCAAAAACTGATGATAGCCTTTAATGAACTTGTCGGGGTTTGCCATGGCGAGCTCTATCTGAGAGTTAACGGCCTCAATAAGAGGTTTGCACTCCTCAGCTCCACGGGCCAGGTGAAAGAGGAAAGTAGATGCTTTCCCAAAATCCATGTCATGCAATGTCGTCGCAACCTGGCAAGCGCTGGACAAGGTTCTTCTCTGAAATACCCAGATAGACTCGCCTTTGCTCCGATACTTCTTATCCCATACCGGTGCGTATTTATCGACTAAGGCATTACCGAAATCTTCCTGCGCTGCCAAAACACCATTTTCGTTCTGCACAGTATCCTCCTCATAGTTTCAGCTGCCCTACACAGCTCTGCGCAGTGGGCAGTAGTTTGTGGGTTATCTCGTTGCGGAAATACTTAGGGTCCACGGCCCGCATCCCGAACCGCACACGGTCAAGGGCATCTGCGTCTTTCAGAATCGTATATAGCAGCCACACCCGTTCTTTGTTTCGAATATTGGATGCTTTGAGGTCTGCAAGAGCTTTGCGGTCGTCTAAGCAATGATATTCGATGAGGAAAGCAGTTGCCGGATTGCAGTCGGAGGCTGTGTCATAATAAATGTCCCTAGACTTTGCTCCGTGACTGTCATCGACATCATCATTCGTCCGCCCAATATCATGATAAAGAATCGCATCACATAGCTGGTGGGATTCTTTTTTTGTTAAGGCAATGCCCTGAACCTGAACCAAAAGCAGCGCATCAAAGAGAACTCGCAGCGTATGCTCGGCGTCGTGCTCCTCATCATTAGCCCGGCCATAAGCATCATACAGAGTGGAAATGCGGCTCCGGTAGCGCTGGTAGAGAGGGTAGAGCGCCTGGATTTCGTCTGTCAGAGCGTTGATACCGAGAAGCACATCGGCCTTTACATCTTTTACGGCAACCGGTGGGACAAGGACCTCTTTTTCCTCATCGTCCGGAAAATACTCGATAATATCACTTTTGTTGATATGGGCAGTGATGATTCTGCTGTTCTCGAGACTCGGGATGCGGCAGGCGAAGAAACAGGCTGCCTTGTAGCTTGTGGTCCAGGAGAAAGATTTCTCGTATGGAGTTGACTTACTCCCTTCCCCGCGATAGATGGTCACAACATCCGGCAGGCTGGACAGCTTCTTTTCAGTATCTTGCTTTTGCTTTTGAGATTTTCCAGCAAAGACCTTTTGCAGGCCATTCTCACTGAGGGAAGAAAAGCCAAAATCACTGGTGCAATACAGGTCGAGAAAGAGAACATATAAGTCCTCACCAGGATTGGACAACTCAATGTATTTAGAAAGAACCGATACACGCAGGCTGTCTTCCAGGGAAAAGAGGTAGCTGCGGATAAAGGAAACGTTCCCCGATGAGATTATCTCAGCCATATCCAGAACTCTCTGCTGGAATTTCTCGTCCGATTCGCCGTTCACAGCCAGACACTTGTCGCCGTAAATGTTCAGAGAGAGAACAATGGGAATGGCCGGATTATCGAGTTCGCAGTAATAGAGCGGGGCCAACATATTGCGAGCGGCATAAATCCTGCTGATGGGCAGTCTCGGATACTTCTTAGCAAATTCGTTAGCCGTTATGCCGACACTATAGCCTTTTTTGTAGTACCGTTCAATATCCGCGCTCGTCTGCACTGCAGTAAGGGGAAGCATCGTATCAAGACTTGCTTGGTTGATGCTTACAAGAATATCCCCGACCGTCATTGTTTTTCTCCTCCCACAATTCTTTCTAACATAATTATATCATATTTTACAGATGGACGGGCCAAAATCGCAACTTTGTTCATGAATACTTAACCTTTATGCACGAGATTTATTGTTGCCCTAATATATAAAACTAGAGCCCCGTCATCTTGGATGGGGCTCTTGAGTTGTAGCTGGAGGTGTATCTCATTTTGTGCCAGGGGTATTGTATGGTAGTTTTCGAAAATGAGTGCAAAAAAACAAACACCAGAAGTCAAACTCAAAAATATCTTAGTCTTGGCAAGTTTACCCTTGCGCCGCTGTGCGAACCTCATAAAATAGAAATTGTACAAGAGAAACGGCAAGTGACGTTCATCGCGATTGTAGTTGGTCGCCACGAATCGATGCCGTGTCTGCTTGCGCATAATTACCTCTTTTCGAAGCCCACAGGTCATTCTCTCACCTGTGGGTTTTGTTTATTGCGGAATCGTGCGAATTGCAGACAATTAAAGACAGAGCGATTGTGAGATGGGGCGATACCGATGCAGTAGGAATGAGAATCTTAGCAGCTAAAAGAGTCAACAACCCCGCCTAAACCGGTTCGCCGGTTATAGACGGGGCTTGCGGGGCAACCTGTAAGCCCAGTTGATTAGCCTAAGCCCATTGCTCCGGCAGTGGGGAAAACTACGTTGTGTACTAATAATATAGGCACCTTATCCATGCTCCACAAGTGGTGAGCTCTGCAGGCGTTTCGTTAAACATCTCCGAGGGGAGGAGAAGTGCGAGCGTCATGTCGAAAGGCTAAAACAGTGCATAACATTGGCGAAGTGGACCACAGGACGCAAGTCCTGACTTATAGTTTTATTACTATTTTACGAATGGAGAAACAAAAATTATGGTATATGTGATTGGAATTGTAGCAGCCCTGATTATTCTCTTTGGATTTCTCTGCTACAAGAAAGCTCCGCCCACGGAGGCTATCGTTGTAACTGGCTTTGGCCTGTCTAAGCCTAAAGTGGTTTGCGGAAAGGGTACATTTGTTCTGCCCGTTCTTCAACGGGCTGACCGACTGAATATGCGCCTTTTGAAAATCGATGTCAAGACTCCTGAAACAGGTGTTAAGACGAAGAACGGCGTAAGTCTCTGGATTGACTCTGTTGTCACGATTCAAGTCTACAGCGAAAACTCTACTGTTCTGGATGAAGAAGTAAAAGCATCCGGTCTGAAAGACGCCAAGGCGTACATCATGTCCCGACAACAGGCAGCCATCTCGAACTTTCTGGGCATGAACGAGCAGGGCATCAATGAGAAAGTTAATGACGTTCTGCAGGGCAATTTGCGTGAGATTGTCTCTGACATGACCGTTGACCAAATTCTGACGAACCGCAAGCAGATGGCTGTGAGCGTTATCGAGAATGCTCGCCCCGACCTTGCTAAGATGGGACTTGAGGTCGTGACTTTTAATGTCCAGGACATCAGGGATGCAGTGGATGTTCAAGGCCACAATCACGGCGTTATCGAAGCTATCGGCATCGAACAGGAAGAGCTCGTAAAGAAACAGGCTGAAATTGCCCGTGCTCAGGCTGCCCGTGATGTAGCCTGCGCGAAGGCCGATGCTGAGATGGCTGCAAATGCCAAGGAAGTTGAAGCGCAGACTGCGATTGCAAAACGCAACAATGAATTGCAGCTCGCCAAGGCAAAGCTGAAAGCTGAAGCTGATAAAGCTGCGGCTGACGCAGATGCTGCCGGTCAGATTCAGATGAATCTCCGCGCCAAAGAAATCAAAGAAGCGGAAGCGGATGCTGAAATCGCCAAGCAGAAGAAAATGGTAGACCTTGCCGCACAGGAAGCCGAGGTCCAGCAACGCAAACTGGATGCGGAAGTCCGCAAACAGGCAGATGCTGACCTGTACCGCCGCCAGAAAGAGGCAGAAGCCAAGAAATATGAGGCGGAACGTGCAGCTGAGGCACAGAAGTTCTCCAAGCAGCAGGAAGCAGAAGGCATTGAGCTTGTCGGTAAGGCAGAAGCTGAAGCCATTCGCCAGAAAGGCTTGGCTGAAGCGGAAGCCATGAAACAGAAAGCAGAGGCATATAAGCAGTATAATGATGCGGCTGTGGCTGAAATGCTCATCAAGGTTCTTCCTGACATTGCCAAGAGCGTGGCTCAGCCTTTGTCCAGCATTGATAAGGTTTCTATCATTGGCGGTGATGCCTCCGGCGTATCCGGCGTTTCCGGGAATGTTCCTATCCTCATGGCTCAAACCATGCAGACGGTGAAAGAAGCGACCGGCATTGACATGGGCGAAATTGCCCGTGCCAACAGCATCCAGGCAAAGACCGACCGCAACATCAACATTATGACACAAGGCAAACTGCCTGAGAATAGCCAAAAGGAAGGAGGTGACAAAGCAATGGAACGTGTAGAAGGCGGCTATCTAGTTCATGAGAAGACTCTCAACGGTGAGGAAATCACTCATTTTCGGCCGGATGTGACCGAAGAGGAGAAAGCTATCATGAAAGACAAAAAGGCCAAAGATTAAAGACAACAAATGAAAAGAGGGTGACTCGAAAGAGCCATCCTTTTTTCTGTTGTGACGCAAACGAAAAGTTCATGGTAGCCATCCAATTAGGGTGACCGTCTTTTTTGCATGTTAAGGCTTTGTTGCTGAATTGTGCGAATTGAAGATAATTAAAAACAAAAGATGCTTTGTATCAAATCGATTGAAACCGAAGAGGTGAAGTTAATGCTCGGCGTGAGTTTGATTATCATAGCAGCGGCTATAGTCTACATGGTCGAAACCTATATCAGCACCTATTACACTATCGAATACATGCACGGAACATCGCTGTTCCTTATCCTCCTTGCAAAATATGGCACTCTGGTTTTATTCCTGCTGCTCTGTGCCTACATTGTATATCGCAAAATACTCAAAAAGCAGAAAGCTGCTGCCCCTGCTGTACCAGAGCAGCCCACAAGCAAAGAAGAGCTGTATACCAACAAAATTCAAACGGCAGTAAAGACAAAAAGCGTCTTCTCAGAGCAGGCTGACCAAATGCTGTATCAGGTACGGCGCTTCGGGCAAAAAATGGCCGTTGCCTACAGCATGACCCAGGATAGCAAGACGTCCGGGGAACAAGCCAAGTGCCTGACGTTATTGGAATCCGCAGAACGTATCTTCTATGACCGACTGGATGACGCGATTCGCTCGGCTTCAATGTTTGATGAAACGGAATACAAGGCTTTCTGTCAAGGCTCTATCTCGTTTGGAAACAAAGAAGAAGCGCAGAAAAAGAAAGAAATCTACAATGGTATCGTAAGTACCGTGGATAAGGTAGTTCATGACAATGAGCGCTTAATCCTCCGATTGGATTCTTTAGCATACGCTCTGAACCAACGTTCTACCCAGAATCCGTGGGATACAGAGGTTGTCCTCGCAATGTCAAAGCTCGATGCTGTCATTAACAAGACGACGCAGGATATTGAACAGGATGAAGATATCAGTCGTGAGGCTATGAAACGATATAACAACTTGAAAGGAGAAATTTAACGTGACAAAAAAGAACATTTTCCCTGTAGTTGCAACCATTGCTGTGGTAGGCGTTGTTCTCGGAGTATTTTCGATGACCGTGATACGCGACTCTAATGTCAGCATTAGTACAATGACGTCCGAGCAGGCATATGCCAATTTGAGCAGCAAGATGAAGCGCATCGGCGTGCAGGAGGTCGAGGTCAATCCACAGCAACTGGCTGTCTCTGAATTCCTTGATGCAAAGGATGAACTGCCCGACATTGAATCCTCCTACCCATTCGTGGTCGTAGGAAACGGAGATGTGAACATCGAAATCTTTTCCTCTGGCGAGAAAGCGGCAGAATCCGGTTCCGATTCCTTCCTGACTGAAATGGCGAAGAAATTCAACAGCCAGCAAAACCGAACTTCAAATGACAAGATTATGAGTGTATCTCTGCGCTCAATTCCGTCTGGCACAGCGGCAGAATATATTTCGACGGGCAAATACCAGCCTGATTGCTATACACCTTCCAATACTCTTTTTGGTGAACTTGTGAAGAACGAAGGCGTGGACTTGACCGTAGAAACGCCGCGCCTTGCCGGTAACGTGGCCGGTATCCTTGTCTCAAAGAAAACTGCCGATATGCTTCGTTCCGATTATGGCGAAGCGTCCGTGAATACTGTGCTGACTGCTACTGTTGACGGCAAGTTAATGATGGGCTACTCCAACCCCTATACCAGCGCAACGGGCCTTAACTTCCTGCTTGCTGCATTGGCGAGCAGTGGAAGCGATAATATCGTGGATACCGCTGCGGTCGAGAATTTCCAGAAATTCCAGGCAAATGTTCCGCTGGTCTCTTTCACGACGCAGCAGATGGTTCAGTCGGCGGATAAGGGTGTAGTCGATGGGCTTGTGATGGAATATCAGTCCTACCAGAACGACCCGACGCTGCAGCGCAACTATGAATTTATTCCGTTTGGTGTGCGGCATGATAATCCGCTCTATTCTGTCGGCAACATCTCAGCAGAAAAGAAAGAAGTCATCGCGGCATTTATTGCCTTGTGTGAGCAAAATAAGAACATTGCCACGAAAGACGGCTTTAACGGGATGGATGACTATACTTATACCGGGAAAGAATACGACGGCAACATCATTGCCCAGGCACAAAGTATCTGGAAGGAAGAGAAGGATTCCGGCATCCCTATTGTTGCGGAATTTGTCGTGGATACTTCCGGGTCAATGCGCGGAGAGCCTCTCAATGCGCTAAAGACGGCAATGATTAACACAATCCAGTACATCAACGACGACAACTATATTGGAATCATTGGCTTCGATTCGGATGTTCGTGAATATCTGCCCATCGACAAGTTTTCACTGAGCCAAAAGACGCTGTACAAGGGCGCTGTCAACTCTCTGGATGCAAACGGTAGTACTGCTATGTATGACGGCTTGTGTGTTGCAATGGACCGCATTTACAAAAAATCACAAGAGCTTGGCGGCAATTGTACTCCCATCATCTTTGTCTTGACCGACGGCGAAAGCAATACGGGTAACGACTATCCGGGAACAAGGAACATCATCGCCGGAATGAGCATCCCAATTTATACGATTAGCTATAATTATGCAGCCGACAGCCTGTCGGAGCTTGCATCCATCAACGAAGCAGCTTCCATTGTCGGCAACAGCGAGGACATCACCTATAAACTCCGCAATCTTTTCAACGCTGAAATGTGAATCTTCTTTAAGCTGTCCGCAATCACGCGGGCGGTTTTTTTGCTTTGTTGCAAAATTGTGCGAATTGCAGACAATCAGAGTTAGAAAACAGGGCAAAGGAGCTGAGTACCATCTCAAAGTTTGCAAGCAAAAAGCTGATTGAGCGAAATCGCAATATCATGAAAGACTACGGAAACGGCTATTCCATTGAGGAGCTTGCCGCAAAATACAGGTTGAGCGTCCGTACATGCTATCGAGCGTTAGACGACGCGAAACAGGAGGCCAGAATTCAGTTGGCGCAGGTAGAGGATGCCAGGAAAGCCGAAATCCTTGCCGCATACAAAAATAGTGTTCCTCTCAAGGAAATGATTGCGAAATTTCATGTGACAGAAGGGTATTGCAGCATGGTTGCCGATAATGCCGGGCTCACTGAAAACCGTAGAAATGAGCGCATCAAAATTCGGCAGAAACCCCGCAATGAGAATATCTTTCGAGAATATGAGAGCGGCGTGCCGGTGCAGAAGCTATCCGAAAAATATCAGCTCTCGGTTCCGGGCATTTACAAAGTGATTCAAAGAGTCAGAAAGCAGAAGGAGGCGATGAGTCTTGCAATGGATTGTCAAACAAACCAAATCGAAGGGGTATGAGTTTGCCTTCGATATTATGAAAGACGATGCTGTTATCGGCCAGGCACACTATATCCCGAAAATGCTGCGGCAGGGTTATGGTATTCGACTGAATGATTCCAAGTTCCTGCTGCAATACATACCAGCTGCTGACGCAAGGGCATACATGCACGGAATCAACACGGAAAAGATTCTAAGACACCCTTTTGCCATCCGTGAGAACAACCGCACAGTGGGCGAAATTTCCGTTGTACACACAAAGACCGGATTTCTCCAAGGATACAACTCTATTGCGATGCAGCTGTATGGCAAGGAGTACCAGAGCTACAAAATCGGCTTTGGAAGAGAAGGCATATGCTGCCCCGTGTTTCTTGGCGGACAGCAATTTGCCCAAATCAACAAGAGTGCGGTAGTCAAGGATAATCTGGATGAATACCTGGTTAACGCGGTCAATGAAATGGCTCTGCTGCCATCCGTTATGTTCGCCATTTACATCGACGGAATGTACTACGCAAATCGCGGCGTGTATGCGAAGGACGCGACAACTATTAAGTGCGAGTACTGCCTGAATGAGGATGTCCTGTCTCATTATGACCCGAACTTCATCAAGGGGTTGTAATTCCAACGCCTGGCATTCACAGACAATATCATGTTGCGGAACTGTGCGAATTGCAGACAATTAAAAGTGGATGAATTACAAAAGCTACAGAGGATAAACAATGAGCTATGAACCCATTATCACACCGGGCAGGAATTTCTTTCTTGTTTCAACGGAATATAAAGAGAGCTGCTCCGCCTGGTGTCGCAAGCAAATTGGCACGACACTGAGAACCTGTCAGGGACGAATTATCATCATCGATGCGACGGGCGAGTATGCGAACCTGGCGCTTGACCATGACAGACTAATTCGAGAAAAGATTCCGTCCATCATTTATCGGTATAAGTTGGTGGACGGGAAACCGTATATCGCTCACGTCATTGAGGTCGATACGGAAGCAAATGAAGCGCCGCGCCTGATTGTATACGATATCAGCCGAACCTTAATCACCAGCTGGAAAGTCGGCGTGGAAGCCATCGATAAAATCCTGCAATCTTATGCCGTGATGCGGGACAATGAAATCGCATGGCTGTATGTTCCGTTGGACCTATATACCAATGTCAAGCCCGAAAGCGAATCCTGGAACATTCTGGAACGAACCATCAAGGGCAATGAAGGAAAGCTCATGACAGTGCTAACGACCCGAAAATTCACCATCGGCATGGTTCAGCGCTGTTTGCATATGACAAAAAATAAACTTTTGGAGGATAGCAAATGACCAATGAACAGCTGAGAATCGCATTAACGGCAAATGCCGTTACCAAACAGACCCGTAACCATTTTGGGTTCAGTGACCCGTGTGGGAAGACTCTGGAAGAGTACAACAAATCTTCAATGCTTTGCTGCGTGACGGCAGCGCAAAAGATGAATACGCCGGGTTTCGAGCGTGTCCTTGCTGCACAGATTTTCCCCTGCTTCACCATCGGCTGCTGGAACCAGACGAAGACAGTCTATGATTTTGACTACGAGTTCCAGAAAATTCTTATGGATACGGATGACATGGCGATTCATCAGGATATCCTGCAGCGGCTTCCGATTCATGATTTCTTTGTTCCGGTCTACGACAGCTACGACTACAACGGTATGTTCGTGCATGTGGAATTTGACGAGAAAGAGAAGACCACTGCTTTCGGCATCGTTCTTGTCGGCCCGGCCAAAGGCAGCCATGATGATTTCACGTTCCTGACTCTGCCTGCCTGGGCCAAAGAAAACCAGAGTTTGACGGAAGCAACTCGGAGCACGAAAGAATACCTGGAAAAGGCAGCCGGGCAGCGGCAGGTAAATGGTATCAGCGTACCGGCTGTGATGGAAGCAGTTCCTTCGGTCTTTGACGGCGGCACACCTTATGTTCGCTTGGCAATCCTGTGTGCCTACTATCTCGCCAGTAAGAGCCCTGATGCCCGCCTGGAAACTTCCAAAAAGCGTGACCGCCCGGTATTCGTGTTTCAGGGAAAGGCACAGCGAATCAACGTCAAGACATATACCGTTGGTGAGAATGCGGCCAAAGAATACAAAAAGAATGGGGAAGGCAAAACTCCCCGCTGGCGGCATTACTGGTGCGGCAATGGCCGAGAACGTCGGGAATGCAAATTCATTTATTGATAGCTTGAGGTAAAACTATGGCTTCCCATACTTATCAGGACCCGATTGGGTTCTATGAATGGTTCGATGACCTTCCTTATGCTATCCAGGATAGTATTCTAAAACACCTGCCGCATATCGAAGGCGAGGAATGGTTCATCGTCATTATCTTTGCCGCTCTTATTCTAATGATTCTGGTTTCAGCGTATCTGGGCTTTGCAAGACATAATGTCAAAAAAACGAGTGAACGACTCAACGCTTTGAAAGAACTGAACAACACGACTGAATTCATGCCGGTCGAGGCGCAGTACCGCTACTATCTACGTTCTGATACGAAGCTGGAATACGAGGAGTTCTCGCTCCCGAAGTTCTTTCGCCGTGAAGTGAGGGAAAACTTCAAGCTGTACAATACCCTGCTTGGCAATGCTCGGGCAAACACGGTATTGTATGAAACATATGGCCGCGAAATCCAGGAACTCCCGGATTGGACAGAATCGGATGACGATTGCGGACGGCATATCCCGTTCTTTCTCTACCACAACATTGAGAAGGAGCTGTACGACGAAACTGTTCTGGACTGCCCTATAACGAGCCCTGAGTTTGTCTGTACGAAAAGCTATCTACCCAAAGATGCCAAAGAGCCGATTGAGACGGAAGAGACCTATACACTGGAGGAACTGGAAGAGTACATCCGGCGACTGAAGGTCGCGGCTGAGGTCAAGAAGAACAACCAGAGTGCAGGCTAAAAGGGTAGCGGCCAAAGGCAAGAGGCAAGACTCCGTGGCTGTCAGTTGCAGAACGTCTTTCCACCTGAATTTTACCAGCACTTTGATATTCTGCGGGTATTGACAAACAGCCAAAAAGGTGCTTGGGTCAAAAGTTCTTGCAAAAACGTACGATACCCGTACAATAAGCACAAATGAAATAACGAATGAATAGGAGATACATACCATGAGTGAACAGAATACCAATGCTCAGCTTGAAGCTTATCGGACTCTCGTTGCCGATTTCAAGCGCTTCGTCAGTTCTGAAATTCGGGCAGAGGAGAACAACTACCGTATCGTGGACATGACTTCCGAAGATGCCGAAATCGATGACCCGAGCGTTCCGGTGACTCAGCTGGAAGATGAAAAGGCGGAGAAGCTTGCCGGTATTTGCATGGACCTGTCCAACGCTACGCTGTGGCTCTACTACAACCGCGACAAGTTTGCGAACGTCGAGTTTATGCCTTTGAAAGAGGAGACTTTGAAAGAATACCAGAAGCAGGCTCAGAATGCTCTGAATGAACCGAAGAGCCCTCTGTATCTGAAATCCTGGTATCAGCTCATTGAAATGTTGAGTCAGGAATGTATCCCGCAGCGCTATGAGGATGACGGTCAGCGATATACAGACGTCTATGTGAACGCCTATATGCTCATGTACCTGACCATGACCCGACTCAAGAATGGCGGCACCTTTACGCGCCTTGCAAACGGGCAGGGAAGCGATGCTGTGAAAATCACGACCATCGCAATGTACTACTTCTCCAGCCTTTTGACGGTTCTCTGCACTGAATATTAAAAAATTTTTTCCCGTGTGAGCAGCGACACTCATGCGGGAATTTTTTTGTAATTTTCTATTGTCAATCTGTGCGAATTGCGTACAATGAAAAATATAAACTAAAAATATATCTTATCGTTGTCCCGCATGAGTTGTTCGTGCGGGATTTTTTGTTTGTGGAAAGGGAATGAATTATGTACGGCTTATCAGAAGAAAGCTTAACGATTGTTGGTGTTATTTTGATTGTGGTTGGTGTCGCTATGATTGGTTGGGAATTTGAATGGAATCAGGACATTACCAATGATAAACGGGTCGGAACTGTTGTCAGAGACATTGGCGTTATGGTTTTGGCAACCGGCATCATATTTGTGACACAGCGGGCAGTCAACAACCCCGCCTAAACCGGTTCGCCGGTTATAGGCGGGGCTTGCGGGGCAACCCGTAAGCCCGGTTGATTAGCCTTGGTGAACGGCAACTTCGGTTGCTGCGAACTCCGTTATGCATTTGATGAGCAATCATCTTCATAATATAGGCACCCCGATTATGCTCCACAAGTGTCGGGCTCTGCGGGCAGTGTATGTGTCAATGACGCAAACCGTTGATATGTATTACGTTAAAAATCTCTAAGGGTAGGAGATGTGCGGCTGCCATGCCGAAAGGCTAAAACAGTGCATAACATTGGCGAAGTGGACCACAGGGCGCAAGCCCTGACTTATAGTTTCATTACTATTTAACGAAAGGAGTATCTTGCATGAGCACTTGCGTTTGTGTTCTTAGCAACAACGGTGAACGCTTAATGCGTCTCGAAGGTAAAACATACATTACAAGCGGGTGCCATAACAAAGGCACAAGACTTTTGATTCCTGCTAATGGGAAAAGTAAGTCCGTAGCAATTTCCAAAGTTCAAGTTGTTTGCCATGCGGGAGCATGGATACAAATCATCTAAATGTTGAAAGGAGGTAAGCAGGAAATGCTGTATCTTAGTCTTTTCTAAGAAACGCATTCCTCCCCACCTAAGCCTTACGGCTATAGATGGGGTGTCCTGCTCCATTATCATGAAACTTACAAGAGTGAGCAGGCAGCTCAGAATGCCCGAAAGCAGATTGCCCGGTGCGGTGAGACGGCAGTGTATGCCACAGTAGAGGAAGCCGAAGCGTGGGTCAAACAACAGAAGGCGGCAAGAACCAGGAGGTAATCATATGCGTACAGACAAGACGGCAAGCCACGTTTGCTACGAGCTTGACCACGATGTGCAGGAATATGCGAAACGGCTTTTAGCCAAAAAAATTCTGCACGCGGTACGGCAGGACAATACTGCTTCATTGCCTGACGAAATGGCAAAAAAACTCTCCGAAACGGCAGTATTTCTGACCGAACGCCTCGCGCTTTTGTATGAGCTGAATTCTGGATTCCGAGGCATCCGATTCAGCACTTTCGGAGAACAACCTGCTGTTTACACTACCATGGTCCAGCACAATGCTCCGCTGTACGATGAGCTGATGCTTGGACGGGCCTATAACCTTGCCAACTACCTTGCTGCTGATAACGTGGATATCAAAGAATCTGCTTTGATGAAGCACAAGGTTTTGGCAGCAATTTATAGTGCCGCTGCACACATGAAAGGGCAGACTCCGGAGCGGAGAAAAATCTCGATTCAGAGCCAGATGTTTGTGTCTACGGCAGTTGAGTTGTTTGATAGCCTGTTGAGTGCAGCGACAGAGAAAAAGAACGGCAGCGATAAAAGTGCCGCCTGAGTTAGAAATTAGGAGAATTTGCATGATTCGAATTAAGAAAGAGAACCACCGTAGTTGGTTCATGAGCAACTATTACCCTTGCGAATTTGTGATGAATGGGATTCGCTACAAGAACGCCGAAGCAGCGTTTCAGAGCCACAAGGTCCCGCTGGAAGAGCGCAAGCAGTTTTCTGATATGCCACCGGCTTCCGCGAAGCATTTCGGCCGCCAT
>ERZ894212.255-NODE-255-length-18652-cov-97.845728_pt1 | contig 18652 bp, 9 predicted proteins | sample MGYA00380289_ERZ894212 | MGnify/ENA primary metagenome ERZ894212 (study PRJEB32331, sample SAMN06328481) | human gut metagenome | biome: human gut microbiome; feature: stool | host: Homo sapiens | collected 2013-05-02 ... | reverse complement strand
GATGAAACTGAGCAAATCGGCGAAAAAATTGCAAAAAAGCTCCACGGCACAGAGGTAATAGCCCTTTTCGGCGGACTCGGTATGGGCAAAACCGCCTTTACAAGAGGACTGGCAAGAGCCCTCGGTGTTGATGACGGTGTGTCAAGCCCTACTTTCGCCCTTGTAAACGAATACAGTGGAAAGTACAATATCTATCATTTTGATATGTACAGAGTTAATTCATGGGATGATTTGTACTCAACGGGATTTTTTGACTACATTGACAACGGCATTCTCGTAATTGAGTGGAGTGAAAATATAGAAGGCGCACTTCCCGAAAATGCAATCAGAATAACGATTGAAAAAGGGGAGAGCGATGACGAAAGAATCTTTGAAATTGAAGGTGTTGAAATTTGAAAATTCTGTCTGTTGACACATCTGCAACAGCCGCATCTGTTGCACTTTCAGAAGAGGGCAAGCTGATCGGTGAAACTTTCATTAACACAAGTCTTACCCACAGTCAGACGCTCATCCCTATGGTTGAACAGCTTTTGAACAATACAAAAACGGAAATATCCGATATTGACGCAATTGCAGTCAACGCAGGTCCGGGTTCATTCACGGGAGTAAGAATCGGTGTTGCGGCAGTAAAAGGTCTTGCTTTTGCAAATAATATACCGTGTGTTTCGGTTTCAACACTTGAGAGTATGGCTTATAATTTCCTTTCAACCGACTGTATTGTATGTGCCGTAATGGACGCACGCTGTTCACAGGTATACAATGCACTGTTTGAAATTAAAAACGGAGTTGTTACCCGACTTTGTGATGACAGAGCATTATCGCTTGATGACTTAAAAAACGAACTGCTGTCTGTTGACGGAAGAATCATCATAGCAGGTGACGGTACCGATATTACCTGTAAATACATCGGTAATGAAATTAAAAATGCAGAGTCTGCTCCCGTAAATCTTAAATATCAGAGAGCGTCTTCAACTGCACTTGTTGCATTTGAAATGATTAATAACGGACAAACCGTTTCGGCACAAGAGCTTATGCCGGTATATCTCCGCTTGCCTCAGGCACAGCGTGAGCTTAATAAAAAACTTGGAGGTAGAACAAAATGATAGCACTCGGATGCGACCACGGCGGATATAACCTTATCTGCGCAATCAAAAAATATCTGGATGAAAAAGGACTTGAATACAAAGAGTACGGCACTTTCAGCGAAGAAAGCGTTGATTATCCCGTTTATGCCTACAAGGTAGCAACTGCAATCACCTCGGGCGAATGCTCAACAGGCATTCTCTGTTGCGGTACAGGCATCGGTATCTCAATTGCCGCAAACAAGGTAAAGGGAATCAGAGCCGCAGTTGTTTCAAACGAATTTTGTGCTGAAATGACTCGCAGACACAATAACGCAAATATTCTTTGTATGGGCGGCAGAGTTACAAGCGAAGAAGATGCTGTTAAATTTGCTGACATCTTCCTTAACACACCTTATGAAGGTGGCAGACACGAAAACCGTGTATCAATGATTACAGACATTGAAAACGGTACTTTTAAAGCATAAACAAATTAAAAATAAGATTAAAACGCTCTTTTTATTAAGAGCGTTTTTCTTTTTGAAACTTAGATTTCTTGTTTGTAATATTTTGTAATTGTTATTTCCGATGTGGAACCATTTTATAAATATTAATTCTATTCAGGAAATTAAAGAAAATTATTCTTTCTCAGTCGGAATTATGCGTTGTGCTAATTGTATAATATTATTAAAAGTACACCTATTTATAAGTGCACTATAACTACTATATTTCAATTTGTAACCAAATTTACGAAAAAATTTCAATTTTTTAAATTTATTTACAAAAAACCCTTGTTTTTTTTCCTTTTTAGTATTATAATAACATCACAATGTTTTTAAAGAATTTTAAAAAAGAATTAAAACGATTTGGGAGAGAGTAAAAATGAGATTAAGAAAACAGGAACTTGGAGACAGAAACCTCGTAGGAAGCAGGGTTGAGGCTGTAAGAAAGCAGAAAGGTATGAAGCAAAAGGAGCTTCTTGCCCAATTACAGGTTAACGGCGTCGATATGAATGCATCAGGACTTTCAAAGCTTGAAGGTCAGATTCGTTTCGTGACAGATGTTGAGCTTGTTGCACTTGCCGATATTCTTGAAGTGTCTGTTGACTACCTTCTCGGAAGAGAAAACTGATTTTTTAACCGAATCTTTAAATTGCACCGTAGATTTTTTCTGCGGTGCTTTTATTAGCAGACAAAACCGTTGATATAAAAAGAATAACCGCAACAGTAATAGGGGAGATGAATGTGATTGACCTCAACAACATTGAAAAATACAGAGAAAACAATCGAATAGAGGCCAAAAAGGCAACAGGCGGATTACCTAAAAGCCTGTGGGAAACATATTCATCCTTTGCAAATACACTCGGAGGAATTATACTTTTAGGTGTAGAAGAATACAGGGACAAATCACTTCATCCCGTAAATCTTCCCGATCCGGATGAACTTATTGATGAATTTTGGGAGATAGCAAACGATATTCAAAAAGTAAGCACAAACATTCTTTCATATGATGATGTTTATGTGCAAAAAATTGAAGAAAAGCATATTATCGTTATTACAGTGCCAAAAGCAAAAAGATTTGACCGTCCCGTGTATCTTGACGGCAGCATTCATAATTCATACAGAAGAAACGGCGAGGGTGACTACCGTTGCACACTCGACCAAATTAACGCTATGGTGCGTGATTCTGAGATTAAAACACAGGATATGAATATCATCGAATGCATGACTGCTTCCGTATTTAATACCGATTCACTCCATAGCTACCGAATAAAAATGTCAACTGTTAAGCCAAACAATCGGCTTCAAAATTTGTCGGATAAAGATTTCTTGCAGGCAATAGGAGCAATAGGAGTAGGGGAAGACCTTTTGTTTCACCCTACAGCCGCAGGACTTCTTATGTTCGGCAAGTCAGAGTTCATCAAAAAAGAATACCCGTCCTATTGTCTTGAATATAAGGAAACAACACAAGATGATAAACACACAATTATTTCATCAAATTTAAATTCTGACTGTGAAAACCTTTATGATTTCTTTATAAAGGTCTTTGAAAAAATTTCATATGATATAAAACTGACAGCAAACATAAAATCAGACATTACACCGATTACAACTGCCTTACAGGAAGCTCTTGCAAACTGCCTTATAAATGCCGACTATTATGGTTCAAACGGTGTTGTTGTTATGAAAGATGATGAAAGCATTACAATATCAAATCCAGGCGGATTTAGAGTTGAACTCGACGCCGCAAGAGCGGGCGGTATATCCGACCCCAGAAACACGGCAATTATGCGTATGTTTAATTTGATAGGAATCGGCAGTAACGACGGCTTCGGTATTTCTAATATTTTCTCTGTTTGGAAAAGTCACGGACTTGTTCTGCCGGTCATTGAAGAAAGTTTCAACCCCGAAAGCATCACCCTAAAGCTTTCGTTTGTTCCTGAAAGTAAATCAACTAATAATCAAATTTTACAAAATCGTCCTGATATTGAAACAGACAGACAGGATGCCGTAATTTCATACATTACTGACAACATTACGGTAACTTCAAAAGAAATTTCCGAACTTCTCGGAATAAGTCATAAAAAATCGAAGCAACTTCTTCACAAACTTATGGCAAAAGATTTTGTTATAATCAAAAACGGAAAATACACCCTAAAAGCATAGAAGGATCTGCTGTTACAAAGTCTTGCAAGACAATCCCGCAGGTGCAGTTGTGCCGATTGATAATTTGAGTATGGTTGTTTTGATAATACATTTATGCATAATTTTCAAGAAAAACTGTCCGCAAGATCAAGCACAAGTATTCATATAATAATCGCAGACACTTATTTATGCTTTTACGGATTAAATTTAAAATTTACAAATTTGTGTAATTTTGCTTGACAATCACACAAAAAACAAGTACAATAAACAAGGTAAATCACCAATATTCGGAGACGTATCGAAGTGGTCATAACGGACATGACTCGAAATCATGATGCCCCCTGAGGGACGAGGGTTCGAATCCCTCCGTCTCCGCCACCGAAAAAGCCTGTAATCAAGCCGATTACGGGCTTTTTCTTATACCTTTTTCTAAGAGTAAGTGATTAAAGCAGACTTTTGTTTTTCTCTCCGGATTTTCGGCTTAGCACTCCCTCCAACGACTTCCGAAGTCGCCACCCTCCGGTAGAGCAAGCCCTGTCTCCATCTCCTGTGCCGAGGTGATTTTAGACTTGTAATCCAAGTGGGCGTAGATGTTCGCCGTGATGGTAAAATCGCTGTGCCCCAGCCACTCCTGAATGTGCTTGAGGGGAACGCCGTTGGCCAGCAGCAAGCTGGCACAGCTGTGACGCAAATCGTGAAAGCGCATCCGGCGCAGGCCGTGGTCCTCCAAGAATTTTGGGAATGCCGAGGTCAAATAATTGGCCCGCACCCGCTTCGCCCTCAAAAAAGCCCCTGAAATCAAGGCTTTCTCGGCGCTTAATGTTCGACGCTGCGCCGCCATCATAGTTGGCACACAGCCTCCGGATCAGCCGGTTACAGCGTGCCCTTTGGGCGGGCGTCAGGCGCTTGATCTCATCCAACTTTCTTCACCTCCTTCTCCATCACATAGTTGATGACGCTGATTTTCGGAATTTTCAGCGTCGTGCCGATCTTCACGGCTGGAGGTGGCGATTCAATTTTCAAGGTGCACAGGGAGAGAGTCCCCTCAATAGGTAGGCAGCGAGAAGACCCGTTTTTTAACCCCCCTCACTAATCAACTGGGAAACTTTTTTCGATTTGTACGAAAAAACTTTTGAGATTTTTTCTGCGTCCCCCTCTACTACTTAATTGGGAATTTTTCAGGCAAAAATAAAATGGCTTTTTGAAGAAAAATTTTAAGTACCCCTCCTACTAATCAATTGGGAAATTTTTTTGAGATTTTGGCAAAGTAATTTGAAAAATTCTCTCAGATTTTCAAAAGGCCCTTCTACTTACTCTGAATAAGGGGGTGCCTTTTGGCAGGGTGTTTTCGAGAAATTTCTCAAATATTTTTTATCTGAACGCAAAAAGAGGCGCAGCCTCCGGATTTCTTCGAAGGCTACGCCTCTAAATATACTATTCGGTTTTCAGCAGTTATACTGATTCGCTATTTCTGTTCGCAATGTCCATTCTATCTTATTGCTGATAATGATGTGCGTTGCGTGAAGCCGTGGCTATCTGTTTCTCCAAAAAGTTAGATGGCAACTATGACGCAGTATGGCGGTGCGCATCCTCTGGAAAATGCTCCAGTCCCAGCATAAAGGAAGAAACGCTGATGAAATTGTGTGCAGAAGCTATAGGGTTCAATGAATTTAATGAGACGGCATTCCGTGAGCAGGTTGCCTGCATCCATATCACCGCACCGTTTCAGCTTTCCATACATTTTCTTGATGGTCACACCATTGAAGCCGAATGGGAAAATAAGCAGAAAATGCCCAAGCATTCTGATGAGAGAAAACAGCATATGCGGGAAGTCATGAAACAGAAATGGAGGGAACGACATGGCGAGAGTGACAACCATTCCGGCAACGATAAGCCGGTTTACAGCAGCGCCGATTAACGAAAAGAAAAAGCGCCGCACCGCTGCCTATGCCCGTGTTTCTACGGACAGCGAGGAGCAGCTGACCAGCTACACCGCCCAGGTGGACTACTACACCAATTACATCCGTGGCCGAGACGATTGGGAGTTTGTTGGGGTCTATACTGACGAGGGCATCACCGGCACCAATACCAAGCACCGTGAGGGGTTTAAGCGTATGGTGGCCGATGCCCTGGTGGGCAAGATTGACCTCATCGTTACCAAGTCGGTCAGCCGATTTGCCCGTAACACGGTCGACAGCCTTACCACCGTCCGACAGCTGAAGAAAAAAGGCGTAGAGATTTATTTCGAGAAGGAAAACATCTGGACACTGGACTCCAAGGGCGAATTGCTCATCACCATTATATCCAGCCTTGCCCAGGAAGAAAGCCGGAGCATCTCCGATAACTGCACTTGGGGTCAGAGAAAGCGTTTTGCAGACGGCAAGGTTACAGTTCCATTCAACCGATTTTTGGGCTATGACCGTGGCCCCGATGGCAATTTAGTGGTCAATCCCGAAGAGGCAGTCACCATTCGCCGTATTTACAGTATGTTCCTGCAGGGAATGTCTCCCTACGGCATTGCCACCAAACTGACTGCTGACGGAATCAAATCACCGGGCGGTAAAGAGAAATGGAATGCCGGAGCAGTCCACAGCATCCTTACCAACGAAAAATACAAGGGCGATGCACTCCTTCAGAAATCCTACACCGTGGACTTCCTCACCAAGAAGAAAAAGATCAATGAAGGTGAAATTCCGCAGTATTATGTGGAGGGCAACCACGAAGCCATCATCAGCCCTGAGGTATTTGAGCAGGTACAGCGGGAACTGGAACGCCGCAAATCCAGCAATGGCAGACACACAGCGGTGTTCACCTTTTCTCCAGCAAAATCAAATGCGGGCAATGCGGCGAGTGGTATGGTTCAAAGGTATGGCATTCCAACAGCAAATACTGCAGGGTAATTTGACAGTGTAATCATAAATTCGATGGTGACGAAAAATGCACAACACCGCATCTGACGGAGGATGACATCAAAACGATGTTCGTATCGGCGGTCAATCAGCTGATAACCCAAAAGGATGCGATTATTGCGGCTCTCACGGTATCGCTGGACACAGCCTTTGACCTTGCTGGTCTCAAAGCTGAACAGGCTGAAGTGGAAAGCGAAATGGCAGTGGTTTCCGCCCTCATCGAAAAGTGCATGAAGCCCTGGACGAGACCATTCGTAGCAAGCAGTCTCGCAGGGCAACCATCGAAGCCTGCCTTGCCACTCTTGCAGAAGCCAACTTGGTGGACACCTTTGACACCGCCCTTTGGTGCGGATTGGTAGATTTTGTGACAGTCCACTACACAGACGATGTTCGGATTACCTTCCGCAACGGAATGGAAATTAAGGCATAAGAACATACGCAAAACACCTCGCAACGGGAATATCGTTCTCCTGCGGCGAGGTGTTTTTATATTAGAAGTCGATTACAATTTGTCTGATTGCTCCGTATGGATGTGCTGCTATTTTATCAAACAGAACAACATTCTTGCCCTCTGGAAATACAGTGCTTGAATATACAATACCGCCATATCCTTTGGAGAGAAAGTACTGCGCAATACATTGAAATGGCGCATACATCAGGTTTTTGTCTTCTGTTGTTATAGGCACAAATATCTGTTCCGCGAGCAATTTTGCATATGTAAATACCGCCCATTTTTCAATTGCCGGAACAATGTCTTCTGTTCGTGGTTTTGGTATAACACCCTTTGTCAAGCCACAAACATACCCCTTAGTTATTTCCCTATCAACAATCTGTTTACCACATTGTTCAAGAAGTGCATTTATATCTTCATAATTGCTTTTTTTAGCTATTGTCAGGTCGATTAGTATCCCGTCTTTGTGTTCAGCGCCTACTTGAAAGTTGCAAAGTGCAAACCTGTCACCAGTAGTTGCGCGGCATTCTTTCAATGCACACTGTTCTTCTATTTTATACTCTGGCGATGAGGATTCTTTTGCGAAAGCCAAATAAAGCCATTCCACTCCGGGTGGGCTAAACCTATTATCACTTGTAATGAACTTAGCATTTGGAATAAATCGATCATAGTTTGGCTCAGGATCCCCCGGCTTTATTCGTGCGGCACGAACGATACTGATGTCAGTAGATAAAGTCTCTGCTACAGTCTTTTCAAGAAAACGATGTCCGTGCTGAAACAAATCATCAAAGACTCGAAGAAAGGTTGAATGCATGGCCTTTTCAACCTCGTTGTACTTAAATTTTCCATCTGCAAGCTGTTGCCTGAACTCTGCCCACGTATTCTGTAGGGCGCGCTCATTGCTTTCTCTACCTGAAAAATCAAACAATTTGCTCATAAATAAGCCTCCCAATTTAGTTGAATACTATGATGTATCTCTCGGCAAACCTATCAAATGTTGCATTTGCTTCCGTAAGAACGGCATCCAGTTCCTCGTTGATTTTTCCTCTCGCATACGCCTCACGCAGCGCCGGTTTCTCAAGCAAAACCCACTTGAGTTGGCTGTACGAGTACTTTGCAAAAGCAATCCACTGCGGATAGTTAATTGCAGCAGGGTTTTGTGTAAAGTAGACTTTACCTGCATTTGCAGCAATCGCACCGGCATGAGCAATAAACAGCATTGTTGCCAACTTAGGATGCTTCTCTCTGTTCAGAGACAGTGGGATAGAATCCTTCACCGCATGGCCTTCCTTGATCCGCTTGATGGCATACCCTAAACGAACAATGACTTCCACAAGCATTGCAGGGATTGACATGGAGCAGAAGTGTATGAAATCGTATCCCTCATAGTACATACCTTGGACGATTTCGGCAATGGTCTGTTCGTCTTCTCCGATGCTACCGAACTGAAGGAGATTAAACAGGCTCATCAAAGGTGCAGGCAGTCCCATCGATGTAGTAACATCCGACTTGAAGTGAATGACCTGTTTTGCCAAGGCTGCAAAGATATCGGATTCTTTGCGGTCGGCATAGCTTTCCATCACCTGGGATACTATGTTTCCAGCTTTGTCGATCGTCGTCATTCTGCCAGTCAGAATATCTGCAACACCGAATATGAACCCCAAAAGAGGGTCATGCCCCAACTGGAGAAGTCTATGATAGTAGGCAGAGAGTCCCTCTACTTGGATGGTGGTGTGCCGGTTATCCTGGGCATCATACGGAACCTTGCTGACCTTCGAGTTTGCGAGTTTCTGCATTTCTTCTTCGGGGAACTTTTTGTCAAAATAGTCCCGTACATAGTTTGCAAGTGGCCCACCCTTCAAACCCTCGGGAGTTTTGGTAGGTACTCCAACGAGCAAAATATCTACAGCAGCACCGACCAGTCCGGCAAGGGCGGCTATACTGATATCAAAGGCATCCAGGCGATGGATAACATTGAACTCTTCGTTGAGTTGGCGGATAGCAAGTTCATTGCTCCGCAGTTCTTCCTCTGTGAAAATTGACTCCAATTCACAGCCCGTACCAACATGTCTCTCTGCCTCAGCACACAGTTCTTCCCAAGTAGGAACAACCATGACTTTTTTCGATTGCTGAATAGGTACCAACTCTTTAAGTGCTTCTGGTTGGTATCCAAGCCTCCGAAGCAAAGTCTCTGTCCTCGCAATCGTAGCATCTGTCTCATTTGAGGATGGGAAGTGGATGTCTGCAAGTGTCTCGTCTTGATGCTTCAGAACAGAATTCATCCACTTCCCATCCTCAAATGAGACAGATGCTACGATTGCGAGGACAGAGACTTTGCTTCGGAGGCTTGGATACCAACCAGAAGCACTTAAAGAGTTGGTACCTATTCAGCAATCGAAAAAAGTCATGGTTGTTCCTACTTGGGAAGAACTGTGTGCTGAGGCAGAGAGACATGTTGGTACGGGCTGTGAATTGGAGTCAATTTTCACAGAGGAAGAACTGCGGAGCAATGAACTTGCTATCCGCCAACTCAACGAAGAGTTCAATGTTATCCATCGCCTGGATGCCTTTGATATCAGTATAGCCGCCCTTGCCGGACTGGTCGGTGCTGCTGTAGATATTTTGCTCGTTGGAGTACCTACCAAAACTCCCGAGGGTTTGAAGGGTGGGCCACTTGCAAACTATGTACGGGACTATTTTGACAAAAAGTTCCCCGAAGAAGAAATGCAGAAACTCGCAAACTCGAAGGTCAGCAAGGTTCCGTATGATGCCCAGGATAACCGGCACACCACCATCCAAGTAGAGGGACTCTCTGCCTACTATCATAGACTTCTCCAGTTGGGGCATGACCCTCTTTTGGGGTTCATATTCGGTGTTGCAGATATTCTGACTGGCAGAATGACGACGATCGACAAAGCTGGAAACATAGTATCCCAGGTGATGGAAAGCTATGCCGACCGCAAAGAATCCGATATCTTTGCAGCCTTGGCAAAACAGGTCATTCACTTCAAGTCGGATGTTACTACATCGATGGGACTGCCTGCACCTTTGATGAGCCTGTTTAATCTCCTTCAGTTCGGTAGCATCGGAGAAGACGAACAGACCATTGCCGAAATCGTCCAAGGTATGTACTATGAGGGATACGATTTCATACACTTCTGCTCCATGTCAATCCCTGCAATGCTTGTGGAAGTCATTGTTCGTTTAGGGTATGCCATCAAGCGGATCAAGGAAGGCCATGCGGTGAAGGATTCTATCCCACTGTCTCTGAACAGAGAGAAGCATCCTAAGTTGGCAACAATGCTGTTTATTGCTCATGCCGGTGCGATTGCTGCAAATGCAGGTAAAGTCTACTTTACACAAAACCCTGCTGCAATTAACTATCCGCAGTGGATTGCTTTTGCAAAGTACTCGTACAGCCAACTCAAGTGGGTTTTGCTTGAGAAACCGGCGCTGCGTGAGGCGTATGCGAGAGGAAAAATCAACGAGGAACTGGATGCCGTTCTTACGGAAGCAAATGCAACATTTGATAGGTTTGCCGAGAGATACATCATAGTATTCAACTAAATTGGGAGGCTTATTTATGAGCAAATTGTTTGATTTTTCAGGTAGAGAAAGCAATGAGCGCGCCCTACAGAATACGTGGGCAGAGTTCAGGCAACAGCTTGCAGATGGAAAATTTAAGTACAACGAGGTTGAAAAGGCCATGCATTCAACCTTTCTTCGAGTCTTTGATGATTTGTTTCAGCACGGACATCGTTTTCTTGAAAAGACTGTAGCAGAGACTTTATCTACTGACATCAGTATCGTTCGTGCCGCACGAATAAAGCCGGGGGATCCTGAGCCAAACTATGATCGATTTATTCCAAATGCTAAGTTCATTACAAGTGATAATAGGTTTAGCCCACCCGGAGTGGAATGGCTTTATTTGGCTTTCGCAAAAGAATCCTCATCGCCAGAGTATAAAATAGAAGAACAGTGTGCATTGAAAGAATGCCGCGCAACTACTGGTGACAGGTTTGCACTTTGCAACTTTCAAGTAGGCGCTGAACACAAAGACGGGATACTAATCGACCTGACAATAGCTAAAAAAAGCAATTATGAAGATATAAATGCACTTCTTGAACAATGTGGTAAACAGATTGTTGATAGGGAAATAACTAAGGGGTATGTTTGTGGCTTGACAAAGGGTGTTATACCAAAACCACGAACAGAAGACATTGTTCCGGCAATTGAAAAATGGGCGGTATTTACATATGCAAAATTGCTCGCGGAACAGATATTTGTGCCTATAACAACAGAAGACAAAAACCTGATGTATGCGCCATTTCAATGTATTGCGCAGTACTTTCTCTCCAAAGGATATGGCGGTATTGTATATTCAAGCACTGTATTTCCAGAGGGCAAGAATGTTGTTCTGTTTGATAAAATAGCAGCACATCCATACGGAGCAATCAGACAAATTGTAATCGACTTCTAATATAAAAACACCTCGCCGCAGGAGAACGATATTCCCGTTGCGAGGTGTTTTGCGTATGTTCTTATGCCTTAATTTCCATTCCGTTGCGGAAGGTAATCCGAACATCGTCTGTGTAGTGGACTGTCACAAAATCTACCAATCCGCACCAAAGGGCGGTGTCAAAGGTGTCCACCAAGTTGGCTTCTGCAAGAGTGGCAAGGCAGGCTTCGATGGTTGCCCTGCGAGACTGCTTGCTACGAATGGTCTCGTCCAGGGCTTCATGCACTTTTCGATGAGGGCGGAAACCACTGCCATTTCGCTTTCCACTTCAGCCTGTTCAGCTTTGAGACCAGCAAGGTCAAAGGCTGTGTCCAGCGATACCGTGAGAGCCGCAATAATCGCATCCTTTTGGGTTATCAGCTGATTGACCGCCGATACGAACATCGTTTTGATGTCATCCTCCGTCAGATGCGGTGTTGTGCATTTTTCGTCACCATCGAATTTATGATTACACTGTCAAATTACCCTGCAGTATTTGCTGTTGGAATGCCATACCTTTGAACCATACCACTCGCCGCATTGCCCGCATTTGATTTTGCTGGAGAAAAGGTGAACACCGCTGTGTGTCTGCCATTGCTGGATTTGCGGCGTTCCAGTTCCCGCTGTACCTGCTCAAATACCTCAGGGCTGATGATGGCTTCGTGGTTGCCCTCCACATAATACTGCGGAATTTCACCTTCATTGATCTTTTTCTTCTTGGTGAGGAAGTCCACGGTGTAGGATTTCTGAAGGAGTGCATCGCCCTTGTATTTTTCGTTGGTAAGGATGCTGTGGACTGCTCCGGCATTCCATTTCTCTTTACCGCCCGGTGATTTGATTCCGTCAGCAGTCAGTTTGGTGGCAATGCCGTAGGGAGACATTCCCTGCAGGAACATACTGTAAATACGGCGAATGGTGACTGCCTCTTCGGGATTGACCACTAAATTGCCATCGGGGCCACGGTCATAGCCCAAAAATCGGTTGAATGGAACTGTAACCTTGCCGTCTGCAAAACGCTTTCTCTGACCCCAAGTGCAGTTATCGGAGATGCTCCGGCTTTCTTCCTGGGCAAGGCTGGATATAATGGTGATGAGCAATTCGCCCTTGGAGTCCAGTGTCCAGATGTTTTCCTTCTCGAAATAAATCTCTACGCCTTTTTTCTTCAGCTGTCGGACGGTGGTAAGGCTGTCGACCGTGTTACGGGCAAATCGGCTGACCGACTTGGTAACGATGAGGTCAATCTTGCCCACCAGGGCATCGGCCACCATACGCTTAAACCCCTCACGGTGCTTGGTATTGGTGCCGGTGATGCCCTCGTCAGTATAGACCCCAACAAACTCCCAATCGTCTCGGCCACGGATGTAATTGGTGTAGTAGTCCACCTGGGCGGTGTAGCTGGTCAGCTGCTCCTCGCTGTCCGTAGAAACACGGGCATAGGCAGCGGTGCGGCGCTTTTTCTTTTCGTTAATCGGCGCTGCTGTAAACCGGCTTATCGTTGCCGGAATGGTTGTCACTCTCGCCATGTCGTTCCCTCCATTTCTGTTTCATGACTTCCCGCATATGCTGTTTTCTCTCATCAGAATGCTTGGGCATTTTCTGCTTATTTTCCCATTCGGCTTCAATGGTGTGACCATCAAGAAAATGTATGGAAAGCTGAAACGGTGCGGTGATATGGATGCAGGCAACCTGCTCACGGAATGCCGTCTCATTAAATTCATTGAACCCTATAGCTTCTGCACACAATTTCATCAGCGTTTCTTCCTTTATGCTGGGACTGGAGCATTTTCCAGAGGATGCGCACCGCCATACTGCGTCATAGTTGCCATCTAACTTTTTGGAGAAACAGATAGCCACGGCTTCACGCAACGCACATCATTATCAGCAATAAGATAGAATGGACATTGCGAACAGAAATAGCGAATCAGTATAACTGCTGAAAACCGAATAGTATATTTAGAGGCGTAGCCTTCGAAGAAATCCGGAGGCTGCGCCTCTTTTTGCGTTCAGATAAAAAATATTTGAGAAATTTCTCGAAAACACCCTGCCAAAAGGCACCCCCTTATTCAGAGTAAGTAGAAGGGCCTTTTGAAAATCTGAGAGAATTTTTCAAATTACTTTGCCAAAATCTCAAAAAAATTTCCCAATTGATTAGTAGGAGGGGTACTTAAAATTTTTCTTCAAAAAGCCATTTTATTTTTGCCTGAAAAATTCCCAATTAAGTAGTAGAGGGGGACGCAGAAAAAATCTCAAAAGTTTTTTCGTACAAATCGAAAAAAGTTTCCCAGTTGATTAGTGAGGGGGGTTAAAAAACGGGTCTTCTCGCTGCCTACCTATTGAGGGGACTCTCTCCCTGTGCACCTTGAAAATTGAATCGCCACCTCCAGCCGTGAAGATCGGCACGACGCTGAAAATTCCGAAAATCAGCGTCATCAACTATGTGATGGAGAAGGAGGTGAAGAAAGTTGGATGAGATCAAGCGCCTGACGCCCGCCCAAAGGGCACGCTGTAACCGGCTGATCCGGAGGCTGTGTGCCAACTATGATGGCGGCGCAGCGTCGAACATTAAGCGCCGAGAAAGCCTTGATTTCAGGGGCTTTTTTGAGGGCGAAGCGGGTGCGGGCCAATTATTTGACCTCGGCATTCCCAAAATTCTTGGAGGACCACGGCCTGCGCCGGATGCGCTTTCACGATTTGCGTCACAGCTGTGCCAGCTTGCTGCTGGCCAACGGCGTTCCCCTCAAGCACATTCAGGAGTGGCTGGGGCACAGCGATTTTACCATCACGGCGAACATCTACGCCCACTTGGATTACAAGTCTAAAATCACCTCGGCACAGGAGATGGAGACAGGGCTTGCTCTACCGGAGGGTGGCGACTTCGGAAGTCGTTGGAGGGAGTGCTAAGCCGAAAATCCGGAGAGAAAAACAAAAGTCTGCTTTAATCACTTACTCTTAGAAAAAGGTATAAGAAAAAGCCCGTAATCGGCTTGATTACAGGCTTTTTCGGTGGCGGAGACGGAGGGATTCGAACCCTCGTCCCTCAGGGGGCATCATGATTTCGAGTCATGTCCGTTATGACCACTTCGATACGTCTCCGAATATTGGTGATTTACCTTGTTTATTGTACTTGTTTTTTGTGTGATTGTCAAGCAAAATTACACAAATTTGTAAATTTTAAATTTAATCCGTAAAAGCATAAATAAGTGTCTGCGATTATTATATGAATACTTGTGCTTGATCTTGCGGACAGTTTTTCTTGAAAATTATGCATAAATGTATTATCAAAACAACCATACTCAAATTATCAATCGGCACAACTGCACCTGCGGGATTGTCTTGCAAGACTTTGTAACAGCAGATCCTTCTATGCTTTTAGGGTGTATTTTCCGTTTTTGATTATAACAAAATCTTTTGCCATAAGTTTGTGAAGAAGTTGCTTCGATTTTTTATGACTTATTCCGAGAAGTTCGGAAATTTCTTTTGAAGTTACCGTAATGTTGTCAGTAATGTATGAAATTACGGCATCCTGTCTGTCTGTTTCAATATCAGGACGATTTTGTAAAATTTGATTATTAGTTGATTTACTTTCAGGAACAAACGAAAGCTTTAGGGTGATGCTTTCGGGGTTGAAACTTTCTTCAATGACCGGCAGAACAAGTCCGTGACTTTTCCAAACAGAGAAAATATTAGAAATACCGAAGCCGTCGTTACTGCCGATTCCTATCAAATTAAACATACGCATAATTGCCGTGTTTCTGGGGTCGGATATACCGCCCGCTCTTGCGGCGTCGAGTTCAACTCTAAATCCGCCTGGATTTGATATTGTAATGCTTTCATCATCTTTCATAACAACAACACCGTTTGAACCATAATAGTCGGCATTTATAAGGCAGTTTGCAAGAGCTTCCTGTAAGGCAGTTGTAATCGGTGTAATGTCTGATTTTATGTTTGCTGTCAGTTTTATATCATATGAAATTTTTTCAAAGACCTTTATAAAGAAATCATAAAGGTTTTCACAGTCAGAATTTAAATTTGATGAAATAATTGTGTGTTTATCATCTTGTGTTGTTTCCTTATATTCAAGACAATAGGACGGGTATTCTTTTTTGATGAACTCTGACTTGCCGAACATAAGAAGTCCTGCGGCTGTAGGGTGAAACAAAAGGTCTTCCCCTACTCCTATTGCTCCTATTGCCTGCAAGAAATCTTTATCCGACAAATTTTGAAGCCGATTGTTTGGCTTAACAGTTGACATTTTTATTCGGTAGCTATGGAGTGAATCGGTATTAAATACGGAAGCAGTCATGCATTCGATGATATTCATATCCTGTGTTTTAATCTCAGAATCACGCACCATAGCGTTAATTTGGTCGAGTGTGCAACGGTAGTCACCCTCGCCGTTTCTTCTGTATGAATTATGAATGCTGCCGTCAAGATACACGGGACGGTCAAATCTTTTTGCTTTTGGCACTGTAATAACGATAATATGCTTTTCTTCAATTTTTTGCACATAAACATCATCATATGAAAGAATGTTTGTGCTTACTTTTTGAATATCGTTTGCTATCTCCCAAAATTCATCAATAAGTTCATCCGGATCGGGAAGATTTACGGGATGAAGTGATTTGTCCCTGTATTCTTCTACACCTAAAAGTATAATTCCTCCGAGTGTATTTGCAAAGGATGAATATGTTTCCCACAGGCTTTTAGGTAATCCGCCTGTTGCCTTTTTGGCCTCTATTCGATTGTTTTCTCTGTATTTTTCAATGTTGTTGAGGTCAATCACATTCATCTCCCCTATTACTGTTGCGGTTATTCTTTTTATATCAACGGTTTTGTCTGCTAATAAAAGCACCGCAGAAAAAATCTACGGTGCAATTTAAAGATTCGGTTAAAAAATCAGTTTTCTCTTCCGAGAAGGTAGTCAACAGACACTTCAAGAATATCGGCAAGTGCAACAAGCTCAACATCTGTCACGAAACGAATCTGACCTTCAAGCTTTGAAAGTCCTGATGCATTCATATCGACGCCGTTAACCTGTAATTGGGCAAGAAGCTCCTTTTGCTTCATACCTTTCTGCTTTCTTACAGCCTCAACCCTGCTTCCTACGAGGTTTCTGTCTCCAAGTTCCTGTTTTCTTAATCTCATTTTTACTCTCTCCCAAATCGTTTTAATTCTTTTTTAAAATTCTTTAAAAACATTGTGATGTTATTATAATACTAAAAAGGAAAAAAAACAAGGGTTTTTTGTAAATAAATTTAAAAAATTGAAATTTTTTCGTAAATTTGGTTACAAATTGAAATATAGTAGTTATAGTGCACTTATAAATAGGTGTACTTTTAATAATATTATACAATTAGCACAACGCATAATTCCGACTGAGAAAGAATAATTTTCTTTAATTTCCTGAATAGAATTAATATTTATAAAATGGTTCCACATCGGAAATAACAATTACAAAATATTACAAACAAGAAATCTAAGTTTCAAAAAGAAAAACGCTCTTAATAAAAAGAGCGTTTTAATCTTATTTTTAATTTGTTTATGCTTTAAAAGTACCGTTTTCAATGTCTGTAATCATTGATACACGGTTTTCGTGTCTGCCACCTTCATAAGGTGTGTTAAGGAAGATGTCAGCAAATTTAACAGCATCTTCTTCGCTTGTAACTCTGCCGCCCATACAAAGAATATTTGCGTTATTGTGTCTGCGAGTCATTTCAGCACAAAATTCGTTTGAAACAACTGCGGCTCTGATTCCCTTTACCTTGTTTGCGGCAATTGAGATACCGATGCCTGTACCGCAACAGAGAATGCCTGTTGAGCATTCGCCCGAGGTGATTGCAGTTGCTACCTTGTAGGCATAAACGGGATAATCAACGCTTTCTTCGCTGAAAGTGCCGTACTCTTTGTATTCAAGTCCTTTTTCATCCAGATATTTTTTGATTGCGCAGATAAGGTTATATCCGCCGTGGTCGCATCCGAGTGCTATCATTTTGTTCTACCTCCAAGTTTTTTATTAAGCTCACGCTGTGCCTGAGGCAAGCGGAGATATACCGGCATAAGCTCTTGTGCCGAAACGGTTTGTCCGTTATTAATCATTTCAAATGCAACAAGTGCAGTTGAAGACGCTCTCTGATATTTAAGATTTACGGGAGCAGACTCTGCATTTTTAATTTCATTACCGATGTATTTACAGGTAATATCGGTACCGTCACCTGCTATGATGATTCTTCCGTCAACAGACAGCAGTTCGTTTTTTAAGTCATCAAGCGATAATGCTCTGTCATCACAAAGTCGGGTAACAACTCCGTTTTTAATTTCAAACAGTGCATTGTATACCTGTGAACAGCGTGCGTCCATTACGGCACATACAATACAGTCGGTTGAAAGGAAATTATAAGCCATACTCTCAAGTGTTGAAACCGAAACACACGGTATATTATTTGCAAAAGCAAGACCTTTTACTGCCGCAACACCGATTCTTACTCCCGTGAATGAACCCGGACCTGCGTTGACTGCAATTGCGTCAATATCGGATATTTCCGTTTTTGTATTGTTCAAAAGCTGTTCAACCATAGGGATGAGCGTCTGACTGTGGGTAAGACTTGTGTTAATGAAAGTTTCACCGATCAGCTTGCCCTCTTCTGAAAGTGCAACAGATGCGGCTGTTGCAGATGTGTCAACAGACAGAATTTTCAAATTTCAACACCTTCAATTTCAAAGATTCTTTCGTCATCGCTCTCCCCTTTTTCAATCGTTATTCTGATTGCATTTTCGGGAAGTGCGCCTTCTATATTTTCACTCCACTCAATTACGAGAATGCCGTTGTCAATGTAGTCAAAAAATCCCGTTGAGTACAAATCATCCCATGAATTAACTCTGTACATATCAAAATGATAGATATTGTACTTTCCACTGTATTCGTTTACAAGGGCGAAAGTAGGGCTTGACACACCGTCATCAACACCGAGGGCTCTTGCCAGTCCTCTTGTAAAGGCGGTTTTGCCCATACCGAGTCCGCCGAAAAGGGCTATTACCTCTGTGCCGTGGAGCTTTTTTGCAATTTTTTCGCCGATTTGCTCAGTTTCATC
>ERZ894212.246-NODE-246-length-18807-cov-13.132626_pt1 | contig 18807 bp, 11 predicted proteins | sample MGYA00380289_ERZ894212 | MGnify/ENA primary metagenome ERZ894212 (study PRJEB32331, sample SAMN06328481) | human gut metagenome | biome: human gut microbiome; feature: stool | host: Homo sapiens | collected 2013-05-02 ... | reverse complement strand
CCTGCTCACATCCATAAACACGATAGGTGACCGCATTGGATGCCCGGTCTAAGGTGGCGGCACTTAAGATCCCGGACTGCTCCTTATAGGCTGCCCCGGTTCTCTGCACAATTCCTTTCATCTTCTCTGCCAGAAAATACGAAACCGGCGGGAACAGCATGCTTAAAAGCGCAAGTCTCCAGTCATAAAAGAGAAGCATTCCGGCATATGCAAGCAAAGCTACCCCTGTATCAAATATCTCCGTGGTAAATTTCCGCATGCCCTCCGCACAGTCATCCACATCCAGAATCGCTTTTGTCATGACATTTCCGGCGCCTTCCTCTTCCAGTTCTGCCCGGCTTTTATGCACAAGGCTGTCATACAAAACATGTTTCATGCGCCGGTTGACATTGTTTGCAAAACGTCTCACATAAAAACGCTTGATATATCTGGAACTCTGCACCACTGCGATTGCGATCACATAGGCTGCGACCAGTTTTCCCATATCAGGAAATCCTGCCCTGCCGCCAAGGATATCCACCAGACAGCCCGCCATTTTTCCCTCAAACCATGGCCCGGCAAGGAGTCCTAAATTGTAAATCAGCCCGGAGACTGTCACCGCAAGAAGAACTTTCCACTCCATTTTAAAATAGGAAATCACATGGTCTGCCTCAAATTTTTGTTTTTCACTTCCAGCATTTTTTCTGTCGTACTTATCACTCATCTGACTCACCATCCATTTCCATCCTGTCGTCTGAACCGGACTGCACGAGTTTTGACACATCGCAAAACTCTGCCCGCCGCTGTTCCTTCGACCGCCAGTAAAGTTTATCTAACGTCTCAAGAAATGCCGCTTTTTCCTCCTTGGGCAGCTCCGCTAAAAGCCACTCATAAAACACGCTCTCAATGGACGCCTTTGAATTTTTTAACTGTTCCGCTTTCTCTGTCGCATACAAAAGCTGGCTTCTTCCATCCTCCGGGTTCGGTTTCCGGTAAAGATATCCTTTGCTCTCTAAATTAGCCGCACGCCTTGCAGCAGCCCCTTTATCAATCTTTAACTGCTCTCTGACTTTCGCCTGTGTGACGCCGGGATTGTGCCGGATGAAATGGATAAAATCAAATTCTGCCGTTCCGATTCCTTCCTCTTTCATCATCTTTAATGTAAACTTCCCCGCTTCACGCGCGATCTTTGTGATTTTTCTTCCTGACTCGTCCATTGCGATCTCCACTCCTAACCAACTCTGAAAATTAAAATCTAACTTATGACTTTCCAATTAGCATACAAAAAATAGATGTACCTGCATCTAACCAGATGATAGTACATCTATTTTTGTGTGTCAATTTATCTTTTTCTTACTTTGCACAGGAAAAAACTTTTTCCTGATTTGATTCATCAATGAAATCTTTCTTACTTCTCACTCCAGATTTTTCTATATTTCATAAAATAGTAAATACTCATGATCATACTGAGTATCTCGCCCGTTGTGATCGACAGCCAGACTCCGTCCATTCCAAGCAGATTTGGTAATATCAGTACCGGCAGCAAATATCCATATACCAGTACACTAGCCCATGTTTCTGCTATTTTTACTCCACCTTCGGCAGCCCTGCAAATCCCACTGCAAGCTCTTCATCGGTCGGAATATAGTCTGTCATCTCTCCATTGTTAAACTTCTCATATGCAACCATATCAAAATAGCCGGTTCCGGTAAGTCCAAAAACGATAGTCTTTTCTTCTCCGGTTTCTTTACATTTCAACGCCTCGTCAATGGCAACACGAATCGCATGAGAACTCTCCGGTGCCGGAAGGATTCCCTCTATTCTTGCAAACTGCTCTGCTGCTTCAAATACAGAAGTCTGCTCTACACTCCTTGCCTCCATCAGTCCGTCATCATAAAGCTGTGACAGAGTTGAACTCATGCCGTGATAGCGAAGTCCTCCGGCATGGTTTGCAGATGGAATAAATCCGCTGCCAAGTGTATACATCTTTGCTAACGGACAGACCCTTCCGGTATCACAGAAATCATATGCATAGCGGCCTCTCGTAAGACTCGGACAGGATGCCGGTTCGACTGCGATAAATTGATAGTCTTTTTCACCACGCAGCTTTTCTCCCATAAACGGAGAGATCAGACCCCCAAGATTGGAACCGCCGCCTGCACATCCGATAATGATATCCGGCGTAATATCATACTTTTCCAGAGCAGCTTTTGTCTCAAGTCCAATGACTGACTGATGTAACAATACCTGATTTAACACACTTCCCAATACATAACGATATCCTTCTCTCGTCGTTGCAGCTTCTACTGCCTCGGAGATTGCACAGCCAAGACTTCCTGTTGTGCCCGGATGCTCTGCTAAAATCTTTCTGCCGACTTCTGTTGTCTCAGACGGTGACGGGGTTACACTTGCTCCATATGTGCGCATTACCTCACGGCGGAATGGTTTCTGTTCATAGGAAACTTTTACCATATAGACTTTACAGTCAAGATCAAAATAAGCACACGCCATAGAAAGTGCAGTTCCCCACTGTCCAGCACCTGTCTCTGTTGTCACACCTTTTAATCCCTGCTTCTTTGCATAATATGCCTGTGCAATCGCAGAGTTTAATTTATGGCTTCCACTTGTATTGTTTCCCTCAAATTTATAGTAGATCTTTGCCGGAGTCCCCAGTTTTTTTTCCAGACAATATGCTCTCACCAGTGGTGACGGACGGTACATGCGGTAAAAATCACGGATCTCCTGTGGAATATCGATGTATGGGTTGGTATCATCGAGTTCCTGTTTTACCAGTTCATCACAGAATACATGCCCCAGTTCCTCCGCGGTCATCGGTTTTAGAGTTGCCGGGTTCAAAAGCGGTGCTGGTTTGTTCTTCATATCAGCGCGCACATTGTACCATTGTGTCGGCATCTCATTCTCTTCCAGATAAATTTTATACGGTATTTTCTTTTCGCTCATCTTCTCCTCTTTTCCGCAACTTTTATCGTTACTTTACTGTTATGATTCTCTGATTCATGATTTTATCTATATTTTAGTATGTTAGCACATTGAAGTGTCGCAGTCAATAACTTTGGATCTTAATATCGGCATCGACGAAAGCCGTAACACCTGTTTACCCCAAATTGCGTTTCTTTTTATTCCACTCTTGCAACACTGCTGACACCCTCCGGCGTCCGCTGCTTTGTCACAATTATTTTTTTGTCGATCTGGTCTTTTAATTCAGATACATGTGAAATAATTCCTACCAGACGATTTCCCTCGGTGAGCTGCAGCAATGCTTTTAACGCCTGTTCTAAGGCATCCTCATCGAGTGATCCAAATCCCTCGTCCACAAACATGGAATCCATACGGATTCCACCCGCATAAGACTGTATCTCATCCGACAGTCCAAGCGCAAGTGACAATGATGCCTGGAAAGACTCCCCACCGGAAAGCGTCTTTACACTGCGCTTTGTCCCGTTATAATGATCAATCACACAAAGTTCCAATCCTGCTTTTTCCTTGCGGCTTCCTGTCTCTTCCTCACGTTTTAATTCATACTGCCCGCTGCTCATCGTAAGCATCCTCCGGTTTGCTCGGATCAGTATCCTGTCAAAATAAGCCATCTGCACATAAGTTTCCAGTTCAATCTTTGCCTTACCGTTTAACATTCCACTTGCCGTATCGGAAAGAGATTTCATCCAGACATACTTTTGTTCGGTCTGTGCGATCTCTTTTTGTTTTTTGTTGACATTTTTACAGATTTCCCTATTAGTACAATAAGATGTATATTTTGAAGCCCTGTTTTCTTCCATCTCATTTCTTTTTGCACGCAGTTCTCCCGCCTGCTTTTCGATCTCTTCTTCCGGAAACGATATTGCTTTCTCTGTTTCCTCAATCTGACGAAGCAGCATCTGAATGACGCCCTTTTCCGTCTCTCTGTTTTTTTCGTAATTATGATACGCTTCTCTTGTCTTTTCTCTGTTCTCTTCTAAATTTCTTTTTTTCAGGGTAAACTCGTTTATCTGTGTCTGTACCCTCTCTTTTGTTACATCCTTTACCTGCTCTTTCAGCTCATTGAGATTCTTTTCTTCATTTGCGTACTCTGTCTGCAGACGTACCAGCTCCTGTTCTGCCACATTGATCTGGTCGGCAAGTGTTTTTATTTCTGTTTCATCGAGCGGAATCTTTTTTTCTAAGGCAGTCTTTTTTCGTTCGTCTTCCTGTTTTTTGGAAAGTTCCGCTTTTTTCTCATCGGCTGCTCTTTGCAGCATAGTAATCACAGACTGTACATGGTATGGTTTTGCATCAAAATCTTCTATTGACAAAACCTGACTCCCATCAGCGTTTTTTATGGTCTGTAATGTATTGACATCTGTATCTCCAGTTAAAGTGCTCTGATTACATGTAATTAAATTACATGCAGATTTTATATCGTCACTGATCTGCTTTTCGGCAATTTCCCTGTTTCCGGTCAATTTTGCAATTTCTTCCTGAATACTGCTGATTGTTCCTCTTATCTTTTGTATTGTTTCTTCGCTTTCTTTTAATTCATCTTTGATCTGCTCTGCACGTTTCCTGTTATTTTTTGCCTGTAAAAACTGCGTGTTCCGTTCGTTTTCAATCTGCATAAGCTGTGCAAAAACAGTTTTTTGATCCTCTGTCTGCTCTATGCCAGTTCCACAGTCTGCAACGTTTTTCTTCCACTGCTGTTTCTGCTGTGTGCACCGTTCTGTCGCCGTGGCAAGCATCTGTCCAAGATTAATGTTCTGTTCGTTTAACATAACCAGTTCATCCTGCGCAGACTGCATCTGTTCTTCTAATACATTCTTGACATCCAGATCCTTTTTCGCTTTTTCTTTCTGATCTTTATATTCTTCCCTTCTCGCCTCATCAGCACTCTTTTGCCTTTTTGTCTCCGTCTTTATTTCATTTAAAGACATTCTGACATCAGGCTCACCAAGCAGTTCTCCTGCATCCTTTAGGACTGCTGACATTTTCTCATTTTCCTGTGTCACGAGCTGATGCGCTTTTTCACTCAGTCTGCTGACTGACTCCCTTGCCTTTTCATCCTCCGCTTTTGCCTGTTCTAACACTTCCCGATCCGGAGTTTCCTGTGGTATGACTGCCAGTGTCGGATGATGTATGGCTCCACAGACCGGACAGGGTTCGTCTTCCTTTAATCCCTGCGCCAGCATTCCCGCCTGTGCATCCCAGAATTGCTGTTCTATCCTCCGGTATTGTTCACTGATCTGTTTCTGCTCTGCGGCTGCTTTCTGATACTGTTTTTGAGTTTTCTCCCTTTCTCTGCTGACTTTCTCCCAATCCTCTAACCTGTTTTCCAGCTCTTCGAGCCTGCGTATCCTCTCTGATACTTCCAATATTGCTTTCTCTGCCTGTTCTCCCCTGCTGTCTGCACCGGAAAGCTGCTCCCACGTTTCTTTTTGCTGCTGTAAGTCCCTGCTTTTTACCTCATATGATTTCTGTACGTTTTCCAGTTCTGTACCAAGTCTCTTTACTTCTCTTTCTGATGTGTTCAACTGTTCTGCAATCTCTGTCAGATCCTGTATTTTCTGTCGGATTTCTTTTACTTCCTTCTCATAGGCAATCTCCTGTCCTGCCGCATCCTTGTTCTGCTCCTGTTCTTCTTTTAACAGTTGCTGCTGTTCTAAAAGACTGTTTTCTGTTTTCTTTTTTAAATCAAGTTTTTCCTTTTGATCTGAAATATGCTCCTCCAGCGCACGGCTCCTGTCTCTCTGATTTTTCAGTGTATCCATTTTTTCTGTGATCAGTCGCATTTCATGCTCTATGCGTTGTATTTCCGCAGTAATGCCCTCATAAGATTTTAAGGTCTCTTTTTCCTGCTGCAGTTTTCCCTCCAGTTCTGTTCGTCTCTGTTCATCCTGCTGCTTTTTCTGAACCTTTTCTTCCATATCCTGGTGCTTCTTTTCCTGCGACAGACCAATTTCCTGTATTTTTTCAAACAACACCAGCTTCTGTTTATATTCTTCAATCGTTCTGCCTAATTTTTCACAGCATTCCGCTTCCTCTCCTGCCCTGTCCATATCCGCTTTTGCCTGCACCAGAAGCGCTTCTAAGTCCTTCAGCTTCTGCTGTTTTTCTTCCAACAACCGCCTTCTGTCTGCATTTTCACGCACTTTCCCGCTAAGTTCATCCATATTTTTTATTTGCTGATCCAGCGCCTCTTTTTCCTTTTGCAGGCACTCCAACACAGATTCTTCCGCTTTACAAAGTTCTTCTAAAAGTGAGATTCCCTCCTCGATCCTGCCGTCAAATTTTTCCTTTTTTAAAAGATTTATTTTTTCTGCGATCCTTGTCCCTTCTTCATCCAGAGAGTCACTCTCACAGACAATTCCCTCCATATACTGATTGATGCTGCGCCGCAGTTCATCATATTCTTTCCACTGTTTTTTTACGGCATCTTTCAGTTTGTCCTGCAGCACACGATAAATATCCGTCCCGAATATCTGACGAAAAATCTTTCCTCTCTCCTCCGTATTGGCAAACAATACTTTCTGAAAATCCCCCTGTGCGATCATTGCTATCTGGGTAAACTGTCTGCAGTCTAAACCGATCAGCTCTGTGATGGCGCGTGTGACCTCCCTGCTTTTTGTCACTGGTTCTCTGTCATCCGGGTACTCTAGTGCAGCATTCGCCTTTTCCGTTGTCATTCCCGTTCCACGTCCCTTCGGACGCATATATTCCGGGTTACGCTCTACTGTATACCGTTTATTTGCGTACTCAAATGTCAGACGCACGAATGTTTTCACGTCATCTTTTGCATATTTGCTGCGGAACATATCCGCTTTGCGCACATCACCACTGGCTTCCCCGTACAGCGCAAACGTGATTGCATCAAAGATCGTGGTCTTTCCTGCCCCGGTATCCCCTGTGATCAGAAATAATCCCTGCGATCCAAGCCGTTCAAAATCTATGGTCTGCTCCCCCGCATACGGGCCAAATGCACTTATTGTAAGACTGACTGGTTTCATAAATCGTTCCTTTCCTGCCGCTCCTATTTTCTCTCAAATCCCAAATATCTCGTTCCCTGAAACATCAGTTTTCCTGTATTTGCTTCTCAAACTATTTTTTCAGGAACTTGTCAATGCACCAGCTCTTCCATCAGTTCTCTGACAAAATCCTGCTGTTCTTCACTCATCGGCTGATTATTCTGTATCTCGTAAAATTCTTCAAACAGTTCCATCTCTGATTTTTGCTCCACATGTTCGGTCACCTCAACCTGCCTGCTCTGTCTGGTCCTGCTGTTATCATAGACAAGCTGCATCAGATTCGGGTATACCGTCCGAAGTTTTGCCATTCCATCCGGCACATCTTCCTCATCGGTCAGTGTAATCTGCAGATAATCTTCTGTTTCTGTGCCCTCATAGAAATCTTTCGACATCAGTTCCATGTATGTTCCCCGGATCTTTCTCAGATCACGAAGCGGTTTTAACGGAACTTTTTCAATGAAAATATCTCCCTTTTCCTTTATCTCCAGGACAACAACGGACTTTTTCTGTTCCGCCTCGGAAAAAGAATATTTGAGCGGGGTTCCGCAATAGCGCAGTGTCTCCCTTCCGATATGCTGCGGGCTATGAATATGCCCTAATGCAACGTAATCAAAAACATCAAACACTTCCGCCCCGATCTGGTCTAATCCACCCACCGAAACTTCCTCCGACTCACATCGCGAAGCCCCTGTCACAAACTGATGTGCCACCAATATATTCCGCTTTGATGCGTCCACCGGCATATGAGATACGACAAACTGCAGGGCATCCTGATATGTTTCCACTGTCTCCACATCATCTTCCTGTGCCAGATCCTGTTTTGTCCCGGCATCTTTTTTTCCAATGGATATCCCCTCTGTCACTTTCCTCCACGCATGGCGCACGACCGCCGGGCGGATAAACGGCAACAGCCAGATGCAGAGTTCCCCATATGCATCCTGACATGTAACACACCTCACCTCTCCATCATAAACCGGTGAAACATAGACTTCCCGGCTGCTCATAAGCTGTGCACCAAATGCAATACGTTCCGCGGAATCATGATTTCCACTGACTGCAAACACCTTTTTCCCGCAATCAGCAAGTCCCGTGAGAAACTGATCAAACAACTGTACCGCCTCCGCAGACGGAACCGGCTTATCATAGATATCCCCCGCGATCATAACCGCATCCACCTGTTTTTCCAATGCGATCTCTTTGATCTGCCGTAAAATATATTTCTGATCTTCGATCATGGAAAACTCATTGACTCTTTTTCCAATATGCAAATCCGAGATATGAAGAAATTTCATGCTCTCCTCCTATACTATTTCATTCGTAATACTTTACTTAACTATACCATATAGCGTCCCGAAATACAAACATATGTTTTGTTTTTGTTGCTTTTTCACAAAAAAACAGATCTCAGAAAATAAAAACCACTTTCTGGAGATCCATTTTTCTATTTATTTTGTTTCCATTGTAACAGCAATGCCGAATTGATGATGACGAGCACAGAACCTGCATTATGTACCAATGCTCCCACGACCGGATTTAAAATTCCGATGATTGCAAGCACGATCGCCACAAAGTTAAGCCCCATCGAAAAACTCATATTGCATTTTATCGTGATCATCATCCGCCTGGATAATGCAATCAGATGCGGCAGTTCTTTTACTTCATCATCCACCAGCGCAATATCTGCTGCATCCAACGCAATATCACTTCCAACACCGCCCATCGCAATTCCGATATCCGCTTTTTTCTGTTCCGCCGGCAAGGTAATCTGCGCTAAGACATCCTCACACGGCACATCCTCGTCAACCATACGGTCGATTGCCTGTACCTGACCAATGATTTTTGACAGTCTTATTTTTCACTTATCTCTTCCCGTATCTCTATCGGATGCGCATCGGTAACAAAGATCATTCCATCATACAATTTTTCCGGCGATTGTGATGTGCGGTAACTGCGTGGGAAAAGTCCCATAAAAATTGCACTGTAGCCCTCTCCTAACGATCCCATAGAAACATGATCTGTAATCTGCTCTTTCAGTTGTGAATTTTCCGGAACCTTTGAAAAATCCAGCCAGCTCATATCATAACCAGCTTTCTTCGCGGCTTTCGCTAGAGGATCATAGGAATAAAACGTGTGCGTGATACGCTTTCCATCATTTTTCGGAAGATTGCAGTTCGTCTTGTAAAAATCCGTTCCAATCGCAAAATATCCGTCCCCCAGTTCATCGGAAAGAATATTCCCCATCACTCTGGTACCTGCGCCATAATTTCCAAACCGCTCTATATGCCCATTGTGACCTGAAATAAAAATACAGGAATTGCCCCTCTGTTCTTCCATAGAAAGGATCCACAGCACATTTTCTGCCATCAATTGGTCTCTGAGCACATTTCCTTCTACGGCAGAATTGATCACTTTCCCAAGAGAAATATTCTGCAGCAGCGTATCTGCCAGATGATCCGCCTGTACAATGTCCTTTACATCTGATTTTTGTAATTCTTCTTTTATTTCTGTGATCACTCTGCTCTGCTGTTCAACATCATACTCACTGTGCTGTTCTTCTGTATCCTCCAGTTTCTTCAGTTCTGTCACATCTATCCCCGCCTTTTCACATGCTTCAATCAGATACTGCAGATTATAGGACCATCTTTGCATGTCAAACCCATAAAACCTTAAATCATCTCCATCTTTTGCAGTCTCATTGTATTTTCGCATATAAGAGATCAGATCTGCCATCTCATCAGTTCTGTATATTGCAAAGCCAATCGCCGCGGCAGCCTGCTCTGCCGTTCCTTCCCCACCGTGAATGTAGCGGTTCACATACTCGCATCCACCGTAGTCTCCCTCCAGTGCAAATGCTCTTATCCCGGCATTTTCCACCAGATTTTGAAATACGGAAAGTTTTAACTGCTGAAACTCTGCATTTCCATGGGATGCCTCCCCCAGTGCCACAATTTTTGTTTTCTCCGGTATCTTTAAGTCCTCCACCTGCTCTGCATATTGTGCAAATTCCGTTGTATCTGCACATGGTCCGGTTCCAAATCCTCCAAAATGGGAATATATGCTGCCGGCGGCAACTATACCTGCTAATACCATACCTGCGGTTATCAAAATCCATGTCCGTTTTTTCTTCTTATTTTTCTTTTCCATAAAATCTCCCCCAAATCTGTTTTTCTTATTCGATACTCCAATATTAACAAAAGGGAAAATGTTCTGCCATTTCATTAGCTTACATTTTCCCTGATGTATCTTACATTTTTGTAAGATTTATATAGTTTTCAAATTTATACTGTTCTATAACTTTACTTCCCAAAAGAGTGATTGCCTGTTTCGGACAATTACAGATACAGCGGTAACACATGGTACACTGATCCCCTGGGTGGGGTTTTCTTTTTTCCATGATTATATTTTTCATGGGACAAATTTCCGCACACATACCACACCCCGTACAATCCTCATTTATTTTTAATTGATCGGTATATCCCGCTGTCTTTTTATCAAACCAGAGCCTTTGTCCAAAAAGTCCTGCTATATGTGAGAAAATTGTCAGCCCCTCTTTCGGATAATCCCCCTGTTTTATCCGTTTTGCAGCTTCATAAATCTTTCTGTCAGCTTTTTCAATGATCTTTTTATTTTCTTCCATCTGCTTTTTCAACAGCTTACTGTCGCACACGGAATCGGGCATTTTAATATGCACACCGCTAAAAATCTCTGCTCCATATTTTTTCAAAAGCCTCGCTGCACAGCCTGCGCCATCCCCACTAAATGCTCCCATTGTCGCAACACATATCATTTTCCTGCCCTTCCACAAAGAGGCATTCGTTTTGATAAAATCTCTTACCATGTATGGTGCATTCGAAAACTGCGTCGGATATCCCAGAATAATCGTTCCATTTCTTTTTATCTTATCGATAACAGATTCATCCTCTAATGGAACTACATCGGCTGACGCATCGATTAATTTTACCAGTTTTGTAATGCAATATTTCGTATTACCTGTACCACTCAGATAAATTCCTATCATTTCCAAACTCCTCCGTCTTTCGGTTATTTTGACGTTTTTTCTATGAATGTTTTCTATAGAATATTTTCTATTGAATATTTTCTATGGAATGGTACAGCATACCAAAACCATCCTCTAAAAATTCACTCTTTGATAAATCCATCGACATTTTGATATATTCTTCCTTATTCGCTGCAAGCTGTATCAGTCCTGCTAACATTCCCCAGAACTGAAAGATCGTAGGCATTATTTTTAAATCCTCTCGCAAATCACCATTTTGAATGCCTGCCACTAAAAATTCTTTCATTTTTTCATTGATTTCTTCCCCCACATGATAGGTAGCTTTCTCTTCTGGCAGGTAATCATGATCTTTAAAATCAATATTCATTTTGTCCAACACCATTTTAAAATAAAACGGAAATTCCTCCTGATACTGTATTAAACCTTTACAGATCATATCGTATCTAGCCCTTGTTGTCTGCTGCTCTTCTAACGCAGTAACTATATATCCATATAATTTTTGCATGCTCTCTAAAACCAGCAGACCAATGATCTCCTCTTTGTTTTCAAAATATACATATAACGTAGCTTTACTGTATCCGGCAGCTTCTGCAATATCACTCATGGAAGTTGCCGTGATTCCATTTTCCATAAACAGTACCGATGCCGCTGACGCAATATTTTCTCTATGTACTGCCCTCGGTTCTTTTTTTCTTCGTCCCATATACCTCTCCTCTTCAGTTAATTAAACTCTTGGTTTAATTATATGGATAAATATATGGATTGTCAATCCTTACCTTTACACAACACAAAAACCCGCACAAACCTTTCGGTTCATGCGGGTTTTCCCCCTATATATTACCTTTTCCCAAAAATAACATATCCCCTTTTTAATTGATGCAATACAAATTATTTGTCTGCGATAGCAGCCCTGTGCATGCAGCACAGACTGCATTTTACCTTATAACAAATTATTTATTTGCAATAGCAGCCTGTGCTGCAGCTAAACGAGCGATCGGCACACGGAATGGTGAACAGGATACATAATCCAGACCAATCTTGTGGCAGAACTCAACAGATGAAGGATCTCCACCGTGCTCACCACAGATACCAACATGGAGTTTCGGATTAACCGGTTTTCCAAGTTTAATAGCTGTCTCCATTAACTTACCAACACCTGTCTGGTCAAGTTTTGCAAATGGATCGTTCTCGAAAATTTTCTTATCATAGTAAGCATTTAAGAACTTACCAGCATCATCACGAGAGAAACCATATGTCATCTGTGTTAAGTCGTTTGTACCGAAGCAGAAGAAATCAGCTTCTTTTGCGATCTCATCAGCTGTAAGAGCAGCTCTTGGAATCTCGATCATAGTACCTACTTCATACTCAAGTTTGATACCTGCTGCTGCGATCTCAGCATCTGCTGTCTCAACAACAACATCTTTTACATATTTTAACTCTTTTACTTCGCAAACCAATGGGATCATGATCTCAGGTTTTACAGTCCAGTCAGCATGTTTCTTCTGAACGTTGATTGCTGCACGGATAACAGCTTTTGTCTGCATCTTAGCAATTTCCGGATAGGTAACTGCAAGACGGCATCCTCTGTGTCCCATCATTGGGTTGAACTCATGTAAAGAAGCGATGATGTTCTTGATGGTCTCAACAGATTTACCCTGAGCTTTTGCAAGTTTCTCAATGTCAGCTTCCTCAGTCGGAACGAACTCATGAAGAGGTGGATCTAAGAAACGGATTGTAACTGGGTTACCTTCCAGAGCTTCGTATAATGCTTCGAAGTCTCCCTGCTGATATGGCAGGATCTTCTCTAATGCAGCTTCTCTCTCTTCTACAGTATCGGAGCAGATCATCTCACGGAAAGCAGCGATTCTGTCTTCCTCGAAGAACATATGCTCTGTACGGCAGAGACCGATACCTTCTGCACCAAGCTCACGAGCTTTCTTAGCATCTGCAGGAGTATCTGCGTTTGTACGAACTTTAAGAGTTCTGAACTGATCAGCCCAAGCCATAACACGTCCGAACTCACCAGCGATTGTAGCATCAACAGTCTTAATTGCTCCATCGTAGATGTTACCGGTTGTACCATCGATTGAGATGTAATCTCCCTCATGGAACTCTTTGCCAGCTAATGTAAATTTCTTATTTTCTTCGTCCATAGCGATATCGCCACATCCGGATACACAGCAGGTACCCATACCACGTGCAACTACGGCTGCGTGAGATGTCATACCACCACGAACTGTTAAGATACCCTGGGAAGCTTTCATACCAGTGATATCCTCTGGAGATGTCTCAAGACGTACTAATACGACTTTCTCTCCTCTTGCATTCCACTCTTCAGCATCCTCTGCTGTAAATACGATCTTACCACATGCAGCACCCGGAGAAGCACCAAGTCCTTTTCCGATCGGTGTAGCAGCTTTTAATGCAGCAGCATCGAACTGTGGATGAAGTAATGTATCAAGGTTACGAGGATCGATCATAGCAACTGCCTCTTCCGGAGTCTTATGTCCCTCGTCTACTAAATCGCAAGCGATCTTAAGTGCAGCCGGAGCTGTTCTCTTACCGTTACGGCACTGAAGCATGTATAACTTCTTGTTCTCAACGGTGAACTCCATATCCTGCATATCATGATAATGATTCTCAAGAGTCTCACAAACTTTTAAGAAGTCTGCATATGCCTCAGGGAATTCTTTCTCCATCTGAGCGATTGGCATAGGTGTACGAACACCTGCAACTACGTCCTCACCCTGTGCATTGATTAAGAACTCACCCATCAGTTTGTTCTCGCCAGTTGCCGGATCACGTGTAAATGCAACACCTGTACCGGACTCGTTATTTAAGTTACCGAATACCATAGGCATTACGTTAACTGCAGTACCCCAGGAATATGGGATATCGTTATCACGACGATATACGTTTGCACGTGGGTTGTCCCATGAACGGAATACAGCCTCGATAGCAAGTTTTAACTGCTCAACAGGATCTGAAGGGAAATCTGTACCTAACTGGTTCTTGTACTCAGTCTTGAACTGCTCTGCTAACTCTTTTAAGTCAGCTGCTGTAAGGTCGATATCAAATTTAACGCCTCTCTCTTCTTTCATCTTGTCGATGAGCTGCTCAAAGTATTTTTTACCAACTTCCATAACTACATCTGAGAACATCTGAATGAAACGTCTATATGAGTCATATACGAAACGCTCGAATGCAGGATCCGGATTACCTTTGATCATTGCAGCAACTACTTCGTCATTTAAACCAAGGTTTAAGATGGTATCCATCATACCTGGCATGGAAGCTCTTGCTCCTGAACGAACAGATACTAATAACGGATTCTCAAGATCGCCGAATTTCTTTCCGTTGATCTCTTCCATTTTCTTAACGCCTTCCATAGCCTGAGCCATGATCTCGTCGTTGATCTTGCGACCATCTTCATAGTACTGTGTACAAGCCTCTGTTGTGATTGTGAATCCCTGTGGTACAGGAAGTCCGATGCTTGTCATCTCTGCAAGGTTGGCACCTTTACCGCCAAGCAGGTTACGCATGGTCATGTCGCCTTCGCTAAACATATACACCCATTTGTTTGCCATTTTGATAATTCCTCCTAAAATAAATTACTATGTAATTATGGACACCGTATTTGTTTCCATAATCAAGCCATGTTATGTGCCTTTCTAAAACGCACATATTTATTCTAACATATTTTGTCTAAATAGCAACATTTTTTTTACTGTTTTTCCCTGTTTTTTTGTAACATTTTCACAATGTAAAACTTTGTTCCGTTATGTGGAACATTTTGGATTTGTTTATTTCTTTTTCCATTTTGCATACAGTGTGATTTTCCCCGTGCTGCCTTTCTTAATAGAGGTTACCTTTCTGGTACATTTTTTATCACGGTACCATCCTTTAAACACATACCCTTTTCTTGTTGGTGCTGCCAGTTTTATCATCTTTGAAGTAATGGTATATGTTTTCGGATTTTTCTTATTATTTTTGCCTCCGTTTAATTTGTAGGTAATGGTGTACTTTTCCTTTGCCCATTTTGCATACAGTGTTACTTTTCCGGTACTGCCCTTTTTAATAGAGGTTACCTTTTTGGTACATTTTTTATCACAATACCATCCTTTAAACACATACCCTTTTTTTGACGGATTTGAAAGTTTTATCGTCTTTGAAGTGATTTTATATGTTTTGGGATTCTTCTTATTATTTTTGCCTCCATTCAGGTTATATGTAATCTGATACTGTGCTGCTTTCCACTGGGCATATAAAGTTACGACCTCATCTGCTTTTTTTGTCAGATTTTTTACATAGGCATTTTCCTCATAAAAGGTTCCCTTCCCATCTGGCTGCGTATTCCAGCCTGCAAATGTATATCCTTTCTTTTCAAACTTATTTTTTGAAAGTTTTTCCTTCTGACCCGCCGCACATGCTTTCTCACTCATTTTCCCTTTTGCTGCACCATTTCCATCAAATTTTATTTGATAAAGATATGGACACACGACAACCGGAACATTCCTCTTTAATGCTTCTGCATTGATTTTATCTTTGGAGAGACTGGTTATTACATATATTTTTTCAGGTCCGTCTGTCGTTTCCCAGGAAAATGCTTCGCTGCCAATCTCTGTAGTCGTCTTTGGCAGCCTTATCTTCCCAAGCACGCCGCCGTCCTTATAAAACGCACAGATTCCAATTGTTTTTACCGCGGTCTGGGAAAGATCAAGTTCCCCCGTTAAATTTTTACAGGATAAAAAAGCATAACTGTCAATCGCCGTTAATGTTTTGGGGAATTTCACGGTTTTTAATCCACTGCAGGCAGAAAATGCACTACCGCCTATTTCTGTAACCAAAGTCTGGGATAAATCCATTTTCTCCAGTGAACTGCAGCCTGTAAATGTGCCAAATCCAATTTTCGTTATATTCTCTGGCAATTTCACCGTTTCCAATGCACTGCACCCCTCAAATGTTCCTTCCAATTCCGTTATCCCTGTCTGTGACAAATCTGCTTCTTCCAACAGCGTGCAGTCTGCAAACACACCCGCTCCATCATTCACTTCCAGCACGTCAATATCTTCAAATCCGCCACACTTTACCTGACGGATGTTTTTATTTTTTACAGCAGCTAAGTCGAAATACCAGTTTCCTCTGCTCCATCTATAAGAAATCAGACTGTAATACAATCCATCCTTCAGCAAGCCATCAACTCTATATATCTGATGATTTGATAATTCTGCAATCTCCTCCGGGGACAGGTCAAAATACCCGTCAGAATACCCCTGATACTCCCATTCTTTATCTACCGAATAAGAGTTGCGGCTGCACCATGTAGCATCTGCAAAAATCCATTTTCCATTTTCACTGTCATAAACAGCATTGTATTCATGGGCATGCCCCTCTAAATCCATGCACGGAATTCCAATGGAAATGCACAATGTTCTCATAAGGCTTGCATAACCCGAACACATAGCACGCTTTTGCTCGTACACCTCATACGGTGACCAATAACTTGGCTTATTATTATAATAGGCGTAATAATCATAATAAGTTCTGTCCGCAACAAATGCCATGATCGCTTTTATTTTCTCATACTGTGTAGTACACCCGGCTACAGCCTGTAATGCAGCCTGTCTTAATTCCTCAAACTGGGCATCTGTTATAGCATTCCTTTCAGGATCTGTTAAAAAGTAATCCGGGTCTGCATATTTATTAATCAGAGTCCAGGCCTTCTGTTCCGCTGCAATCTGCTCTTCACTTGCGTCCCCCTTGATTGAAGTTTCTTCCCGTTCTTCTGTTTCTTCTTCCATTTCCGACAGTTCTGTTTCTTTCTGTTCTGTTTCTGTGTCTGGCTGCTCTGTCTCCTCCGGCTGTTCTTCTGTGTCTGGCTGCTCTGTCTCCTCTGACTGTTCTTCTGTGTCTGGCTGTTCTGTTTCTTCCGACTCTGGCTGCTCCATATTCTCCCGTTTCTCCTGTTCGCCTGCCTGTGTCTCCTGACGTTCACGATCCATCAGATCCAGTTCTTCCGTATCCGCATATTTTTCATTTACTTTCTCTGATGCCGATTCCGTTTTTTCTGTCTCTGTAATCACATTCGCCTGCATATTTACCGGCATCCCACCAACCAAAACAGTCGCAGCCAGCAATGCCGTAAAAGCTTTTTTCATCCCTCCTTTCATAAACTAAAACTCCTCCTTCATTTGTACCGCTATGTTACATTACCTTTTCTATATTATAACCGCAATACGACTATTTTCAATTGTTTGCGAAATCATTTCTATCATATCTCCGCAGACTATCTGCCTGTACATACTTCAAAATATTTTTCTTCTCCTCCGCGAGGTGCGCATCCCGCCCGGAGGGCGTTTTCATTCATAGGACGTAATTTCCTATGAATGAAAAACAGACGGATCATTCCCACCCAACAGGAATAATCCGTCTGTCTTTTTCTTTTTATTCTCCGCTTCGAAAAATCCTAGAAATCTACTTCCGTGTCATAGTAACAGCATTTCAACAGCTTTTCCATCTCCTCCTGGCTCGGCTGTCTCGGGTTTGATCCTGTACATGCATCTAAGATTGCATTGGCTGCGATCTCCGGCAGTCTCTCTAAGAATACTTCTTCCGGTACAAAGCCCTGCTCGGTCGGATAACTGTCTGCACCATAATTCTTAATGCAGTGCGGGATCTTCAAATCATCATTCATACCGCGCAGGTATTTGATCAGAAGATCAACCTTCTCATCCAAAGAGTTTCCACCAAGTCCCATGAAATCTGCAATCTCTCCGTAACGTTTCTTTGCAGTCTCATCTTTTGCATTAAATGCGATCACTTTCGGCAGATACATTGCGTTGGCTGCACCGTGGATGATATGTGCGCCGTAATCCGCAAATGCAGCACCGGTCTTATGTGCCATGGAATGTACGATACCAAGCAGTGCATTGGAAAATGCCATACCGGCAAGACACTGTGCATTATGCATGTTATCTCTCTTTTCCATATCCCCGTTATAAGATCCTACCAGATCACGCTGGATCATCTTGATTGCATGCAGGGCAAGCGGATCTGTGAAATCACAGTTCGCTGTCGATACATATGCCTCGATTGCATGTGTCATCGCATCCATTCCGGTATGTGCTACCAGTTTCTGTGGCATTGTCTCTGCAAGTTCCGGATCAACGATTGCAACATCCGGTGTGATCTCAAAGTCAGCGATCGGATATTTGATACCTTTCTCATAATCGGTGATGATGGAAAATGCAGTTACCTCTGTTGCAGTTCCCGAAGTTGAGGAAATCGCACAGAAATGCGCTTTCTTACGAAGTTTTGGAATACCAAACACCTTGCACATATCCTCAAATGTGATATCCGGATATTCGTATTTGATCCACATAGCCTTTGCCGCATCGATCGGCGAACCTCCTCCGATCGCAACGATCCAGTCCGGACCAAACTCTTCCATCGCCTTTGCGCCCTTCATTACGGTCTCCACCGATGGATCCGGCTCAATTCCTTCAAAAAGCTGTACTTCCATGCCGGCTTCTTCCAGATACTGTTTTGCGCGGTCAAGAAAACCGAAACGTTTCATGGAACCACCGCCTACGCAGATAATCGCCTTTTTGCCTTCAAACGTCTTTAATGCTTCCAATGCCCCTTTTCCGTGATACAAATCGCGTGGTAATGTAAATCTTGCCATCTTTCCTCCAATCTGCCGCCATCAAAAGGCCGCCCCCTGACACATACACATGCCTGTATTTTTTGTGTCATTTACTGTGTGCAACTTTTATATAACCATCACATATTTTGTTA
>ERZ894212.234-NODE-234-length-19419-cov-17.247779_pt1 | contig 19419 bp, 16 predicted proteins | sample MGYA00380289_ERZ894212 | MGnify/ENA primary metagenome ERZ894212 (study PRJEB32331, sample SAMN06328481) | human gut metagenome | biome: human gut microbiome; feature: stool | host: Homo sapiens | collected 2013-05-02 ... | reverse complement strand
GATTGTGACAATGGAGAATTAGATGTTGATTTAGTTGTTTTCCGTTTCAATCCACACACCCACGCAGGGTGTGACAGGACGTGCTGCTCGCGCTGCTTCCCAAGAAGGTTTCAATCCACACACCCACGCAGGGTGTGACTCTATATCTAATAACATATTATAAATCAGCAAATTTAATCCACTGTTATGCGAATCATCATTATTATTCAACTTCATAACGAAGAAATACTTTACAAATAATTTAATCTACTGATTATTAACACATGCGAAGATACTACTTTTTTTGTAACACACCACATTCGCATTATATTATAAGAGCCTCCTCAAGTTTATACGCCGTTTCAACACCTATTACTTCCACCCTCTTATTCTCATTTTTACTAAGAATATAAAAACGAACACTATCAAGAGACATATCAATAATATCCCTAACTCTCCCTTTTAGAAGAGAATATTGCGCTTCCGTCACTACACACTCAAAGACTGAGTTCTGCACCCTCTGTCCATAATCCAGACAAGCCTTGGCCACACATCGTAAACGGCGAGCCCCCTCTTTGCTTGTAGTATCCACATCGTAAGTCACAAGAATGTACATAATTAAAAATCATTTTATAAGAAATACCGGATAATCGTCAATATCCTGCCTGATATACCTTGCCATTAACATAGCCTGCACATAAGGCAGAAGCCCTATTTCAACTTTTTCATTAAGATAAGGATGAATTATCACTTCCCTTTTCCTTGCCTGCCATGCAGTAATAAAAGTCTTTTTCCCTTTATCTGTCATAACAACCCCATTATCACCTTGGAACAAGAAGTCTTTTACTGAAATCTGTCTTTTATTAATCAACGACAAAATAAAACGGTCGCCAAGGTAAGCACGTAACTCTTCCATCATATCTAAGGCCAACGATGTGCGCCCCGGACGGAGTGTATGGAGAAACCCGACGTATGGATCAAGGCCAACAGTTTCGAGAGCAGCCGCAACATCATTGGCTATCAACGTATATGCAAAAGACAACATGGCATTCACCGCATCCTTGGGAGGACGACGATTGCGACCATGAAATGGGAAATCAGTCTTCTGATTAAGTATCAAGATTGGCAATACCTCAAAATAGGCATTCGAAGCCATCCCCTCATAACCAATTAATTCCGTCTTATCTTGAGCCTTCAAAGCATCACGCTTGGCACGTTCCAATACTTGCACCGCCCTATTAATGTCTTCATTCTCACCATAATCACGAATATATCTCCTCAATATATTGCGATAGTTTTGAATCTTACCACCAATCATCAACCTAACCACATGCAACGACCAAGATGCATCGTCCGACAATTGGTACTGCTTTTTGCGTAACAGAACATTCCCTTTCGTAGCACCTTGAACCCTGCTGATAAATCTGCCTTGTGGAGAAAGAAATGTGAGTGATATACCATTGTCACTACACAATTTCATCACACCGGGACTTGCGCCCATATATCCGAACGTAACGATGCCCTCTATATTTATGACAGGAATACGAAACACCTCCTCCTGCTGAACAGATATAACGACATTCAGCCCATCCTTACTAAGATACGCTTCCGGTGTCGTCACATACAAAGTATTCAATAGTTTTCTCATAGGTACAGATTTTTAGTAAGGTAATTATCTACCGAAGTACAATTATTTACCATTTCCGGCATGCAGATATCTTTCAGCGAGCACTTGTCACAATGTTTCCCATATTCAGCCTTCGGGATAACCGCTTTACTAAATATATCGTGCATATCCCGGGCACATTGTCTGACTATATTTCGCAGCTCCTCCGTTATATCCACATTAACCCGATGGCGAAGCTCCCCATAAAAGAAAGAGCCGTATGGTATATGGATAGCATACATTTCTTCTATACACATGATTTGTGCTGCCAACTGCACTTCATCCACTTCGTTTCTTTTCGGTTTGCCATGCTTATACTCCACAGCAACCGGTTGCCATCGCCCCGGATAGTTGGGATGCAAAATCGTATTTTCAAAAGATGAGGAAGGAAGTAACTCTATGGCATCAGAGATTCCATAGAGTCCAAGTTCACGCGAAGCGATATTCACCGCACGCAATGTTATCTGGTCACCACACTTTTGTCTATAAAACGGATCATCTACATGCTTGTGCAGAATCTGTCCTTCGATGGTGAGACGATTATCGTTCCATTGCTGCTCAATGTGTATCAAAGCCCATTGCCGGGGACAGAACCTAAAGTGCTGAATCCCCGACAACATAAGCATATCGTCTTCATTGTACATACGATGGAATTATATCAGTTCCTCAATAGTTACATTTGATGGAGCATTCTCCTTATCTATAGTAACTGAATAGTCGATGAATGAGCGTGGTGCTCCATCGCAGACTTTCTCCACTTTTACCAATTCAAACAACTTGTTGGCGGGAGCATTACCCAATATGGAGTCATGCTTGAAGACTATCAGTTTTTGAGCACTCATCAATCCACGTGCCGCCGAACGATCCACATCGAACATGTTCTTTAAAGCTTCCCAAAATAGTTCAAGGTCTTCTTCAGAAAATCCTGTCTGTTGTGCCAAGTTGGCGGAGATGAAGCCGTGACAGACATAGAGGCCATAAGGAATGGTCGCTTTACGTCCCTGTATTCCCACTTGTGATTCATAGGTCTTTTCTTCATCACGAGCTACACATACGGTTAATGCATGCTCTGCTGAAACAATCATATCTTGCGAACGGGCAAAAGTCATTTGAATCGGCCCCCTCACTTGTCCTGCGTTAGGTCCGGTTGAGAGTACTGCTCCAAAAGTCCTAACGTCAAAGAAGCGTCTGCACATAGCAATTTTACCAGCTGAACTCTTATCGGCAGGAGCTTTTTCTTTGATTTTTAGTTCTATTCCTAAATCTTCTTTGTACATTTTGCGGATTTCTTCATTAATAAAGACCTCTTCTCCAGAAATCTCTTTGGATTTGACAAGAATATCGTTACCTGCTTTTCCTGCTTGGGCTATTTGTACATAATTACGTACCTTGCGTTTCAAACAAACATCTGTAACAAGGCCTATACCAGTTTCAGCATCTATCCGAGGAAGATTACCTGCATCCGGGTCACCATTTGGATTACCATCTTGTACATCAAAAATGTAAACGAAATCAATTCTATTCTTTAATTCTGACATAATTGTATATTTTTAAAAATTATTCTTCAGTTTCTTGATTCTCTCTGTGAGCTTTCTGATGATAATAGCCGAGGAAGAATCGTCCTTGATCTTCCAAACTCAATGTATTAGGAAAATTTTGAATTAAAACTATTATCTCTTTCTTTTGATTATCAAAGAAATTAGCAAGGCCTTTCTTCTCTTTAGCCAATTTAGCATAATGACTGTTTGATAATTTGAGAACTGTTGAAAATACTGTAGATGGCGTAGATGAAGCCGCGTTCATGTAACTTGAACGAATGGAATCTTGTTTATTTGCTGCATATTGTAGGTTTTCCAACACAGCAAACAGCCTTCCACAAAGATACCCTTGATTTTGATTTTCTTTGTCTAACATAATATCTAATTTTTTATGGTTGTTATTTTCGTTTAGTCTGTTGAGATATGCCTTGATGATAGCAGCACGCACTATATTGACGGATTGTTCTGCACGTATGCGACGAATACATGCTTGAAAGAGAGAAGCCGGATACGGCAACCCTTGAAATATGCTTCTCACCACAGCATCAGGAAGATTGGGAGTCGCATCACTTGACTTTCCTCCAAGAGTAACATTTCCAAGAATGGAATGCAGTCCCACGTACGGCTTCTTATCTTTGCGAGTGTCAACCATCTCCATATCCGTAAAATGTTTACTTATCAAACCTGCAAATTCACGCAAAGGCATCTCATTCCAATATACTACCGCAATTCTTGCCGAATTGGGAGCCAAACCCAAAATGAAGAATTTGTCATCATCGTTTGCCGATAATTTTCCGTTATAGATAGACTGGAAAGTATCATATACTAACTTTATGCGCCTGTTTGAGTCGTCATTTTCTTCTTCAATCCGCCCCAACAAAGAAAATAGACTATTTTCGGACTCTTTTGAAGCCTCGCTATTGGAGGAAGCCCAGAAAAGATAAGTACGTGAGCCCACCATAAACTTATTGTGAGAATCCGAACGCAGCAAATGATTCAATGCGGTTGTATATGCAAATTCAGCTTCTTCTGATATTGGAGCATTGTATCCTTTAGATTTCCCATACGAATCATACCCGGAATTAACTTGAAATGCAACTAGTTTAGCTGTTTCTTGGCTTCCAAGTATCTTTGTAGCAGTTGTAATCTCTACAACTTTTGAATATCTCCCTGTTATCAAACAAAGATTTCCTGCCACGCCATGATTCTCGTCAAACAAATTTATCAATTCCCTTTTCGAAGCCACTATTTTCGTATCCCCTTCTATAAGGAAAGAAAAGGTAGAATATTTCTTATTAAGATTTTTGGCTATATCATCCCATAAAGAATCTTTCTGCATAGCCCCAACTATAAAAGAATGGTCTTGCTGATAAAATGCATAAACAGCTTTTATGTCCTCATTATCCGGAAAAGCATCATATATATCTTTTACTTTCGCCTTAAATACTTCAAAGTACTTACGTATCTTTTCCATATCCCCCTTATCGGAATAACCAAATACATATTTACAATTGTCATACAAATAGTTTGCAACAGGGGCACTTGATCGGCTAACACTTTTCTTAACAAGAAACTGCTGTGCCGACTTCTTATCTATGCGCCTGTCTTCAAAGCGCAGAAATTTTCCACATCTATCAATAACAATAATAAATCCAATCTCTTTGTATTCTAAACCAAAAGGGGCCACATCATCTCCACTTCGATGATAGTAATCATATAATGCTTTCAGTATCATCTCAACACCTCCTCACTATCTTTATCCGGTACAACAATCACTCCCTTTTTCATTTGGGCTCTATAAAACATAGCATCCGGCTTTTGTGGATTTTCCTCAAAGTCCATATCATAAAGCATAATGCCGAAATCCCTGTCTTCGGCTAAGGGATAATCAAGATTATCAGTACTTTCAATATACTTCCAGTTTGCAGAAAACTCACGACATCCGAGATAGGGCTGCGTAAAACATTGCCCTTGTGATGCCCTGCGTTCGAACATCTGATAATACTTCATAGGATTCTCGTCGGCACTTGGCTGATGCTTGGCAAAAGCCTCTTTCGGACGGTCTTTTACCGGAATAAATACTAACTTAGCATAAATTCGGTAACGCACATCCAGCAGAAGCAACGTGTTCTTCTGCTGACGTTTATCTTCAATAATGATAGGTGATTTACTGGCAACTGCCCCCACCTCATTCCGTCTAATGGTAGCCCATTTAATAGGCCTGAGTACCTCAATCTTGGTTATCTGCCAACGCATGGCATAACGTTTAAACAGTATCGCTTCAAAGATGGCGCGTGCCGCCGATGGCGTAATGACATCATAACTCACACGCTCTACTTTCAACTCCGGACGAGTGAAACAAGCCCAATCGCCCCACACCTCCAGACAATATTCTTTATCTGTATATTCCATATCATTCATCGTTTTCCTTGTTTTCCAATAAATCTTCCGGCTTCTGACCTTCAAAAAACCTTTTTGCCGACAAGGGAGTTACCACTTCACGACCGGTTTTTTGCTCCAACTGTTCGCGTGCCACACGAGCCACATCACCACCGTCAGCCGCACACTGCATATTTTCACCCAATGTCTGAGGATTTTTAGCTTTAGTAATACTTGTCGTAGAGAGTTCGGCCAGCATATTAAGAACCAATTCTTCATTGGTCATATTGTCCCGGAGATTTTCTTTCTTCAAGCCCTTGAACTGTTTGTACTCCTTTGCCGACTTTCCGGTCCATTGCTGATAGATAATGTCTGTAAGAGTAGCATATTGAACACCTTCCTCTACATTATGTAGTTTCCATTGATCTGTAAGATCTTTACGGATTTCAATGCTCTTCAAGCGTTGGTTTATCCAGTTGTCAGAGTAACCAAGTCGCTTGTAGTCCATCATAGCTTGCTCAATACTCAACTCAGGGTCTTGCATCTGATCAAGACGTTCGGATGCTACATGTGCCATCCATTGCTTGAACGGTTCTGCCTTGGGAGATGGGATAGACTGAATGATACGTAGTAGTTGTTCTGTATCAGCCACATCTGTAAGTCGCATCTTACCGTCTGTGGCTTTCATTTTCAAACCGTGACAATTTGTCACGGTTTCATTTCCCTCTTCTTTAAGTCTTTGCTTTAACTTACGCCAATAAGCAGTTGCATCAACACTGTCTGTTAAAACTGACACCACATCAACTATCGAAAAATACCATTTTTCCTTTTCATCATCCCACACGGTGCGGACTTTACGTTCTTCAAACAATTTCAATGTTTCTTTCTTTGTCATATCCGTTTCTTTATATCATTAATACTTCCTCCAGCCAATGGTTATCAAGGCTGAGACCTGTGGTTTTATTATACTGAGACCTGTCTGCCAATACATATATTCCTTCCAATATTTCTTCGACAAGCCCATAGCCTTTCAGTTGCTTAAAATCATAGGAACGGATGCCTACAGTAAATTTCGCCAATTGCTTCACCAACGAGTAGGTACACCCCGATTCTTTCAACTGCTCTATAAGTTCCATGCTGTTTTCCCAATTTACGATAACATTTATACTTGTATCATCAATCAGGCGAAATTCTTTTGATGCAGTTTCAAAACATAGCTCAGTAGGTTTGTAGAGCCAGTGCTTTATATCCTTTTCATCAAATGTTTGTTTTCTGCTATACAATTGACAAAAATAGGCTTTCATGGTAGAAGGAGCAAACCAATCACTATCTTCCGGCAAATTCAACCGAGCATTGTTGGAGTCAGCCATTGAACCGAAGAGCTTTCGCTTCTCTGCCGCCAGACTGAACACAAATGTATGTCCCATGGCACTTCGTCCTTCCCGATTGCACCGTCCCGCTGCTTGCAATACAGAATCGAGTCCTGCTTCTTGACGGAACACAACCGGAAAGTCTATATCCACACCGGCCTCCACAAGCTGGGTTGCAATGACCCTGACAATCGGCTGCGACTCATCCTTCAATAAAGTTTTTATTTTACCAATAGTTTCGTGTAAGTGGGCAGGGCACATCATTCTAGACAAATGCAATTTCACTCCGTCATTGGGCAAACGGTCATACAGCTCTTTGGCATCTTTACGAGTGTTCACTATGCACAACACCTTATTATATTCAGACACCTTTGCAGCTATCTCATCGTATGTTTTTCCTGTATCATCGATTGACAACTTCACACGGCGAAGCTGGTCATGCAAAGCAAATTCTTCCGGAATAATTTCCTTGATATGTTCTATTCCCTTAAAATCAGCTTTAGGATTTGTTCCTTCTATCAGACCACTCAGTACCGGCTGGCTTGCCGTGGTAAACAATACCGAAACCCCGAACATTTCCTGATACGCTTTCAGCGCATCGACTATCGGCCGCAAGAAGCCGGTTGGCAACATCTGAACCTCATCCAAAACAAGAATTGAATTTGCCATGTTGTGCAGTTTGCGGCAATCAGATGTTTTATTGCTAAACATAGATTCAAAAAGCTGTACATTGGTAGTGACAATAATGGGATAGTCCCAATTCTCTGTAGCCAATTTTGCTTTTTCCCTATTTTCCTCGTCCTTAATATCATCGGGGTCGAAATTACTATGATGCTCCAATACATTTTCTTCACCAAAGATTTCCTTCAAAAGCCCTGCCGTTTGCACAATGATACTGGTATATGGGATGGCGATGATGATACGATTCATTGAATGGCTTACAGCATGCTTCATGGCCCATAACAAAGAAGAAAGTGTTTTACCGCCTCCCGTCGGAACTGTAAGACTATAAAATCCTTTTTCGCTTGAAGAAGTTCTACTGCATTGTTCTTTCACTTGCTGGCGGATGCGGTTCACTTTCGTATCAGCTGCATTCGATTGCAGTTTTTGCATATATGCCTCCAGCTGTGGAAGCAAATCGGCAAGCGTAGCCGAATTTCCCCGCTTCCGCCATGACTCTACATCCATAAACCGTTCTGTATCGAGCCGGTCGGCATCTACAAGACAGGAAAAAAGCATACGGGAAAGGTGATGAAAGTGTTTCCATTCAACCTTTGATTTAGAAAAAGGTGAATCAATAAATTCTTGGAATAATAAAGGTTTGTTTATGCTAATGTCACCCTCGTTTATTTCTTTGGACAATAGCCTCTCTTTCAATATGTTTTCCACATCCCCGAAATCATGTAACCCCGTGTGATGAGAAATAATTTGGTTTACAAGAAGATGGGAAACATCCTTTCCCATAAGTTCTTTTGCCAATATTCCACCCACAAAAGCATGGGTATGATCATCATAGCGCTTCTTGTCACTCGTAGGCAAACCATTCATCTTGCGTATGTATTGCTGGAATGCCGCCCGTTCCTTTCCTTTGTCATGAAGTAGACCGAGCGCACGCCCCCAAGAAGGAAGTCCGAACTGCCCGGCGAAGGATGCCGCCATATCAGCAACCCCCTTTTGATGTTCATCATTGGTTTGTATCATCCATTGACCATTATCCCTATTTTGATACAAATGGGATATCAACTGATTTTTCTCTATCATCTGATTAAATTTATAAGGCTAGCATTCCACAAATATAGTGAATAATATCAGACTCTCGCAAAAGAAAATCATATTTCAAGTCAGCTCCATCAGTTTTCATCCTTAAAACAAGAAATACAACCAACAACGACAAGAACAGGCATTCCGCTTTGTCGCCTCTACGCGGAAAAAAGAGAACAAACCATTTCGGGGGGATACAAAAATTTCCGTCACTACATCTCTTTTAGAATCAGTAAGATGTAGTGACGGAAGAAAAAACAATCTGATTATCCACATAGGTAATCCAGCATTTATATTTCAATACAAATAACGTATAAAGCAAACGTTATCGGGCATTCCCATGTGATGCAATCATCCATCAATGAAGCTTTTATGGTATGATTGCAGATAATTAGTAAACATCAAGCTTTCACCACCGCCAGCAACTCATCCGGTGTAACCAGTGACTGCTCGCCTGTAGTCATATTCTTCAAAGTCAGTTTCCCTTCGTTCATTTCATTTTCACCAACAATAGCGACAAAAGGAATCTGCTTGTCATTGGCATATCCCATCTGCTTCTTCATTTTAGAAGCATCCGGATAAATTTCAGCGCGCACCCCTGCTTCACGGACTTTTGCCAGGATAGGCAGACAATAAGCAGCCTCTTTATCGCCGAAGTTTACAAACAACAGCTCGGTTCCGTTCACCGCTTCTTTCGGATACAAATCCAACTGATTCAACACATCAAAAATACGGTCGGCTCCGAAAGAGATACCTACACCAGACATACCATCCATACCAAAGACACCGGTCAGATTATCATAACGGCCACCACCACTGATGCTGCCAATCTGCACATCCAAGGCCTTCACTTCAAAAATTGCTCCCGTATAATAATTCAAGCCGCGAGCCAAAGTCAAATCCAATTCCACTTCACTCTTCACACCCAGTGCAGACACGGTTTTTAATATGAATTCACTTTCTTCCACTCCCTTCAATCCCGCTTCACTGGTAGCAAGGACAGTCTTCAAAGTTTCCAATTTCTCTTCATTGCTTCCACTCAATAAAATAATCGGCTGCAATTTATCAATAGCCTCTTGAGGAATCCCTTTAGAAGCCAATTCCGCATTTACATTTTCCAATCCGATTTTATCCAGTTTGTCAATGGCTACGGTAATATCTACAATTTTATCAGCCTCCCCGATAATCTCGGCAATACCGGTCAATATCTTACGGTTATTGATTTTAATTGAAACACGTACTCCGAATTTACCAAATACACGGTCTATCATCTGTACCAGCTCCACTTCATTCAATAAAGAATTGCTGCCTACCACATCGGCGTCACATTGGTAAAACTCACGGTAACGCCCTTTTTGGGGACGATCCGCACGCCAAACCGGTTGGATTTGATAACGTTTGAAAGGAAAACTTATTTCATCACGATGCATCACCACATAGCGGGCAAAAGGTACGGTGAGATCGTAGCGCAATCCTTTTTCACAGAACTTGCTCGCCAGCTTTACCGCATTGCGGCCCAGCAATTCCTCATCGGTAATGCCGTTGAAATAATCACCTGAGTTCTGTATCTTAAACAATAACTTATCCCCTTCGTCACCGTATTTTCCCATCAAGGTAGACAAATTCTCCATAGAAGGAGTTTCAATCTGCTGATAGCCGAAAAGATGAAACACATCACGGATCGTATTGAATATATAGTTACGTTTCGCCATTTCCACCGGCGAAAAATCTCTCGTTCCTTTAGGTATACCTGGTTTTGCTGCCATAATGATTCTATTTAATTTATTTTGAGCCACAAAATTACACTAAATATTTCATTCGTAAAAAGAATACTTCTTAATATTGCTCATTGCCGGCAATATTAAGAAGTTAAACAGCCGGTGCCTTAAGTGCATATCTCAGTATGGGCCGTTTCCCTACGAACTCATTGTTTAATAATTTCGTAAGCTGTAGAATGAGCCCCTCTATTCTCTATTTTTCCCTCCAATACATCCAAAGCGAACTCAATGCCCCGGACAGCCATCTGTGAGCTGAAAATATCAGCTGTTGCAACCAGTTTTCCCGTAGAAAGAAATTCTTTCATCACCGCATCATTATCAAAGCCCACTACAGGCAGATAGCAATTTTTTTCTTGCATCTGCTGAAGAACCCCCAACGCCATCGCATCATTGCTGCAATATACAGCTTTCAAATCAGGATACCGCATCCACATAGCCTGAAAAACTTCGGCGGCTTTCTCCGTTTCCCAGTCGGCCGGTTCGGATGCCACCAATCTTAACCCTTTTTCTTCTATCGCCTTGATAAAACCTCTTTTACGCTGCTGCGCATTATCGGCTGCCGCCAATCCTTCAATAATAGCAACTTTATCTTCATTCCGCAACTTCTTATCCAATAATTTACCCACTTCATACGCAGCTGCAAAATTATCCGGTCCCACAAAAGCCACTTCTACTCCTGCCTGCTCCAATAGCTGAGTATCCAACCGGATATCAATATTGATTACCGGAACTCCTTTCCTGACAGCCTCTACTACAGGCTGAACTAAGGCTTTTGAATCTATAGGAACCAATACGATAGCATCGACTTGCTGATGAATCAAGGAATACATCAAGTCAACCTGTTCCTCTACCTCTGTCTGTGTAGCCGTTCCCACACAAACCAAATCCAAAAACGGAAGAGGGGCCGCATACTGAATGGCCCCTTCTTTCATCACTTTGAAAAAATCGGCTTGTAACGACTTCATTACAAGCCCTATTTTATAATTTCTCTTCATCTAATTTCTAATTTGACAAAGTAATGCTTATTAATCCGATAATAAACAAGGAGAACATAGCCGCAATCAGTTTATTGGTCCCCTTCGGAGCTTCCTTAAATTCCTTCCAGACAAAAACTCCCCAGATCATAGCCACCACAGGCGCTGCGTTGCTAAGGGCATAAGAGATAGCCGGATTGGCAGCACCTGCTCCCATAAAACTAATCACCATGCCGCCCATCCAGATAAAGCCTCCCAGCATACCTGTGAGATGGGTCTTGGCATCGCCGGCAAAGTAATCTTTCATGGTCACCGCCTTGCCTTCTACCGGATGCTTCATGGCAAAGGTATTGAATATAGGTGTGCTGGCCAGAATACCTACCGCAAAGAAGAACACACCTGTATAAGGAGTCAGCGTTCCGGTTCCTCCCGCCACATACTGCGGGTCAAGAGATTTCACTACCAATCCGTAAAAAAACATGATAGCGATACCTGCCATAATGGCCAGCAGAATCCCCTTCTTCGGAGTGGAAGCCTTGCCGGACGATAACTTTCCGTACGCTTTTCCGCAGATCAGTATAGCTACAATGATGACTAACACACCACTCCATAGTAAAAGCTGATTTCCCTGATAGGTCTGACCGGCCAAAGAGATTAATAAATAATTGAATACAATACCTCCAATCCAGGCCAAGCCTCCACCGATAGGAAAACCTACTGACATTCCGGCTACAGCAATGGCTGCGGTAAGAAATATATTGCCAAAGTTCCACACAACACCGCCCAAGAATGCATATTGAATGCTAGACCAGTCCATGACTGCCAAATCCTGAAAAAAGGTACGACCTTCACTTCCCATACTTCCCAAAGTCACCGCCCCCAATAAAGCTGTAAGGAACAGACCGACGGTCAAATCCCAATAAAACAGTTCAAAGCTCCATTGCTTGGCGGCAACCATCTTCTGCGTATTTGCCCAAGAGCCCCAGCAGGCACAGCAAATAACACAGCAGAGGATTGCCAAAAAGTAATTATCTACCAATATCATATTTCATCGATATTATTCGTGAATATAGATATTCCAGTTCAGATAAGTTTCAATAGCTTCCGCCAAAATATCTTTCACATTGCCACGGCACATAGCCACATGATGTTCGAATCCATTCTTACAAATATATTTCATAAGCGGCTGCAGATTATCCACCTTGGTTACTGCTATACAACCATCCATTCCGTATGGATCATCAGTCAGGTCACCTTTGCCCAAATAAGACTTGATACAACCCTTCGTATCATCTGTCGAGATGCGGAAGAAGGTGAAATCACCCTGTTTTACTTTACCGTAAACGGCACCGAAAGTATGTACCTTACCTAATGTTCTGCCCAACACTCCTAATGTTCCTAACTTCAAATCATTCATTACAAATGATTTAGGGAAGTTACCACAATGTGTACACACACACTTGTCACGATCCTCGGCAAAGTTATTGTTCCAGTCAAGCAATGCCGACGGGCGACCGGAAGCCAATGTCAACGCATACATAGACACTGCACCGGCAATATCCACTTCACAAGCAGCAGGGATTAATTTTTCACTCAACATACTCATAGTCACACAAGCTGCACAACCATAGTTTTGCTCCAAAGAGTCCCAACACTGGATAGCTACAGCATCAATTTCATTGGCTTCCATCCATTGTTCTACAGCCACACCAAATTTAGCCTGCAAAATCAGTTTATCATTGTATTGTTCGGGAACAGCAGCATATTGTCTGATTTCTTTCAGTTTTGCTTGTAACGTTTCATCAGCATCTTCAATCTTACGGGCGGCAGACAAGATTTCAGAAAGATCTACCGGAACGACTGTAATGCCCGATGCCTGCAACAGTTTCTCGCTGGCGCGGACGGTCTGGAAACCGGCAGGACGAGTGCCGATGGCACCGATGCGAGCATGACGAAGACCATTCACCACCCGGCAGATCGCAGCGAACTTATTAATATCGGCTGCCAGCAAATCAGAATAAATAGAATAAGTATGTAGCGTAGTATCAGTAAAAGGAATGCCATACTGATACAAGTTATTGCATACGGAAATCTTACCACAGAACGCGTCACGACGGCTATCCAAATCCACCTTGTCATTCTCATCATCACATGCCTGAACCAAAACAGGCACATTCAGATCGGCTACACTGATAGCATTGATGATACCGATTTCAAAACCGAAGTTAGGTAATGAAACAATGATTCCATCAATGCGGTCACGATTCTCACGGAACAACTTTGCACATTTCAAGCCATCTTCTCTTGTTTCAATACTGCTACTGCCTGTAGGCGTAGCATCTTCGGGGAGAATGACATAGTCATAGCCCTCTTTCGTCAGTGTTTCCAACAATTGTTTACGGACATCTTTTGCTAATTCCGAGTTAAAATAAGCGCGTGTTCCAATGATGACACCAAAACACATTTTTTTCTTGTTTTTCATTTCTAATGGTATTAAAAGTTACGATATATTCAGTTAGTTATTCTGTCCTATTACTTTCTTAACAGCCTCACGCCAGCCACTATACAAAGATTGAAGTTCTTTTTCCTCCATACAGGGAGCGATGCAATTGTCAATGGTACGCATGGCAGCGGCTTCTTGGAAACTGGCCCACTTCTTACGGGCAAAGCCATTCATGACAACAGCCCCCAATGCAGAAGCTTCCTCTATCTCCGAACGGTTAATGACGGCATGCAGCATATCAGCCTGAAACTGCATCAGGAACTGATTCTTCGTGGGGCCTCCGTCAACACGCAACGCTTTCAGCTCGATTCCTGCCTGCCGGGTCATCATGTCTATCAAATCCTTCACTTGATAAGCAATGGATTCCAATCCTGCACGCAGCACATGCGCTTTTCCAGCATTCAGTGTCATTCCCCAGATAGCAGCTTTAGCATCCGGTTTCCACCAGGGAGCTCCCAATCCGGTAAAGGCGGGAACCAGATAGACTCCATCATTATTTTTCACCGAAGTCGCCAAGGTTTCAATTTGATTGAACGAGTCCACCAATCCCAATTTCTCCACCATCCATTTGATAGTGGCTCCGGTGCAATGGATATTGCCCTCAAAAGCATAATACACTTTACCCAAAGCCGAGAATCCGACGGATGTAACCAGCCCTTCAGGAGCAGCGACAGCCTCTTCTCCAATGTTAACCATAACAGATGATCCCGTTCCATAAGTCACCTTGCCCATACCTGCCTCAAAACACATCTGACCGGTTAATGCTCCATGGGAATCACCTAAAACACCTGCTATTTGTATCGGAGATTTGAACAAACCCTCTATCGTTGTTTCTCCAAAAACAGCATCACAGGGCAATGCTTCCGGCATCATACTCCGGGGAATAGTGAAGAGTTTCAACAACTCTTCATCCCAGTCCAAAGTATGAATATTAAAAAGCATGGTACGCGACGCATTCGTATAATCAGTCAGATGCTTCCTGCCTTCGGTCAGTTTCCAAATCAGCCAGGAATCAATAGTTCCCATCAACAAATCGCCTTTTTCTGCCAGTTCACGTGCATTTTCCACGTTATCCAATATCCACTTAGCACCACTGGCAGAAAAATAAGGATCGATAAGCAATCCGGTCTTTCGTTGTACCAGTTCGCTGTATCCCTTATCTTTCAGTTCTTTGCAAATAGCCGCTCCCCGCTGGCATTGCCATACCACGGCATGATAAACGGACTTGCCGGTATGTCGGTTCCAAACAACCACCGTTTCGCGCTGATTGGTGATGGCAAGAGAATAAGAAATATCCTTTCCATTCACTTCTTCTTGTTCAAGCAGACAATGTATCGCTTCTATGGTATTTTTATAGATTTCTTCGGCATCATGCTCTACCCATCCTATCTGCGGGTAGAATTGCTGATGTTCTATATTTACCCGATGCAACAATTCGCAATCTTCAGAGAACAGCATGGCTTTTGTTGCCGAAGTACTTTGATCTATGGTAATTATTCTGCTAATCATACTATTAGATTTAAAAAGGATATGTTTATTTTTTCACGAATTCAAGGGCAGTCTTGCAGATGCCCTCTTTATCCAATCCGTAATGGGCAAAGATTTCATGGGAGTTTCCATGAACCACGTTCTCATCGGGGATGCCGATAATGCGTACCGGAACCGGATTTTCGGAAAGCGTCTCAACCACAATAGCTCCCAAACCACCAAACTGACTATGCTCTTCCACAGTGATAATTCTTCCGGTTTCTTCTGCCGCTTTCCTGATGGCTTCCGCATCAACGGGCTTGATGGAAGACATATCCAACACACGTGCCTTAATGCCTTTCTCCTGTAACATCAAACCAGCTTGATAAGCATGATAAACCGTTTCTCCGGCAGCAATGATGGTCAGGTCCGTACCGTTCAGCAGCATATTAGCTTTTCCCAGAACAAAATCAAAATCATCATTCTCATACACATCGGGAACAGCAGCTCTTCCTACACGTACATACACCGGTTCAGGATAATCTACCAATAGTTTGACCAACTTGCGTGTCTGACGGGCATCACAAGGAAGAACGATATTCATTCCCGGAAAAGTTCTTAATACGGCAATATCATGCAGGCTATGATGAGTAGCCCCCAAAGCACCATAAGCAACTCCACCACTTACTCCGAGTATCTTCACATTATTCTGACTATAAGCCAAATCGACCTTCACCTGCTCCAAGCTACGTGCCACGTAAAAGCAAGCCGGGCCACATACAAACACTTTTTTTCCGCTATGTGCCAAACCTGCTGATATTCCTACCGCATCCTGTTCGGCTATTCCACATTCTACAAACTGTGCAGGTAATTCTTTTGCAAAATCCCCCAAAGTAACAGATCCTCTGGCGTCTGTTGTAACCGCCACAATATCTTTATCCTGACGCGCCAACTCCAGCAACGTATCTGTAAAGCTCTTTCTGCACGCTATCATATTATTTGCCATTGTTTTCTTTTTCTAGTTTTTCAATTCTTTCGGATACCTCGCGAACAGCCTCTTCATATTGTTCGGCTGTAGGCACGCCATGATGCCATTTTGCAATGCCTTCCATATAAGACACTCCTTTTCCTTTTGTAGTATGGGAGATAAGCAAATGAGGCTTTTTATTCGTATAATCAATAGAACGGAAAGTCCGGATGATATCTTCCATCTCATCTCCGTTCATTTCCAATACATCCCAACCGAAGGCAGTCCAGCGGTCGCGCATACTCTCCAATGACATGACCTCCTCGGTTGTACCGCTGATCTGCAAACGATTACGGTCAATAATGGCTACCAGATTATCCAATTTATACTGGTTTCCTGCCATAGCAGCTTCATATATAGAACCTTCCCCTTGCTCACCATCTCCCATCAATACATACGTTTTATAATCAGCTTTATCCATTTTGGCAGCCATCGCCATTCCGACACCTACAGACAAGCCATGCCCTAAAGCTCCTGTATTTACTTCAATACCCGGTACCTCTATAGTAGGATGGCCGGACAAAAGAGATCCGAATTCTCCTAATGTGTCGGTTACCTCACGAGAGATGAAACCTTTTGCTTCCAACGTAACATATAACGCTTCTACGCAATGCCCTTTGCTCATTACAAAACGATCTCTTTTCGTTTCCTTTGGTTTATCCGGCCAAACACGCATTATATCAAAATAAAGTGCTGTAAGCACGTTAAGACACGACAGATCACCTCCAATGTGTCCTGCTTTTGCTTTATACACAATCTCAACCAATCGTTTCCGATTCTTTTCCGATTGTAATTCTAACGTTTCAACTTGCATATTATTATCATTTTCTTTCTTATTCTTTCGCAAAGAACGGAATTTAACTGGAAATATTCAATATAAAACGAAATAAAATGAAAATAAATTTGATTATATTAACAATAAACGCCTAAATAATCTATAAATCAGGACAATTAATTTATTCTGCTAACAAAGTTATATCTCTATATAAACAAGACTCTCCGATTGTCTATTTTGTACCCAACAGAACTGTTATAAAAAAAGAAGCAAACAATAAGGAGAAATAAGGAAGTAAAATCAAAGTTGATAAAAAAGGTGATCAAGAATGTATTTTCCAACATTCTCAATCACCCATATTACCTTTGTTTCAGTAAGAATCAGATAACTTCGACCTCTAATTCTTTTAATCTTTCAAAATCCTCTTCGGTTATAGTACTATCTGTAATAATAGCATTTGCTAATGAAACCGAGCCTAAACTAGCAAAAGCACTGACACCTATTTTTGAACAATCAGCCACCAGATACACTTTACTGGCAGACTCTATCATAGCAGATTTCACGACCAAATCACTTAGACTAGGATAAGTTAGCTTCATATCCGAAGAAATACCGGCCGTAGCCAGAAACAATTTATTAGCGCGTATATCTTTAAATGAATCGGCCGCCATTTTTCCTGTCAAAGAAAGTGTAGGAGCCTTGAATTCACCTCCGGTAACAATCAGATTAATACCATGATTCTCACCTAAAATCAAAGCTATATTCAAAGCATTGGTAATGACTGTCAGGTCCTTATAATTCATTAAAAGCTTTGCGATCTCTGTAGTTGTAGAACCGGAATCAAGAATTATACTGTCCCCCTCCTGAATAAACTGAATAGCTTTCTGAGCGATTTCTTTCTTTTCCTCCAAATGAGTCTGATTGAACAATTGCCCGGTCTTGGCAAACGACCCTACTCCTTTCAGAAACGCACCTCCATGCTCTCTTTGGATATACCCCATTTGTTCCAAGGCTTCCAAATCCTGACGGATCGTTACATCCGTCACATTGAAAATTTTACTAAGGTCCTGAACTTTTGCATGCCCGTCTTCACGAATCAGATGCAATATCTTTACTCTTCTTTGATTGAGTGCCATATTTATTAGATTTAGAGGTTATGTTTTTTACGATATTCCTGAATATCCTTAATGGAAACAATTTTCAAACCGAATTTTGCTGCAATCTCACCTAGTTGGGGAAGACGCGCCATTGTACCATCTTCATTCAAAATTTCAACAAGAGCTCCTCCGGGTTTCAAACCTGCCATTCTTGTCATATCCAGTGTGGCTTCGGTATGTCCATTACGCTCCAAGACCCCATTTTCCGCACCATATAGAGGGAAAACGTGTCCGGGACGAGCAAACTCGGAAGGATTCAGATTTCCTGCCACCAAAGCTTTTATTGTTGACGAACGGTCGAAAGCAGAAACTCCCGTAGTACAGCCATACCCTCTTAAATCTACCGACATAGTAAACGGTGTACCTAGCAATGAAGTGTTTTCTTCTGCCATCGGAGCCAGACAAAGTTCTTCACAACGTGAACGTGGCAGAGGAGCACATAACAACCCTCTGCCATGAGTAATCATAAAATTTACAATTTCAGGAGTAATCTTTTCTCCTGAAACGATAAAATCGCCTTCGTTTTCACGATCTTCGTCATCAACAACGATCAATACTTTGCCTTGGCGAATATCTTCCAATCCTTCTTCTACTGTATTTAACATTTTAGTGTATCTAGGGAGTTAATTATACCGCAAATTTAAGCTAAAACAAAAAGAATCGAAAACTATTAGCCTTTTTTATGATAAAAAAAATCAATCATCTCCCGTCAGAAGGCTTATCCCATCATTTCACTTCTGTTATTCTAAGAACAATATAAGGAGCATCCGGAATTCTTACTCCCCGATGATGTATATCAAAAACACGATAATCCAATTCCTCCGTTGTTTCAAATATCACAGGATATTCCGTGACAGTCATGGCCCACACATCAATAATCTCCACTTTAAACCGTTTATTCTTTTGCAATTTGTTATAATCCGCATTTTTTACCGGCAGATTAAAAGTCCAGAAACCTTTCACATCTTTTCCCATATTGACCAGATAATAATCTGGTCCAGCAGTAGAAGTAACCAAGTCACGACTGACATCTGCCATCTCCAAC
>ERZ894212.186-NODE-186-length-21407-cov-26.434667_pt1 | contig 21407 bp, 21 predicted proteins | sample MGYA00380289_ERZ894212 | MGnify/ENA primary metagenome ERZ894212 (study PRJEB32331, sample SAMN06328481) | human gut metagenome | biome: human gut microbiome; feature: stool | host: Homo sapiens | collected 2013-05-02 ... | reverse complement strand
ATCGTTAAGTATAGATATTTTAAAAGCTATGAATGTAGATGATTTTATAGAGATTGATATTTGTACTTCAATGGCAGTCAATGAGTTTGTTATTAAAGCTTATGATAATAATAGAAATTCTTTTTTTAGAGGAAAAGTAGGTATTGATATTGAATTGACAAATAAAAATGTAAGATTGGAGGTTTTGCCAGAAAAGGTAACTGATTTTCTGAATGGAATATTGGAGGCAAAAAAAGAAGAAAGTTTTAGAGAAAAACCTATAGAAAGTAATCCCATTTCAGATTTAAAAATGCTTTATAGGTCAGCGTTTATTTATTCTAAAAGAATTCCTTATTATTATTGTAATTATACAAGAGAATTGCATCATTCTGGATACGAAAGGATAATAGAAGAAGCTGTAGATTTATTTTTAGAAAACAAGAATCTTTCTATAAAATCTATGCTTGATAAAAAATCATGGATTCCCGTCGTTTCAAAATCAAAAATTTGTTTATTAAACAAAGTTGAAATTGAGGATACTATATATGTTGTATTTGATGTGAAAAATATACTTTTTAATAGGCTATATGAAGCCGATATAATATTTTTTAAAGTTATTGATAATAAGCTTCTAGAAGTTGCTCATGGTGAAATTTCTCATGGATATTCTGATATTAAGGAACCTCAAAATCCAGAATTAGTTGTATTAGATTGTGAAACTTTAAAAGCACTAAAGTATGAAAAAGCTTAAATGTCAATTCTATTTTTCGTTTCGTAGTCCATATGCATGGATTGTTTGGAAACTGTTACGTAACGTTTTTCCTAATGACATTGAAATTATTCCATCATGGAATCCAAGAGAAGATACTAATATATTATTACAAAATAGAGGGGGAGAGTTTTTATATGTCAATATGTTAAAAGAGAAGCATTTATATATAATGCATGATATACAACGTATTGCTAAAGAATTAGGGTTTAAACTTTCGTTTCCTGTAGATAAATCTAATACTGATTGGGAGACTATTCATTTATGTTATTTATATGCCGTTGATAATGGTAGAGGAAAGGAGTTTTTAGATGTTGTATTTTCTGCTCGTTGGGAGCTTGGTATGGATATTTGGAATATAGATAATGTCAAGTTGTTATTACAACAGGTAGGCTTAAATGCAAAGGTTATTGAAGATAGTAAGTGGTATTCTTATTATCAGATTATTGGCGTAGGAAAATTATTTGAGGGATATAAAAATGGAGTATTTGGAGTTCCTTTTTTTATACTTGGAAATTCCAAATTTTGGGGAATAGAAAGAATAATTCCATTTATACGTAAATGGAATAGCATTTGTGATTGGGAAGATTTTATTGATGAAAAAAATATAAGTCTTCCATCAGAAGCTTTATATGATTTTTATTTTGATCATGGAGGAGGTTGTGGATAATTAAGTTCATTAGTAAATTTATTTCATTTTAAATTTAGATGTTATATAGAATACGGGATTATTGTTGAAATTCAATGGTCTAAAATCTTATTTAATTTGTTGATTTAGTATCAAAAACTAAATTGTTTCAGGAATAAAGTTATGAGTCGTATAGAGTATAAGGTAAAAAAGTGTATTAAAATTAAAGGAGAAAAATATGTTCGTCTATATTCTTCTTTAGATAATATTGAGTTCTTGATAACTCATAATATTATTAATTGTACCAAGCATAATATTATATTTGTTCATGGATTAGCAGGAACTTCTGATATTTGGCATCATTTGATGCATCAGTGCTATAAATACTATAATGTTTATGCTTTAGATTTACCTTGGAATGGTAGAAATTCTATAGAATATAGAAATTATCAATTTTTCTTTGAGTGGTTTGCAAATATCATTAATTCATTAAATTTAGATTCTGAAAAAACTTATATTGTTGCCCATTCATTTGGTGCAACAATGACACTATCTTCTTATATTGTTAATAATATCAATATTTCTAAATTAATCTTATGTGCTCCTACATGGAAAAATGAGGATGGAAGTCATATAGATTGGGTTGAATATAAAGAATTTATAACAAATTTTGAACTTTCTCTGTATGAGTATATAAAATTAACTAATAAAAACATTAAAGATGACATTATAGATATAATGCTAGATAAAGTTCTACAAGAGTCTAGTCCTAGGCATACACTTTCTTTTATTGATTGTTTGTTTAATCTACCAGATATTCCTGAAAGCGAAAAAATGCAAATTCAAACACTTGTTTTATATGGAGAAAAAGACGAAGTGGTGTCGACTTTACATTCCAAATATTTATGTAAAGTATTGCCCAATAGTAGTCTTATAAGTTTTCCTGAAAGTGGACATTATCTTATGTTGGATGATGTAAGCAATTTCAATGATAAAATTATTAAATATTTAGAATATGAATAAGAATGCTTTTATTACAGGTGGTTCTAGAGGAATTGGTAAAGCAATTGTTTATGAATTGTCAAATAGAGGATATAATATTTGTTTTACATATCTTTCTAATAAAGAATTATCGGATATTATTATTAATGATTTAAAAGTTATGTATCCTAAACAGCTATTTCTTGCTGTTCAGTGTGATGTTTCAAATCATACATCTTGTCAAGATGCTATTTCAATAGCATATATGTTTTTTAATAATAAAATAGATATTCTTATTAATAATGCAGGTATTATTAGGGATTCTATGTTATACATATTAAATAAATCAGATTGGGATGAGGTTATAAATACAAATATCAATGGCTTATATAATATGACCCATTCACTGGTTTTTGATATGATAAAAAAAAGACAAGGGGTAATTATTAATATATCATCTGTTGCCGGTATCTATGGGAATGTAGGTCAAACAAATTATAGTACTTCAAAAGCTGGTATTATTGGATTTACAAAAACTTTATCGAAGGAGGTTGGAAATTTTGGCATAAGAGTAAATGCTGTTGCACCTGGTTTTATAGATACTGAAATGGCACATTCTTTGAATGAAAAGAAAATAAAGGATTTGAGTAAAAATATTTCACTTAACCGACCTGGTAAAGCCATTGAGGTTGCAAAAGTTGTTGCTTTTTTATGCTCTGATGATTCCAGTTATATTACGGGACAAACTATAATAGTAGATGGAGGGTTATCTTTATAAAAAGGATGAATATGAAAAAATGTGATGTTGTTATCATTGGTGGGGGATTAGGAGGGCTTATTGCAGGTTCTTTATTATCCAAAAAAGGAAAAAAAGTTATTCTTATAGAACAACATAAAGTTGTAGGTGGTTGTGCGTCTTCTTTTAAACGCTTAAATTGTACAATAGAGGTTTCTTTACATGCACTTGATGGATTAGATAGTAAAGATATTAAAATTGATATTTTTAACGAGTTAGATATTTTCAAAAATGTAAAATTTATTAAGCTTCCTGAGTTATATACTGTCTATAGAGATAGTAATTTTTTTTTATTTCCCTGCAGCAAACAGAATGCGATAAAAGAACTTATAAAAAGATTTCCCGATGAGGAGTTTGGAATTATTGAATATTTTTCGACACTTGCAAAAGTTAGAAATGAAATATATTCAATATCAATGTATGGAATAAATAAATATTATAGTGAAAAGGTTCAACAAGAAGATGTTTTTTTATTAAAGAAATATTCTCGTTTAACAATTGGTGAATATTTAGACTCAATAATTAAAGATGAATGGTTAAAATTAATATTATTAGCTAATATATCTTATTATCATGATGATCCTTATTCACTATCATTCATTTATTATTGTATTGCACAGGAGAGTTATTATAATGGATGTTGGTATATTGGAGGAAGTTCTCAAACATTATCTGATTATTTAGCAAAAATAATAACAGATAATGGAGGAGAAATAATAAAAAACAATCTTGTTACTGATATATTAATGAAAGATTGTGTAGCTATAGGTGTTCAATGTAAATCTTTAAAGAAAAAATCTGAAAAGCAAGTTATTAAAGCAAAATTTGTGGTAGCGAATACCTCTTTTAATAATGTGAAGAATATGTTACCATTGCCTTTTCAACAATTATTCATGAAGAATGTATTATCTTTTAAAAATAGTTGTTCTTGTACATCTGTACATTTAATTTTTAAGAATAAGTTACCTATCAATATCATTGATAAGCATTACAATATTATTATTTACCCTAAACAAGTAAATGCTCTGAAAGATTTATCATGGAGTAAAGATATAAAAAATAAGATTATTAATTTCGTGTATTATTCCCAAGTAGATTCTTCATTATCATATATAGAAAAAGGGATAGCTACAATTTCAATTGTTGATTATATTTCTAATTGGAATAATTTACCTTTGACAGAATATCGTAATAAGAAAAAAAATATTGCTCAATATTTAATTAATTGTGTAAATGAAGTTGTTCCAATAAAAGATTTTATAGAAAGCTATGAAGTATCTACACCTCGTACGATAGAAAGGTTTACATTAAACCCTTCTGGGGCAATCTATGGATATGCGCAAACTCCTGAACAAAGTCTTTCTTTTAGGCCTAATAATTCTACTGTTATTTCAGGACTGTATATGGCTTCAGCTTGGACTTCTCCTGGAGGTGGCTTTTCTGGTGCTATTGTAAGCGGATATATGTGTTTTAAAGAAATATTAAAAAAATGATAATAGATAAGTACTTATTAAATTATAGTTTTTTTGAGAAACATCAAATAACTATTAATGCATCAAAAGATAATGTTTGGAATACCTTTAAATCCCTTACATTAAGAGATTTATTTTCTATTTTTTATTTAAAGAAAACTCAAACAAATAAGTTTCTTGATTTAATAAAGAATCGTTTTATATTATTAGGAGAATCTGATAATGAAATTTTGTTTGGCTTAGTTGGTAAATTCTGGATAAATCAAATACGAAAAGTTTCAAAAGAAAATTTTGAAACTTTTAATGATGTAGGATATGCAAAATTAATTTGGAGTATATCTATTGAAGAAAAAAATAGCAATGGATGTATATTAAAGACAGAAACTAGGATTGCTTGTAATGATTTAAGTGCATATTACAAATTTCGTTTTTATTGGTTGTTTATAAAACCATTTAGTGGTATGTCTAGGATTTTTTTATTAAGTCAAATCAAAAAAAAAGTTAGATATTTGTATGATTAAAACAATAACTCAAATAAATATTTCTGATGCAGAAATAACAGGTATTAGATATTTAAGTGGCAATGAACTATTTGTTTTAGGACATTATCCGCATTTAACAATGTTTCCTGGTGTATTATCTTTAATGTTGATTAGATTGTTAATTCAACTATATTGTTCAAAAAATAACAAAGGTTGTTTATTTAAACAGATTTCTAAAATTCAATATCTTGGTGTTCTTGAGCCTGGAGATAAATTATTTATTCGGGCCAAACCAGTTAGAGTTGATGATAATTTGATTACTTTCCACGGTGAAATTATCGTTAAAGAAAAAATGAAAGTAAAAGCTTTAATAATAGTAGATACGAGTTATGGAAGATGATAAAATTGTTATATCAGGTATGGGTGTTTTTACATCTTATGGTAGAGGTATTGAACTTTTAAGAAGAGGGTTATTAGAGTGTAAAAGGCATTTGATCTCTTTAAAAAATGAAAATACTCAATCTTGTAATGTAAATTTGATTTTTGATAATACAAGTATTCCTAACAATTGTATAGAAATGCTCACCTTATCTATAAATGAAGCATTGGAAATGGCTTGTTTATCATTGACGGGAAAGAACAGGACAGCATTAATTATTGGAACAGGTACAGGAAATATTAATTATTTTGAGAATTGTATTTTTGAAGATAAAGATTTTGATATTGATAAATTTTGCTGTGGCAGTGAAAATCTACTTCAATCTATAGCCAATAAATATTCAATTGATTCTGTAGTTTCTTGCATTTCAACAGGTTGTTCATCTTCTAATTATGCTTTATCTTATGCTTCCTCATTAATTAAATTAGGAAAGTGTGATAAAGTGATTTGTTGTGGAATTGAAACAATTTCTTATATTGTTCTTAATTGCTTTAATAAAATGAATGGAGCAGATCCTACGGGTATTAAGCCGTTTGATAAAAAGCGTTTAGGGTCTACTGCAGGAGCTGGTTCGGGAGTTTTAATTATAGAAAAAGAAAAAGATGTATTAAAAAGAAATATAACTCCTTTAGCTGAAATTGGAGGATATGGATATAGTTGTGATGGATATAATGTCATAGTCCCCCAGCCTAATGGCATGCAAATAAAGAAAGCAATGAAAGATGCTATTGAAAATTCTAATATTTCTTTAGATGAAATAGCTGCGGTTTATGCTCATGGAACTGGTACCAAGTTAAATGATTCTATAGAATCTCATGCTTTAGATGAATTATTGGGGGAATGTTTTTTTACCCCCCCTGTGGTTGCTATGAAAGGAAATATTGGACATACAGGAGGAGCTAGCAATATCTTGGCTGCATGTGCTGCAATTCTTAGTTTCCAAGAGAATTTAGCGTTTAAAACTATGGGGACAGAATCTATTGATGAAGATTGTAGATTGAATGTAACAATTAATAGCCAGCCCATTACAAATAGTGCTATTTTAATTAATGGATTTGCTTTTGGAGGAAATAATGCTTCATTAATATTAAAACGTTATATAAATGAAAACTGATATACGAATTATAGATTATTCTATTCTTACTCCATGGGGAGATAATGTAAATAATATTATATCCATTTTGAATGAAGAGAAAAAATATAATCTAAAGAGAAAAATAGATGATTATGATGTTAAATTATATCTAGGTTCTAAAGGTTATAGATACTATTCTATGCAAACGAAATATTTACTATCTTCCATATTACCTTTATGGGAGAGAAATTTTGATAAAATGCCTTTAGAAAATGTTGGTATTTCTACAGGTTCTTGTTTTGCTTCTTTAGAAGATTGGGTATGCTTATGTAATCATATAAAGAAAGGTGGTTTTGAAGAGATTCCTCCTATGGATAGTTTTAATTTCTCTTTGAATATTCCATCTAGTATAGCATCTATTAGAACAAAAGCTCATTCTTTTAATGTAACACATACATCTGGAATAATGTCTGGATATGATGCTATTAATTTTTCTTTAGATAATTTAATGTTGAAAACAGCAGAATCAGTTATTGCCTGTGGGGTTGAATATATGGGAGAGAATGTTAACGGTTTTTTGAAGAGTAGTTCTTCTTTATGTGATAGTATAGAAGGTAGTAGTGCTATTCTCTTTTCTAATGATACAATGAAGCCTTATTGGGCTAAAATTATTAGTTATAATAGTAATTTTATCCCCAAATCAGAATACTCTAACTATAATTCTTATAAAGAATATTTTATTGGAAATATTTTAACAACCCATAAAGATGCAGACTTTTGCGAAGTTGATATAATTATATCAATTATTACTGGAGAACAAGCAGTAAAGGATTTCGAAATTCAATTATTATCAGATATGTTTCCTAATACTCCTATTTTAAATTTGAATGATAAATTAGGGAATTTATTATCACTTAATGGAGATCTTCAATATATTTTAGCATGTAAAGTACTGAATGGGCAATTATTAGATTCAATAAAAGATAAAAAACAATTTAATAGTGCCTTAATTTTATATTCTGGATTTGAAGGTTATGTATATTCATCTATAATAAAAAAATAGTATGGTGTTTAATTTTAACGACATAAGGAAAATATTGCCACATAAATATCCTTTTCTATTAGTAGATCAGGTTTTATGTATGGAAAAAGGTAAAGCAGCAGTAGGTATTAAAAACATTGTATATGATGATCCATATATAGAATATGATTTAGAAGAAAATCAATTTTATCCGTTTGAGTTAATGATAGAATCATTAGGACAACTTACAGCTATATTATATTCATTTTCTAATAATAATAAATATGAATTTGTATTAGGTTCAATAAAAGGAATTCATGTTTTTAAAAAAGTGCAAGTCAATAGTCAAATACAGCTGAAAGTAAAAATTGATCATATATCTGATACTTATGCGATAGCTTCTGGAACTGTATTAGATGAAGATGGTGTAGTGATACTTGAAGCAGATGAACTTATTTGTAAAATTAACATAATTAAATAAATTTACTTATGATAGGTTTTTATGTAGAAGAAGAAGGGGATGTTTGCTATATAAGATTTAAAAGTGATTGTTATTTAAATCATGATAACATAAATTTATTATGTGATAAAATTAATAATATTGATATTAATCCATTTATAAGATTTGTTGTGTTTTTAGGAGAAAATCGTATTTTTTCTAAAGGACAAGATATAAGTGAAATTTGTTTAGCATATGAAGATGAAAATATTTCATATTCTTTTTTATTAAAAAACAGTTATCATAAATTGTTGACTTTGATAAAAAATAGTTCTAAGGTATTTATAGCAGCTATAAATGGTATGTCAATAGGTGTGGGGACTTGTATCGCTTTAGCTTGTGATGTTATATATTCATCTTCTAAATCTGTTTTTTACATGCCATATCTGGATATAGGATTGTTACCTGATTGTGGCTTTATATATACATTATTAATGACTATTGGGTATCATAAAACATATGAATTCATTTGTACGAAAGAATATTATAGTGCAGATGAATTATATAAGCTAGGTATATTAAATGATATTCTAGATGAAAAAGAGTTTAAAAATAATATCAAAAAGAAAATATTATCATTTAATAAAGGTAAAAATATAACATCATTGCTTAAAAAGTATATTAATACTTTAAAGAATAAGGATTTATCAGAGGCTTTGTTTCAAGAATGTCTATTTCAAGATGAGGCTAGGAAAACTTTAGAACATAAAGTCGCTATTGAGAAAATAAAAAAACTGAATAGTAATTAGGTAAAATTGAAATTAAAATCATTGGCGGTTAATTTAATTTCTGCCAATGGTTTGTATTTTATAGTTAATGTATTGTGTCTTATACTGATATAGGTAGACACATTTATAAACGATAAATGTGTTAAGTAATGAGTCAACAACGTAGATTATTTAGTGATGAAATCAAGTTGTCGGTAGTCCGTGATTATTATGCTTCCGGCATGAGTAAGACATCGTGTGTCCGCAAGTATTCTCTTTCGGGCATATGAATGTTAAACAGGTGGCTTTCTCATTATGATTGCCCGCAAAACTCCTTATCTTTGTCTTAGGATCAATCAGAAGAAGCCATGCCAAACCGTAGCAAAGATGATTATAAAGACGAGAACGCCCAGTTGAAAAAGCGTATCCGTGAGCTGGAGAAGGCTCTTAAGTACTCCCGTTTGGAGACTCTGGCCCGTGACATGATGATAGACAAGGCTGAGGAGTATTTTGACATCCCTATCCGAAAAAAATCTGGGGCCAAATAGCGACGGAACTGGTCGGCAAGCGCGGGATGAAAGTCGCGCTTGCATGCCGGTTATTTGGCCATTGCCGTCAAGCCTTCTACCAGGCGAAGGCAGACATAGAGAAGGATGTCGAGCATGAGCGTAGGATAATCGATGCTGTCAGGGAGATCCGCTCGGAAGACCCTCGTATCGGCGGTTACAAGCTATGGCTGATGCTCATCAGCCTGTTTGGGCGTGACTATATGCCCGGACGTGACCGCTTCTTCGTGATTATGCGCTGAAAGGGGCTGATGCTTCCCAGACCGAAGCCCCGCCATACGACCAACTCCAACCACCGCTACCACAAATGAAAGAACCTTGTAAAAAGCTACACACCCATGGAATCGAACCGGCTTTGGGTGGCTGACATCACTTATATCGCCCTCTCTGAGGGTGATGTCTGCTACTTACATCTGATAACCGATGCCTATTCCCACATGATAGTGGGATGGGCTTTGGCCGATACCTTGAAGGCTGCCGTCAGCATGCAGGCCCTGCAGATGGCCATCGACCAGGCGGTAGCAATGTGTGGCAGTGAAGTCCTTACAGGCCTCATCCACCACTCCGACCGCGGTGTGCAATATTGCTGCGACGCATACGTGTCCATGCTGAAGGAACATGGAATCACCATCTCCATGACGGAGGACTACAAGCCTACGGACAACGCCATAGCGGAACGCTTCAACGGGATATTGAAGGTGGGCGTATATCCGCAAAATCGGCTCCCTATGCTTGAGTATGCACGCAATTTCATCCCGCGTTTCATACATTTCTATAACTATCACCGCCCGCACATGAGCATCGGCTACAAGGTACCGGCTGTGGCGCACATGGAGCAGGGAGAACAGAAAAAGATGTGGAAAAACAAGATTTATGCGCAGAAGGAAGCGGACAATGAAAAGAACGCCGTATCTTTGTCAAGTCGAACAGACACTCCGGTTGAAGGTGTATGCCGGGCTTGACCGAGGTGTCAACAAAAACAGTACAGCTTTCGAGCTTGTGTCTAGTGAAACAGTATGGATGTTGCAACACTGTCTACTGTTTCAGCTAATGAAAGAAAATAGTGTCGAGTGAAATCAGGAAAAGACATTGCAAGCTTGTAAGTGCGCTATATTCTTGGTAATCCGGCAAACAATCCGTTAGTGTCTTCGCATAATTCCTTAGGGCATTCAGTAAATATCATAAAATTATCCAATTAATTCATGCACAAATCATTGCGAATTAGTTGTTTTTTGTATTTTTATATATTCTCCAGAAAATGAGATCTGGAAGCTAAAAACTGGGAAATTCCTCAATAAAGATATGGCTAAGATACAAAATATTTTGGAAATTTACTCTACTTTGGGCTTTACCGAATGAAATTATTTAAACTTGGTATATCAATTAAAATGTTGTCTAACAGAGTACAATTTATTCATTATATTATGGATGACCAAACTCATTCATAATAAACAACCTATGTACGCTGTATTGGACAAAGATACAATAAAAACGAAATACTGCCCCGTCTTTCAGTAGCAAAACGCGGTTTTATATCAAAAGGCAGTCTGATAGAAGTCATCAATGCCATTCTCTATAAGTTAAAGACCGGATACCAATGGGTATACTTTCCCATGAAAGAGCCGTTCAGCGACAAGGTATTGAAATACGATGCTGTATGTCATTACTACAACAAGTGAAGCAAGAAATGTGAATGGAAATCGCTTTGGTTGCATCTCTTAGACAAACACTGTTCAGAACTGGACGTGTCAAGTGTGGATATTGACGGCAGCTACACTCCGGCCAAACGAGGTAGGTAGGGAGTCGGCTATCAGGGAAGGAAAAACGCAAGACGACCAATGCCCTTTATCTTGCAGACAGGAAAGGACAGCCTCTCGCCATACCTACCCGAAAAGCGGGGAACATCATGACACGCACAATATTATTCGGTAATGCAGGATATGATGGCAGACATGGCAAAAGTCAACATCAGGACGGACTTTTTTTTGAATGTGGATGCCGGATTCGATTGTTCCGCCCTTCGTTCCGTGCTCAAAAGCTATGGGGTGTAACAAACATCTGTATCAACAAAAGAAATGGAACGGGAAATGACAGTGTAATCCTTGACGAATTATTATATCGGGAACGATACTCCATAGAATGGACAAATGCATGAATGGACAGTTTCAGAACTGTTTTGAATCGCTTTGATACAACTCTCAGGAACTGGGAATCATGGAACTATATTGCTTTTTCAGTCATGTTATTGAGAATATGTGCAAGGAATAGAAAAGTTTAAATCACTTCAATTTGATATTCTGGAAAAATATCGCAAGAGTTTTAATGAAAGTGAACTTGGCAGGCTTCATTCGATGTTCCATGCATGGCAAAAAAACGGTCTGTCGGAACAGCGGCTGGGACGCAGGAATATTTTCAGTCATTCCGCAAAGATTACCCTTATGATTCTGAAAGCGTACACAGGATTCTCTGACAGACTGTTGATGGAACATCTGAACAGGAACATACACTATCAGATGTTTTATGGTATCCGTAATGAGATGGCATCCCGTTTTGACATTGGTTCCCTTCGGAAGATTCCAGCTTCACACTGGAAACCTTATCTTGATAACCTTCAAGTGTGCATGACCAATGCCGATTATTCTCTATCGCCTTTATATGCCATCTTACTTTTTAGGGACATTTACTGAAGATTCTCCTAACCATAAACTGGTTATATAGTTGCGGGAATATAGTTTCAACCCTTTTTCTTGCTTTTGCAAAAATCGGGTATGTAAGTTTCCATTCTTTCTGTTTGCTCTGGTATGGCACTTTCAATCTGATATGTGTTGTTTCAAACGAGTCCAGTTGTACTTGTATGCTTTTGTAGCCATCCGGTCTGCTTTTTTAAGAATGTGGTATTTTACCTTATAGAACTGAAAAGAAATATGTGACAGGGCGAGTTTGGGTCATGATAAAGGTTGTCCATATAAGTTCCGGCAAAAGAAACGGCAGGTTTTCTTAGCCATACAACGATATCCATAATACAAAGGGGCAGGAGCGATATCCCTTCTTATTACAGCGTAATGCAGAGAGTCTATTGCTGGCAAGCTGCTCCTCAACAGAGCTAGCGTTTTCTTCAACTCTTTGGTTGCAAAGCTAATAAGAATCTTTAATAAAATAAAAAAACTTTGGGTATTTGGATTACAACATAGAAGAGTTCGTTCAAATTTTCCAATAAATAATGTTATATCAGTTTTTTTAGTTTGTTTCTAGTCTGTTTTCCCGATTTATTCGTCAGATAGCCCGCTATCTTTCCTCATTCCAAATCATCGCACGATAAGTCCAAAACAGTTTCTTAAGCAGTTCTAATTTTAATATTATTTAAAATTATTTTTTGTGATATTTTACAGACAGTATATACTGTCTGTCGTATATTTGTACCGTCATAAATGTTTGAGTATTGATTTAAGTTATATAATAACACAATAAATGGTTTCCTTATTACAGAAAAAGATACTTTTAGGATATGTTATAATAATATCAATAATTTTGGGTGCGTTTATTGTTGTGGCAAATGAGTATTTATATTTTCAAAAGTTGGTAACTACTTTTGCTGAAAATAATACGACACGTAATATTATTTATAAAGCTCATTTAAACATTACCAAATTAGCAACCTTAGGAGAAACAGTAATGGTATGGGATAGTTCTGATTGTGATAGATATCATCATCAGTTTCTTAAAACAGATAGCATTCTGCTTAAAATGGAATATAGTTGTGGAGATTTTGTGCGTTTAAATCAAATTGATTCTTTACGTTTGTTACTCAAAACAAAAGAAATGTATTTGTTTCGAATAATGAAAGATATCCAATCTTGGGAAATGTTCGATAGCCTTCTTACAAATGAATTACCAGTAATAGCCATGCAGACGGTCAGGATGAAGACAATAACTCAGAAAAAGAAAGGAATAGCTGGGCTATTGGGAAAGAAAGAAATGGTACAAGTTCCATATATCACGGATGAAATAAAGAACTTCAATGAAAAACTGATTTCTGCCAGAGACTGGCGGAATAATCAGATGAAAACTTATGTGGATAGTTTACGTTTACAGAATAGGTTGTTAAATCAAAAGTTGCATGATTTTGTTTTCTTTCTTGATAACCAAATACAGCAGTCATTTACAGAACGAAACTTGGAAGTAACAGAAACCAGTCAAGAATCTTTCCGGCTATTTATTCTAATGATGACTATCGCTGTTTTTATAATATTTATTTCATTTTTTATTATACGATTTGATTTACGCAAGAAAGAAAAAATAAAATCACAATTGCAACAGATTATTCAGGAAAACGAGGATTTGCTTGATATGCGAAAAAAAATCATTCTGACCATTTCGCATGATATTCGAGGTCCGCTTGGCAATATCCACAACTGTGCGGATTTAGTTTCTGAAACGCGTGAAAAGAAGAAGCGTGAGATATATTTGGAAGATATTAGACATTCCTGCCAACACATCCTACATCTAGTTAACAATCTAATGGACGCTTGCCGGATAAATGAAGCCGGTGATTTGCGTAATGATACATCTTTTTATCTTGACCGTTTTCTGAAACGAATTTCAGATGAATTTTCTCGAAAGGCGAATATTAAGGCTCTGATATTTTATTATAACCACGAAAACTCTTCATTTACAGTAAAAGGTGATTCAGATAAATTGGAACAGGTCTTGGATAATCTGTTAACCAATGCTATTAAATTTACACCATCCGGTTCAATCAAATTTCATTCAAGATACTCTGATGGTAAATTACAGATTGAAATTAGGGATACCGGTATCGGAATGGACAAGGAAACACTAAAGAAAGTGTTTGACCCTTTTGAACGTGCTGCGCAGAATGTCAACTCAGAAGGTTTCGGTTTGGGACTCTTTCTGACCAAGGGACTGGTCAAAGTTCTAGATGGAACGTTGAATGTGGAAAGCAAGCTAGGTAAGGGAAGCACGTTCAGACTTGAATTTCCTTTACCCGAAACGGATGAACTATTGGAAGGAGAACAACCTGATAATAATCCGATAACCGTATTGCCGAAAAAAGTACTTGTTGTGGACGATGACCTGATACAGTTAAAAATCGCAGAGGACATGCTTGAACGCAAAGGCATTGCTTGTACGACCTGCATGAATGTCAAGGAAGTCGTGCTCGCTCTCAGACAATCGAATTATGACATAGTGCTTACAGATATACAAATGCCTGAAAGTGACGGATTTTCCCTATTAAAGTTACTCCGGAACTCTGATATTGGCAATTCGAGGACCGTTCCTGTTGCAGTCATGACAGCCCGTGGTGACGGGAACAGCGGGATTTATGAAAAGGAAGGTTTTTCCGGATGTCTTCATAAACCGTTCAATATTCATGGACTTCTTAGTTTCTTATCATCCGTCATATCTCAAACAAGAACGACAAATGTCGGGTGTTTTGATTTTTCGTATCTACTTGAAAATACGGATGATAGAAGAGATATACTTTCTCTAGTCATAACGGAATCGGAGAAAGAGTTGGAGGAACTGGGGGTAGCCATTAAGACAAATAACCGTGAAAGTATGAGGAAAACTATACATCGGATGGTGCCGGTATGGGAAATGCTTGGTAAAGGCTATATACTGCGCGAATTCCAAACAATGCTACATGATAAAGAAAGTAAGGATGAAATAATCCATGAAAATGCTACACGGATTACAGGGGTACTCAGAAATTTGATGGAAGAAACTAAAAATGAATTGAAAAAATATGAAGATATTAATTGTTGAAGACAATATAATACTTTGTAACATGATAGAGAAATGGTTGCAAAAAAACGGTTATGTAGTGCTGACAGCAATAGATGAGCCGGGAGCACGCAGCATTCTGAAGAAGAATGAAATCAGCTTGGTACTGGGTGATGTACGCCTGCCTGTAGGGGATGGAATCAGCCTACTGGAATGGATGGTGAAAAACGGTATGGAGGTTCCTTATATTGTCATGACGGATTACAGGGGTACTCAGAAATTTGATGGAAGAAACTAAAAATGAATTGAAAAAATATGAAGATATTAATTGTTGAAGACAATATAATACTTTGTAACATGATAGAGAAATGGTTGCAAAAAAACGGTTATGTAGTGCTGACAGCAATAGATGAGCCGGGAGCACGCAGCATTCTGAAGAAGAATGAAATCAGCTTGGTACTGGGTGATGTACGCCTGCCTGTAGGGGATGGAATCAGCCTACTGGAATGGATGGTGAAAAACGGTATGGAGGTTCCTTATATTGTCATGACGGATTATGCCTGCTTCCCGGATGCAGTCCGTGCCGTCAAGCTCGGCGCAAAAGATTATCTGCCCAAGCCTGTTTTTCAAGAACAGTTACTGGAACTGATGCATAGCCTACTAAAACAGCCAGTCATTGTATGCAAGGAACGTTTATTCGTGGAGCGTACAAGTGAAGCTGCCAGGAAGACCGCTTTGCTTGCCCGTCGTGTGGCTCCTTCAGATCTTTCGGTCATGATACTCGGTCCGAGCGGAAGTGGTAAGGAAGTAATAGCCCAAATGATTCATCGTTACAGCGACAGATGTAATAAGCCTTTTGTTGCCGTCAACTGCGGAAGTATTCCTAAAGACTTGCAGGCTTCGGAATTTTTTGGTGTAGTAAGAGGCGCTTTTACCGGAGCCGTTTTAGACAGGAAGGGGCATTTTGAAACTGCCAATGGAGGAACCTTATTTCTGGATGAAGTCGGTAATATGCCGTATTCCATGCAGATTCTTCTTCTGCGTGTTCTTCAGGAGAAGGAATTTAATCCTGTGGGAAGTGATAAGGTGAAACGCACGGATGTACGTATTATTTCTGCTACCAATGAGGATATGAGAAAAGCAGTAGAGGAAGGTCGATTTCGTGAGGACTTGTATTATCGCCTTGCTGAATTGGAAATTTTACAGCCGCCACTTAAAGAATGTAAAGACGATATTCTCCTGCTTGCCGAATTTTTCAGAAAAGAACATTCTGGTAGAATACGTGTCAAGAATGAGGGATTTACTGAAGAAGCGAAAGCATGTATGTTGAGGTATGACTGGCCGGGTAACGTGCGGGAATTGAATGCAAAAATTAAACGTGCAGTAATTGTTGCAGATAATGCATTGTTGGATGTCTGTGATTTGGGACTGGAAAATGTAGATTGTAGTGATAGTCCGGATATCCGTATCATTCAGGAAAAGGAAAGGATACGAAATCTGCTTGAGAAAAATCACGGTAATGTCAGCCAGACAGCCATTGAATTGGGCTGTAGCCGTACTGCTCTTTATAAGAAAATGAAGAAACTGTGTTTGACGTAATCTTTATTCTTTAAGGCGGTACACCAGTCTGCATACATTGTTCCGGAATGTTTTGGATTCTTTCAGCGACCATTGTCCGAACTGTATTCTTCCTGTAATGTTTTTCCCGCTTTTGTATGATATAGGAAGCAGATAAAAGACCAGTTCATCTACAAGCCGATAGAGAAAAACACCTTCCATATATTCTGCACATTTTTCATCTTCCACCTTCATGAAAAATGTGCAGTCTTTTTCATGTCTATCCTTGGCATCCATCAAATCAAGCATACCGTAATGCGGATACATGTTGAATGTAGCCCGCTCTTCCCAATAAGGGAAGCCGTTCCGATCTGTCCTGAGCCAATCCATCAGTTCCTCATTTTTTTCCGGTAGAAATCCGTCCAATGTTACGGGTATAATAATCTGTACTTTTGCCATACCTCAGCTTATATAAATTAAAAGCATGAAACCCATGCAGAATCCAAAGCTGAGGGTCTGGTAAACCCATTGTAAAGATACGCATGGGCTCACGCTATAGAGGATAGCATAAGCCTCACACAATAGCCTTTACAATTTTTGAAATTTACCAGATTCCAGCTTTGGGCATCTCGCGACTTATGTATTTAATCAGCGGAAAACATCCCGTAATCCGCCGTTATGTTCTATTTCAAGTTCAAAGATAAACAATATTCTCTGAAAATCAAACCGATTTGTTGTTTATTTGTCATCCTGTCTTTCCTTTTTCCTTCTTCTCTCTTCCTCTGCACTTTCTATACCTAACCGTTCACACAGCTCCGGATTGTTTTTGATACGTTCCATTTCTTCGTTTATGATAGCCTGGGCATCCGCCTTTATCTGGTCATAATTACGCTGTATCTGCTGGAGCATGATGTCATTCCCTTCACTGTCCTTAAACGTGTTGATAACCGGAATCTTTTTGTAAGCCTTTTCTTCCGCACTTACTTTGACATGGTCCACGATAATTTCCGCATGGAAAATCTTCTGGTCTATTTTCTCACCGAAATTGTCCGACACGGAACCGACAAACGTACCCTGTGAAAGATTGGAAATCTTGGATGCAGGAATCAGGGAGTCCAGTTGGGTGTTGATTGATGTGGAGACATCCTGACGGTTGATAGAGATGGATTGTCGCTTCTGAAGGATTTTTCCGAAGCGTTCGGAAAGTGTCTTGGCAGTTTCACCGACCACCTGACCGCTGAATATGTTACCGACTGTATTTTGAATCACCTTGCTTTCCTTTTCACCATAGTCACGGTTAAGCTGGCTGAAGTCCTGAAATCCCAAACAAACCGCCACTTTGTTGGAACGTGCCGTTGCTATCAGGTTGTCCAGCCCTCGGAAATAGATGGTAGGAAGCTCGTCTATAATGACCGTGCTTTTAAGCTGCCCTTTCTTGTTTATCAATTTGACGATTCTGGAATTATATAGTCCGAGCGCAGCGGAATAGATGTTCTGTCGGTCCGGATTATTGCCCACGCAAAGGATTTTAGGCTCCTTCGGATTATTGATGTCCAGAGAAAAATCATTGCCTGTCATGACCCAGTACAGCTGTGGAGAAATCATTCTGGTAAGCGGAATTTTTGCTGAAGCTATCTGACCATAGGCTAAGCACCCAGCGCCTTGCCATTTGTTACAATGGTAGGTTTCCAAGCACTCGCCTCCGAACCGTGCATACAGGTCTCCCCGTACACGGCTCTCCACCTTATCATTCAGTTTAACTTTCCCGAATGTATTTTGTGATGACATATTGAACATACTGCTAATGTTTTACGGTTACGAGAAATCATTTTTATTTCCCAATCACTTTTACCTTTCAAGTTTTTGAGTTTGCGAACATGGTGCATTTCAAGATTATCGGTTGCACCGCAGTTTTCACATACACGTGCATTTAGTCTTGTAATTAATCCATTTCTGCCACCCGTTATAGCGACTGTGTTAGGTAATCTGTCATCCAAAGTACGGTTCGGTAGTTCCTTGCGTTTGAAACCTTTGTCATAAAACTCACGTCTGACCTCATACCCTTTCTTGTTTGTGTATGGTATGGAGAATACACCGTTTTTCTTGTACTTCGCAATAATCTTCTTTTTGGAAGTTGTGTATTTTGCGGCGTATGTCTTGTACATACTATACTCCATAATGTTGTAGAAAGAGTCAATAACGGGGCTGTTGTTTGCTATCGAGTAATAGTTGTAGAACCCCATGATTTCAGAGTTATATTGACTTATAATCTCCAAATCATCAAGACATCTCATATATGAACGACCTTTTGGTTTCCAAACTTCTTTCCCGTTCTGCTCGGTAATTTTAACAGCATCATATTCAAGAAGTTTCTTTCGCATTATTTCGGTAGTCACATATAGTACTATCTTGTGGTCTAACGACCTTGTCAAATGACCGTTCTTATCTCTGCGTGTATCATTGGATTTTCGTACAAAGACATCATAACCAAGAAATTTAGCGTGTTTTCTTGCATTGGTAATCAGAGTTTTCTCGTCAGATAGTTCCAGTTTCAATTTATCAGCCATAAATTGCTTTATGTCCTCTTTGATTTGGATACAATCTTGCTTGCTACCGATTACTCCAATTAGAAAATCATCTGCATATCTTATGTATTTCAGTCGTTTGATACTGTCATCCATTTCATCACCGGCAGGATATTTCAGTCGTTCTTTGACTGTTTCTCTAATTCTTGCAAACAATTGTTTACGTTTCGTTTCATCAATAGTGTTTCGTAGTTTTTCAACTAACTTGGCTTTACGATGTCCGAGTTGTTTTGCAATCGGATTATCTTTGCGTCTTTTCCCCTTGTTGAATTTTGTGATGTACTCCTTGATATACTTATCGAATTTGTTAAGGTATATGTTCGCCAATATAGGGCTTATAATACCACCTTGCGGAGTACCACTGTATGATTTGTGGAATACCCAATCTTCAACATATCCCGCATTCAGGAATTTTCTGATAAGTCTGATAAACCTGTTATCGGAAATCCTTTCTGAAAGAATGGCTATCAATACTTCATGGTCTATGTTATCGAAAAATCCTTTAATGTCTCCCTCGATAAACCACTTTGTGCCATTGAACGACTTTTGAATGCTTGAAAGTGCAGTTTGAGGACTTCGTTGCGGTCTGAAACCATGTGAAGTGTTTTCAAAACTGCCCTCATAGATAGCTTCCAAAATCATTCTGATAACCTCTTGCAGAAGTTTATCCATAAATGACGGAATACCCAGCGGTCTCATCTTTCCGTTTTTCTTCGGAATGTAAACTCGCTGTGAGGGTTTAGGCTGATACGTCTCGTTTTTGAGCGTATCAATCAACTGCTCAATATGGGATATACTGAAGCCGTCAACGGTTTTTCCGTCAACTCCCTTTGTCATATTGCCTTGTTTGGCATATATGCGTTGGTAGGCTATGTAGTACATCTCTTCATTAAACAGTATCCGATACAAACGTTCGAACTTGTATTCCAAGTCGGAACTATGTTGTGTTAGACTGTTTAATATCTTTTCTGGATTTCTTTTCATGTCTCTCACATTTTCCAAAATTAACATTAAACGATAATGGCTGCTTCCCTTCGCCATGTACAAGGTTTTCCCTTGCTCGGACTACTACGGAAGCTCTGTTGCCATATGGGTTGCCCCACTTAGGCAATCCCCATTTAGACATATAATAACTATTTGGCTTGATAGATTGTCGGATACGACTTTCGTCCTTTACTATTTATGTAGTTGCTCTGTGACAAGTTCTTTTGCCCAATCGACCTGCAAGGAGAAGTTGGGTACCACAGCATAACGTCTGTAACTGTCTTCCGTTAAGGCTTAATCATCGAGCCGCTCGGACTATCGTTCAACCAGTATAGGCTTTATCCTCATATCTATCGTTTCACCTCGCCACTCGGTCAAGACTTGACAGTTAGTCCACTCGTGGCTTTGCCGACATGCTACACTCCCCATCGTCTTTCGTTGAATGGATAAGTCGGCTGGTGATAGGTTATTATTTCAAAGAACACGAACCTAATAGCTTGCCAAAGCTATATTTATTATATGCCCTTATGGGCGCACTTGCAACTGATCCTGTGCCCCGCCTTTCCAGGCATCCATGAAAGGAGAAAGGTAGTTCTCCAGTTCCGGATAGGAAGTCAATATGGTAAACAAATCAGAGTAAGGTTTGTTCAGCAGTTCCACGGCATGAGGGAAGCTGCAATAGATACCTTTTTTGTATATTTTCAAATACCAGATTATAGCTGCCAGCAGGATAATCGGGGATTCTACAAAGAAGTCCCCCTGTTTCTCGATATCGGGTAAGTCAAGGGCATTACTGCCCCCTTCTCCCCTAAGAACCGTACGTGAGAGTTTCCCCTCATACGGCTCAAGCAACTCAATATTTCTATTTGTTGTTAGAAATCGGCTCATACTTTCAACAATTTCGTTTATTTCGCTTGTAGCAGTTGTTATGGACAAGTTGCCGTACAATTGAACCACCAACAGATATTTCATTGACGTTCCATGCTTTTGTACAATCTATCTCCTTGCCGCATAACGGACAAGTCCGCTTCTGCTTGTTCCATAAATATAAGAGTGACTTACGTCCTTTGAGAGATTCCAGCATTTGTTGCTCCTTTCGCTGAAAGAAATAATCATCGTATT
>ERZ894212.184-NODE-184-length-21589-cov-91.295858_pt1 | contig 21589 bp, 8 predicted proteins | sample MGYA00380289_ERZ894212 | MGnify/ENA primary metagenome ERZ894212 (study PRJEB32331, sample SAMN06328481) | human gut metagenome | biome: human gut microbiome; feature: stool | host: Homo sapiens | collected 2013-05-02 ... | reverse complement strand
CAGACCTGCACCTAGCCAGGCTGCTGGGGATGGCTTCATGAACATTCCGGACGGACTTGACGAGGAGCTTCCATTCAATTAAAATATAGCAGTTTCAACTGCTATATAAAAACTTAAAACTTAATATTGTTCATAAAAAGACCGCAGAAATTTAATTTTCTGCGGTTTTTCGTTGCAAAAACACAATACAGCCTGCTGAAAATCTGAAATGATTAATTCCAGATAGGAATAGAATAACCGATGGGAATACCAAGAGTGGCTATGAGTTTCTCGTCAGGATAAAAACAATCAACATCCTCGCACACATCAGGGCATTTAGCCCATTCTCCACTTGCCGCAACAAGAATGGTCAGGGATGAGAGGATTCCATAACCAAAGTTTGAGGTGCTCCCCAGTTTCGCATAATCTGACTCTTTAGCTTTGTTGGCCGGAATGGCTTTACGAAACGATGTCCGCCCACATTTCTCCCTTGCGTTGAAGATCATATCACCGACGCGGGTGTTCGCGCGGTATGAACTTGTAAGGTAGTCATAGTCTCGGCAGACGAATTCAGCTTTTTTTCCTGTCTCGTCATATTCGTGGATATAATAGCAGCCGCAGAGGCTCTTTAAGCGTCTTACAATTTCGCCGCCCTCTGTGCCATTTGCCTTGATACTTCCTTCAACAAGAAAATCTTCCCAGAATTTATCTTTTCCTACAAAAGTGTCGAAAAACTTCTTGTTTGCTTCCAGATACACAGACTCCGGGATAACCTCGCCCGGTTTCAGATATTCTGTAATATCTATGAAGTTTCCCGCAAACACAAGTACTGTACGCAGACTCTCCTCATCATATTTGTCAATATCATCAGAAAAGACCATCTTGTATATGGCTTTTCTTGTCTGCCTGTGCATATAGGCAAACAGCAGGCCAAGATAAATATCCTCCCTGTAGACTCGGCGGCGCTGTACTTCAATGAGCTTTGCTACAAATCTGTAATCTTTATCATTGAGGGCTCTTGCCAGTGTTGCCTGAAATACATTGAGAAGACCTATCATATATGAATCGCGCTCGTCCATGAGGGCAATCAGTTTATACATCCTGTGTTCCTTAACCTCCCATGTTTTCTTTATGTAATTCTTATAATCTTCAGGATACTCCCTGAGCCATTTGTCCGTTGTTACATTATAAAACTTTTTTCCATTGTAATCGGTTAGTTCTATGCTGAAAAATCCCATTTTCCGTTCCTCCATATCTGATACAAAAGCTACTACATAGTGTAGTGCTTAATTATGTTCCTTCTATATAAATTCTTAACAAATGTCAGATTATCTACATTTCCATATATAGTATGTTTGATTCAGAACTCATTATTGTCTTTCTATATAAAATACCACCACTTGAAGGAAAAAGCAAAGAAAATAGACAACATGTCCGGCTTTAAAAATTCTAACATACTTCTTATATATAAAGAGAAACGGAGGAAGCAATAATGAGCGCACAGGTAAATTACAACACAGAAGCAATTTGTGAAAACGTAGATACACTCGCTCTTTGTGAGATACTGGGCATCCCGGTGAAAAAGAAGGGCGCAACGTATTTTTCAGAATGTCCAAACCCGGAGCATCATGAGGAGAAGATATTTTCCCACAATAAGATATATCCGGGAAACGGGGGATGCCATTGTTTTGCATGTGGCAAGACATACAGACCGTATGGAATGGCAAAGGACTGGCTTGAAAAGCAAGGACAAATAGTATCTGGTTCTGAAATTTATGGCATTCTTGGCGATGCAGCAGGCGGAAGGGAACAGTATATTATCAAGGGACGTTTTAAGCCAGAAGAGAAATTTCCTCTCAGCAAAAAGCTGATGGATATACTGGACTTTAAAACCAATACAGGGTTTAACGAAATAAAATCCTGCGAGACGGATAAAGACGGCATGATCCTGTCATCAAAAGAACAGTATGCAGCGGGACTTTCTGTAAAGCAGCTCTGGCTGTCCGACAAAACAGCTTTCTGGTACATCGTTGGGACCAGATGCAGACAGATGCTTGAAAAATACAGAAAATTTGCCAATGTGTTCTCAAAGTCGAGAACCGCATCCGGACAGGCAATCGCCGGAGTGTACAAGAGCAATGCACTGGAGATAAAAGAGTTCATGCTTGCAGTGCAGAACAAAATTTAATACCAAAAAAAAGTCTTCCTTATATGGAAGGCTTTTCTTTTTTGAAAGAAAAAACATACTCTTCGTAAAAGAGAAAAGAAGAAAGGAGAAAACAACATATGATACACACACACGTTCACACGCAATCGCTGTTTGATTCAGATATGAATCACAAACTGCTTGTGAAAAAAATCAAAGAAAACGGCTGGAAAGGAATAGTTGTTACAAATCATGGAGTTGTAAGCGACATTTATGATTTACAGCCACTGTTTGCAGAGAATGGCCTCAAGCTTGGCTGTGGATGCGAATTTTATGTAGATGGAGGAATTTTAGGAAGACTCCATCTTATAGGAATTGCAAAAAACAATCTTGGCTGGAAGGGACTTTCAAAGCTTGTAACAATGTCAAACACAAATGTAAAAGGAGGCTTTCCTCTTGTAACATTTGACATGCTAGAAGAACTGTTTGGAGCAGACGGACAGTATAAAGACAGCATGTATGTGACATCTGCCTGCATGCAGGGTGTTATTCCTGCCATATTCAGACAGAATGAAACAATTGAAAAAACGGTTGAAAAACTGGTCAGAAAACAGAAAAAATTAAAGAATCCTTCAGACCGCGGATATGCTGATGCGCAGGTTAAGGTTTCGGAAATCAAAAAGCGCATAGAGCTGCTTGGTGAAGAAAAGAAGAGTGCTGAAAAAATTGCAAAACAGAGTTTTGTAAAGCGTTCAAAGCAGATTGCAAAGTTGACAGGAGACATGAAAAAAGAGGCAGAGATGCTTCTTGATGAAGACAGAAGGGCAGCCGCAGAAGCAGCAGTGAAACTTGAAAAGCTGAATCCGGAAATAAAATCCATAAAAGCAAAGCTTACGACCAAAAACAAGGAGCTCAAAAAGATTGAGGAAGAAATTGGCAGATGGCTTGAAATTGAGGATGAAGTGGCAGGTTTTAAAAAGGAACTTAAAACACCGGATGAACTCTGGGATGTAGCGGTTTCGGAAGCAGAGAAGTACAAAAATCTCTTTGGTGATATGTTCTACATAGAGATTCAGTATCACGGTATTCCTGAAGAAGTAAACTGTTACCAGAAGTCGGTTGACATTGCAAGAAAGCTTAACATCCCGCTTATCGCCTCTAACGATGCGCATATTGTTGAAAAGACTGACGATGAGAGACTGAGAAGACAGATAATGCGCTCAATACGATTTGATGAATGGCAGGAAGAAGGAACCGGGGACAGTGAGTTATATCTTAAAACAGAAGATGAGCTTCGCGACATGCTTTCTGAGATTTATCCACAGGATGTAATTGATGAGGCAGTGGCAAATACTGACAAGCTTTTTGATTCGCTTGATGTAACTTTTGTCAAGGAAAACCACTATCCGAAGTTTAAGGATAACACAGGCCGCACAGTCGATGAAATTTTTGACGACTTAATCAAAACCGGAATTACATGGAGATTCAACGGACATCTTGAGAAAGAGTACCAGAAAAGACTGGAATATGAAATCGGCATCATCAGAAAGATGAATGTTGTAGATTACCTTGTCGTAGTAAGAGACTTTCTTGAGTATGCCAGACTCCTTGGATATGTACCTGATAAGGAACTGCCTGATGCATCGCTTACAATAGACTCGTTAAAGCAGTTTATTAAAGACCGCGGCTATAAGAATCCGGGAATGTCAGTCGGCCCTGGAAGAGGTTCAGGAGTTGGCAGCCTTGTGTGCTACCTGCTTGGAATCACGAACCTTGATCCGCTTAAGTATGACCTCTTATTCGAGAGATTCCTTAATCCGTCGCGAGTTTCAATGCCTGACATTGATTCAGACCTTGCAAAGGGAGTCCGTGAAAAAACAATTGAGTACGTCCGCCATAAATATGGTGAGAAAGCAGTATGTCTTATCATGACAAAGGCTGTAAAGGCCCCAAAAGGTGCGGTAAAGGATGCTTCGAGATTTTACGGACAGAAGATGTATGGCGAAAAGCTCACAGCACTTGGAGACAAATTGTCAAAGGATATTCCTTCAAGAGTCAATCTGTCATTTGATTCACCATATGATGAGAATGATGAAGGCAAGGATAACTACCAAAGTGTATATGAAGTCCTTAGAGAAAAGTATGCAGACAACAAGGATGCGCTTGAGGTCTTAAGATGGGCAAAATGCATTGAGGGCATGTTTTACGCTTACGGAGAGCATGCTGCCGGTGTTGTTATTTCTGATAATAATGATGTATCAGACTATGTACCGCTCAGATATAACTCTTCGTCAAAACAGATGGACTGCCAGCTTAACATGGTTCAGGTCGAGGAGAATGGGCTTCTCAAAATGGACTTTCTGGGACTTAAAACATTAAATATCGTTACAGATGCAATGAGACTGATAGAGAAGAATTGCGGAAAAATTATTGACCCGTTAAAGATAAACCTCGAAGATGAACACATCTATAAGGAAATCTTTTCAAAGGGTCTTACAAATGCCGTGTTCCAGTTTGAGTCTGATGGCATGAAACAGATGCTTAAAAGATTCAAGCCGACATGTTTTGAGGATATTATCATTCTCGTCAGCATGTTCAGGCCGGGACCGCTCCAGTACATTGACGGCGTAATAGACGTCAAGAACAAGGTCAGACCAATGACATTTCTGTGTGAAGAGCTTAAGCCAATCTTGAGCAAAACATACGGTGCCATTGTATATCAGGAGCAGGTTATGCAGCTCGTACAGAGCCTTGCGGGATTTTCGCTTGGTGATGCCGATAATGTAAGACGTTTTATGTCAAAGAAAAAAGCTGAAAAGCTCGCTCATGAGAGAGACGCATTTATTTATGGTGACGAAGGTAGAAACATCAAGGGATACATAAAAGTACACCTTGAAAACGTGAATGCTGAAAATATGTCACAGGCAGAAGCTGAGGCAGAGAAGAAGAAGGCTGAAAATGTTGCGAACGAAATCTTCGACCAGATGACGGATTTTGCAAAATATGCATTCAACAAATCACATGCCGCTGCATATGCGTTTAATGCGTATATTACTGCATGGCTTAAATATTATTATCCTGCCGAATTCTTCGCAGCAGCGCTTAACTGGGCTGCAAACAGCGAAAAAATGGCAGCTCTGGTAAGAGAAGCAAGAGTATGTGGCGTTAAAATTATGTGTCCGGATGTAAACAGGTCGGCAGAAAAATTCACAGTAGAAGGAAATGCCGTACTTTTTGGATTAAGCGCCATAAAGGGCATCAAGTCAAGCGCTGAAAAAATAGTTGAAATCAGAAAAGCGCAGGGAGTATATACGTCTGTAAAGGATTTCATAATAAGAAGCGGAATTTCCGTTGCAAATGTGGAGTCCCTCATACAGGCTGGCGCGCTTGATGAGTTTAATGAAAACCGCGCAGGAATGACATGCAACATAGGTGACGTGAAGGACGCAGCTAAAAAACTTGCCGACAAGGAAAAACTCTTCAATAGCATAAACCTTGTTATAGACAATTACGACAGAATAGAAACAGAAGATGAGCTTGAAAAAATACAGGGAAACTGTATTGCAGTAAAAAAGCTGGTAAAAAAGGATACGCTGATAAAGAGGCGCGACAATTATCAGACAACAATAGATCTGTTAAAAGGCTACATTGAAGAAATCCATGTGCCGGACATCATAGAGGACAGGCTTGAAAGAATGCAGAAAGAAAAGGAATATCTCGGGGTGTATGTTACAGAGCATCCGATTTCCCTGTATCCAAAGCAGAAAACAACGCCTATCATCAATATTGATGAGTCTCAGAGAAGGATATTTGGAGTTGTCGATGACCTTGAAATCAAATACAGAAAAGCAGACAACAAGCCAATGGCTTTCTTTAGGCTGACCGATGAAACAGGCTCTGTCAAGTGTTCATGCTTTACAAAGTCTTATTCAAGGCTTTCTGACATGTTAAAAGAAGGCTACGGATTAATCCTGACCGGAAAAGTAACAAAAGATGTTCTTGATGTGGATGAAAACGGCAACGAGATAACAGAATTTAATTTTGTCATCGAAGATGCTCAGAGGGTTGCAAAAGAGGAAAGATCCATTTATATGGAAGTATCTTCATACCCGACATTTCATATCATGGAAGAGGAGGGATTCAGAAAGCAGTATGAGGTACAGGAAGGAGGCCACCCATTCTATATCTTTGACACCGCACAGGGAGTATTAAGAAAAGCTCTTTACAAAGTCTCAGACGATGTAATGGGGCTTCCGGGAACAAGAATCTAACAGTAAATAATTTGTATCATTGAAAAAGACAGTCCGACAAGGGCTGTCTTTTTTTGTACAAAGAAAAAATCATACTATCCGTGGAATCAAAGTAAAATCCGGAATTCTCCGGAAATTTTAACAGGAGGGCTAATTAAATTGGCAAGACAAAATACAGTATTTCTACTCGGCCAGGTATATAAAGAGCCGAAACTTAAGGCTGCCGAAGACGGCGGTTATGCCTATGCCATGTGCTACGTGGATGTTGTGAGAAGTCCGCGAAACGTAGAAGATGGAAGTTCATATGCAAGACATGATATACCGGTTATTATAACAAAAACACCTGTTATAGCAACCGAAATGAGCAACTGGAAAAAGCATGACATAGTGTTAATCAAGGGTGTTTTCACAACAAGAAATATCAACAAGACATCACACTGTCCGCACTGCGCAGAGACCGGACATGATCAGGCGAATGTATCAGCAGGAACTTTGGCTTATATCGAGCCTATTTTTGCAGAAAAGATTGCGGAAATGGGAAGCGACGAAGAAGCCGCAAAATATCTCGCAAAGCATAAGGAAATTTCCAATCAGATTTACTTCATAGGAAACCTTACAAGAGACCCTAAAAAGATAAAGACTGAAAAAGGTGTGGTTTTAACACAGTATCAGATTGCCGCAAACAGAAAATTCAGGGCAAAGACAGACCTGCCGGAAAACAGGACAGATTATCCGTGGGTAAAGACATACGGAGAACATGCGGAAGAGGACAGAAACCATTTACACTGCGGTTCGGGAGTGTTTGTTGATGGAGCAATACAGGCAAGAGCAGTCAAACGTACAATGAAATGTCCTGTGTGCGGAGAGTTTTATTCATGGAAAGACAAAACAATGGAGATAGTCGCTTACGCGACGGAGTATCTCAGTAATTTCTATACAGATGAAGAAATTGCAAGCATGAGAAATGCAAAGTTAAAAGACAGCCTTGCAAAGATTTACGGCGAGGATGAAGATGAATTTTTTGACGATGATGTACCAGAGGATGAGATTCCGGTGGATGAATAAAAGGGGGATAGCAGAAAATGAGCGCAAAGAAAATCATAGGATGCTGCATCGCAGGAGCTGCAGTATGCGGGGCTGCTATTGCAGCTGTTAAAATCGTTATGGATATTCTTGAAGAAAGGAAATATGTCAGTGTCAGAAAACGCGACCGCAAAGACGATGACGAATGGGATGAGGACATAGCTGAAGAATTCTAGGATACGAAGATCAGAAGGGGGCGGAGAAATCCGTCCTTTTTTGTGTGTATTATATGCAAACCGTGTGTTTCTTATATAGAAAAGCATTTGCAGTCAGAAAATCTAACATACTGTATATAGAAATACGAGAATCAAGAGGTTTGCAATTAATAAGAGGTTAATTTTTTATGGAACAAATATATAAAAAAGTATTATTGGAGAAAATTTTATATCCATACGGAGTAAGGCATGTGGAAGATGAGTTTGCGCTGCTTTTATGCACAGACGAAACAGGAAAGTCCGTTAAATTCAAAATGCTGTCAGGAACAGTCAGAACAGGGGATGAGTATCATGTTACATACCATACAGAGAATGATTCCAGATACGGAGAAACTAATGTCATAGACAGCATCCTTGAATATGATGACCTTGACTCAACTGTCGGAATCAGAAAATTTATTTCAAAAATCACAAGCGGCGACATTGCCAAAAGAATCAGTGATAAATATGGAATGAAAATAATAGAGGTCTTAAATAAAGAGCCCGATGAGGCCAAGAAAGAGCTAAAGACTGTTAAGGGCATAGGAAGCGCGCGCGCACAGATTATCATTGATAAATACAATGAAAAGAAAAGTCTTCTTGCGGCTACCCTTGCACTTGGGAAATATGGATTTACAGAACCGCAGCTTAAGCTGATAAAAAACTTCTACAAGGACATTACAAAAGCGGTCTGCGCCATTCAGAAAAACATATATGCACTGACATATATAGATGGAATTAAATTCCACGATATTGATAAAAAGGCGCTTGACCTTAATTATCCATGCAACGACGGCCGCCGCATGATAGCGGGTTTACGTTACTGTTTTATACAGGCACTGGACAGATATGGCTGGTCATATATGAGGGAAAAACAGATTTATGCCATGGTAAATGAGTGCAAAATCCCAAACTTTTCGCCTTATGTCAAATCAGCAATTAACTATATGGTTGAGCATAAGTGTATCAACATCACCGGAGCACAGAAAGTGTATTCATTGTCCAAGCTTTACAATGTGGAAGCGGATATAATGAGAGAGCTTTACAGAATAGCTGCCGGAAATATAGAGAGGATATCAGACTCTGTTCTTCAAGAACACCTCGATAATTTAACTACATACAATGAGGACCAGCTTGATTTTGTGAAAAAAGCTGCAAATTCAGCACTTTCTGTTGTTACAGGAGCTGCCGGTACAGGAAAAACATACAGTGTGCAGGGCGTGGTAAGCCTGTTTAAGCATGAAGTATGCTACGGCTGTGCTCTTTCCGGAAGAGCTGCTGCAAATCTAAAAGAAAGTCTTGGAAAAGTGGAATGCTCAACAATACACAGAGCCATTCCAGAGCTGATGGGAAATTTCGGGGCAAACAATGAGAATTTTGACAATGCAAAGGTAATCATTGTTGACGAGAGCACGATGATTGACGGAGAGATTTTTCTCACACTGCTTAAACATGTGAAGACCGGCACAAGACTGATACTGATGGGAGATATAAAACAGCTTCCGCCTATCGGAAAATGCCAGATATTCCATGACATTCTTCTTTCCGAGCAGTTTACATATTCAAACCTTACAAAGCCTTGCCGTCAGGATGCAGACAGTGGAATACTTGCCTATTCATTCAAGGTTGTTGAGGGAGACATTGAAGGAAGATATAAAATACTTGATAATTTTTCAGACATTTCAGAAGCAGACTACGGCCTGGATGCGATAGAAAATTATTTCTTCGCAGAGCTTGAAAATTATAACTCGCTGCGCGAAGTGCAGATATGCATGGCAATGAGAGCAGAGTGTGCTGTGATAAATGAAAGGATACACAACAAACTTAAAGAAAAAGGCATTTTAAAAGAAGCAGAGCTTAAGCTTAAAAAGAAGTCGGGCGACGAGCTCAAGATACAGGTGGGAGATAAGCTGATTAACACAAAGAACATATATAAAGACCTGTATGACCAGAATGGAAACAATGCAACATGCATGAATGGCGAAATCGGCATTGTCAAAAAGATAGAATTTGGCATTGTAACAATTGCCTTTATTCAGAATGACCAGATTGTGGATATTAACTTTGAAAAGTCACAGCTTGAGAACATGGAATATGGCTATGCATGCACCTGCCACAAGCTGCAGGGAAGCGGTTTCTCATCTGTTATTGTCGGCATGGGAAACAGTTTTTGCGGAATGTATACAAGGGAGTGGTTTTACACTGCGGTAACAAGGGCAAAGAAAAATGTGAAGATATTCACCACGGACACAGCTTTAAAGCATGCTTTCTATAACTGTGAAACAAATAAAAAGCAGACCTTCCTTGAGGCGATGCTAAACAAAGATGAAAGACTTGTCGGCTGACAGGTCTTTTTTCTTCGTTTTAAAAAGAAAAAACATACTCATCAGGAGGGTTTATCAAAGCAGAGGGAAAAGGATAAGCAGACTTCCCTTGATACAGCTTTTGACAATGCAAAGAAAGCAGAGAAAAACCCTGCAGAAGCGTATAAGAGAAAGCGTCTGAGAAGAAGCAGCGAGGAGGAACTGGAGATCTGATGTTTGATATTACAAAACTTGAACTTAAATCGCATACAAAAAGCGCGGTAAGAGAGAAAGCGGAGTACCTGTATGCCGGGAAATACTGGGTTGACATAAGCAGCGCATATGGCTGCATAACAACCGGCTTCATATGTACCGGAACGGGACCAACAGCGGATATCTACCAGGGAGAAATCTTTATTGAGCCTGATGATTTCTGCAGAAAAATAAAAGCAGAAAAACTTGATGAGTACGTTGAAAATTCGTACATCTTAAAAGAGCTTGCTGAATACGTAAAGGACAATACTGAAAAGCTCCTCGAAGGAAAACTGAATAACAGCAAAAAGGCGTCTGAATAAGGCGTCTTTTTTTGTGCACAAAAAATGAATGAAAAATCTATCATACTTATAATATAGGCATAAATAAAAAAACAGGAGGATGAAATTTATGTTACTTATCGTAATACTTATTATTCTTGCAATAATTGTTTTGGCAAATGTAAGGACTGTACATCAGGGACACGTACAGATTGTGGAAAGACTTGGAAAATTCCATGATGCATGGGGAGCAGGACTCCATGTTAAGGTTCCCTTTATTGATGCAGTCAGAAAAGATGTATCTTTAAGAGATACATCTTTTCTGACTGCATCAATAAAGGGAACCTTAACATGGAGTCCTGCTCCCCATGCATCATGGAATTTTCCAAGTCTTTCCACAATCTGTACGTGTCCCTGATGTACAGTCCTTACATTTGCCAAAACAATTATTGCAAGAATAATAAGTATTACGATAAGTAACATAAATTTCATCCTCCTGTTTTTTTATTTATGCCTATATTATAAGTATGATAGATTTTTCATTCATTTTTTGTGCACAAAAAAAGACGCCTTATTCAGACGCCTTTTTGCTGTTATTCAGTTTTCCTTCGAGGAGCTTTTCAGTATTGTCCTTTACGTATTCAGCAAGCTCTTTTAAGATGTACGAATTTTCAACGTACTCATCAAGTTTTTCTGCTTTTATTTTTCTGCAGAAATCATCAGGCTCAATAAAGATTTCTCCCTGGTAGATATCCGCTGTTGGTCCCGTTCCGGTACATATGAAGCCGGTTGTTATGCAGCCATATGCGCTGCTTATGTCAACCCAGTATTTCCCGGCATACAGGTACTCCGCTTTCTCTCTTACCGCGCTTTTTGTATGCGATTTAAGTTCAAGTTTTGTAATATCAAACATCAGATCTCCAGTTCCTCCTCGCTGCTTCTTCTCAGACGCTTTCTCTTATACGCTTCTGCAGGGTTTTTCTCTGCTTTCTTTGCATTGTCAAAAGCTGTATCAAGGGAAGTCTGCTTATCCTTTTCCCTCTGCTTTGATAAACCCTCCTGATGAGTATGTTTTTTCTTTTTAAAACGAAGAAAAAAGACCTGTCAGCCGACAAGTCTTTCATCTTTGTTTAGCATCGCCTCAAGGAAGGTCTGCTTTTTATTTGTTTCACAGTTATAGAAAGCATGCTTTAAAGCTGTGTCCGTGGTGAATATCTTCACATTTTTCTTTGCCCTTGTTACCGCAGTGTAAAACCACTCCCTTGTATACATTCCGCAAAAACTGTTTCCCATGCCGACAATAACAGATGAGAAACCGCTTCCCTGCAGCTTGTGGCAGGTGCATGCATAGCCATATTCCATGTTCTCAAGCTGTGACTTTTCAAAGTTAATATCCACAATCTGGTCATTCTGAATAAAGGCAATTGTTACAATGCCAAATTCTATCTTTTTGACAATGCCGATTTCGCCATTCATGCATGTTGCATTGTTTCCATTCTGGTCATACAGGTCTTTATATATGTTCTTTGTGTTAATCAGCTTATCTCCCACCTGTATCTTGAGCTCGTCGCCCGACTTCTTTTTAAGCTTAAGCTCTGCTTCTTTTAAAATGCCTTTTTCTTTAAGTTTGTTGTGTATCCTTTCATTTATCACAGCACACTCTGCTCTCATTGCCATGCATATCTGCACTTCGCGCAGCGAGTTATAATTTTCAAGCTCTGCGAAGAAATAATTTTCTATCGCATCCAGGCCGTAGTCTGCTTCTGAAATGTCTGAAAAATTATCAAGTATTTTATATCTTCCTTCAATGTCTCCCTCAACAACCTTGAATGAATAGGCAAGTATTCCACTGTCTGCATCCTGACGGCAAGGCTTTGTAAGGTTTGAATATGTAAACTGCTCGGAAAGAAGAATGTCATGGAATATCTGGCATTTTCCGATAGGCGGAAGCTGTTTTATATCTCCCATCAGTATCAGTCTTGTGCCGGTCTTCACATGTTTAAGCAGTGTGAGAAAAATCTCTCCGTCAATCATCGTGCTCTCGTCAACAATGATTACCTTTGCATTGTCAAAATTCTCATTGTTTGCCCCGAAATTTCCCATCAGCTCTGGAATGGCTCTGTGTATTGTTGAGCATTCCACTTTTCCAAGACTTTCTTTTAGATTTGCAGCAGCTCTTCCGGAAAGAGCACAGCCGTAGCATACTTCATGCTTAAACAGGCTTACCACGCCCTGCACACTGTATGTTTTTCCTGTACCGGCAGCTCCTGTAACAACAGAAAGTGCTGAATTTGCAGCTTTTTTCACAAAATCAAGCTGGTCCTCATTGTATGTAGTTAAATTATCGAGGTGTTCTTGAAGAACAGAGTCTGATATCCTCTCTATATTTCCGGCAGCTATTCTGTAAAGCTCTCTCATTATATCCGCTTCCACATTGTAAAGCTTGGACAATGAATACACTTTCTGTGCTCCGGTGATGTTGATACACTTATGCTCAACCATATAGTTAATTGCTGATTTGACATAAGGCGAAAAGTTTGGGATTTTGCACTCATTTACCATGGCATAAATCTGTTTTTCCCTCATATATGACCAGCCATATCTGTCCAGTGCCTGTATAAAACAGTAACGTAAACCCGCTATCATGCGGCGGCCGTCGTTGCATGGATAATTAAGGTCAAGCGCCTTTTTATCAATATCGTGGAATTTAATTCCATCTATATATGTCAGTGCATATATGTTTTTCTGAATGGCGCAGACCGCTTTTGTAATGTCCTTGTAGAAGTTTTTTATCAGCTTAAGCTGCGGTTCTGTAAATCCATATTTCCCAAGTGCAAGGGTAGCCGCAAGAAGACTTTTCTTTTCATTGTATTTATCAATGATAATCTGTGCGCGCGCGCTTCCTATGCCCTTAACAGTCTTTAGCTCTTTCTTGGCCTCATCGGGCTCTTTATTTAAGACCTCTATTATTTTCATTCCATATTTATCACTGATTCTTTTGGCAATGTCGCCGCTTGTGATTTTTGAAATAAATTTTCTGATTCCGACAGTTGAGTCAAGGTCATCATATTCAAGGATGCTGTCTATGACATTAGTTTCTCCGTATCTGGAATCATTCTCTGTATGGTATGTAACATGATACTCATCCCCTGTTCTGACTGTTCCTGACAGCATTTTGAATTTAACGGACTTTCCTGTTTCGTCTGTGCATAAAAGCAGCGCAAACTCATCTTCCACATGCCTTACTCCGTATGGATATAAAATTTTCTCCAATAATACTTTTTTATATATTTGTTCCATAAAAAATTAACCTCTTATTAATTGCAAACCTCTTGATTCTCGTATTTCTATATACAGTATGTTAGATTTTCTGACTGCAAATGCTTTTCTATATAAGAAACACACGGTTTGCATATAATACACACAAAAAAGGACGGATTTCTCCGCCCCCTTCTGATCTTCGTATCCTAGAATTCTTCAGCTATGTCCTCATCCCATTCGTCATCGTCTTTGCGGTCGCGTTTTCTGACACTGACATATTTCCTTTCTTCAAGAATATCCATAACGATTTTAACAGCTGCAATAGCAGCCCCGCATACTGCAGCTCCTGCGATGCAGCATCCTATGATTTTCTTTGCGCTCATTTTCTGCTATCCCCCTTTTATTCATCCACCGGAATCTCATCCTCTGGTACATCATCGTCAAAAAATTCATCTTCATCCTCGCCGTAAATCTTTGCAAGGCTGTCTTTTAACTTTGCATTTCTCATGCTTGCAATTTCTTCATCTGTATAGAAATTACTGAGATACTCCGTCGCGTAAGCGACTATCTCCATTGTTTTGTCTTTCCATGAATAAAACTCTCCGCACACAGGACATTTCATTGTACGTTTGACTGCTCTTGCCTGTATTGCTCCATCAACAAACACTCCCGAACCGCAGTGTAAATGGTTTCTGTCCTCTTCCGCATGTTCTCCGTATGTCTTTACCCACGGATAATCTGTCCTGTTTTCCGGCAGGTCTGTCTTTGCCCTGAATTTTCTGTTTGCGGCAATCTGATACTGTGTTAAAACCACACCTTTTTCAGTCTTTATCTTTTTAGGGTCTCTTGTAAGGTTTCCTATGAAGTAAATCTGATTGGAAATTTCCTTATGCTTTGCGAGATATTTTGCGGCTTCTTCGTCGCTTCCCATTTCCGCAATCTTTTCTGCAAAAATAGGCTCGATATAAGCCAAAGTTCCTGCTGATACATTCGCCTGATCATGTCCGGTCTCTGCGCAGTGCGGACAGTGTGATGTCTTGTTGATATTTCTTGTTGTGAAAACACCCTTGATTAACACTATGTCATGCTTTTTCCAGTTGCTCATTTCGGTTGCTATAACAGGTGTTTTTGTTATAATAACCGGTATATCATGTCTTGCATATGAACTTCCATCTTCTACGTTTCGCGGACTTCTCACAACATCCACGTAGCACATGGCATAGGCATAACCGCCGTCTTCGGCAGCCTTAAGTTTCGGCTCTTTATATACCTGGCCGAGTAGAAATACTGTATTTTGTCTTGCCAATTTAATTAGCCCTCCTGTTAAAATTTCCGGAGAATTCCGGATTTTACTTTGATTCCACGGATAGTATGATTTTTTCTTTGTACAAAAAAAGACAGCCCTTGTCGGACTGTCTTTTTCAATGATACAAATTATTTACTGTTAGATTCTTGTTCCCGGAAGCCCCATTACATCGTCTGAGACTTTGTAAAGAGCTTTTCTTAATACTCCCTGTGCGGTGTCAAAGATATAGAATGGGTGGCCTCCTTCCTGTACCTCATACTGCTTTCTGAATCCCTCCTCTTCCATGATATGAAATGTCGGGTATGAAGATACTTCCATATAAATGGATCTTTCCTCTTTTGCAACCCTCTGAGCATCTTCGATGACAAAATTAAATTCTGTTATCTCGTTGCCGTTTTCATCCACATCAAGAACATCTTTTGTTACTTTTCCGGTCAGGATTAATCCGTAGCCTTCTTTTAACATGTCAGAAAGCCTTGAATAAGACTTTGTAAAGCATGAACACTTGACAGAGCCTGTTTCATCGGTCAGCCTAAAGAAAGCCATTGGCTTGTTGTCTGCTTTTCTGTATTTGATTTCAAGGTCATCGACAACTCCAAATATCCTTCTCTGAGACTCATCAATATTGATGATAGGCGTTGTTTTCTGCTTTGGATACAGGGAAATCGGATGCTCTGTAACATACACCCCGAGATATTCCTTTTCTTTCTGCATTCTTTCAAGCCTGTCCTCTATGATGTCCGGCACATGGATTTCTTCAATGTAGCCTTTTAACAGATCTATTGTTGTCTGATAATTGTCGCGCCTCTTTATCAGCGTATCCTTTTTTACCAGCTTTTTTACTGCAATACAGTTTCCCTGTATTTTTTCAAGCTCATCTTCTGTTTCTATTCTGTCGTAATTGTCTATAACAAGGTTTATGCTATTGAAGAGTTTTTCCTTGTCGGCAAGTTTTTTAGCTGCGTCCTTCACGTCACCTATGTTGCATGTCATTCCTGCGCGGTTTTCATTAAACTCATCAAGCGCGCCAGCCTGTATGAGGGACTCCACATTTGCAACGGAAATTCCGCTTCTTATTATGAAATCCTTTACAGACGTATATACTCCCTGCGCTTTTCTGATTTCAACTATTTTTTCAGCGCTTGACTTGATGCCCTTTATGGCGCTTAATCCAAAAAGTACGGCATTTCCTTCTACTGTGAATTTTTCTGCCGACCTGTTTACATCCGGACACATAATTTTAACGCCACATACTCTTGCTTCTCTTACCAGAGCTGCCATTTTTTCGCTGTTTGCAGCCCAGTTAAGCGCTGCTGCGAAGAATTCGGCAGGATAATAATATTTAAGCCATGCAGTAATATACGCATTAAACGCATATGCAGCGGCATGTGATTTGTTGAATGCATATTTTGCAAAATCCGTCATCTGGTCGAAGATTTCGTTCGCAACATTTTCAGCCTTCTTCTTCTCTGCCTCAGCTTCTGCCTGTGACATATTTTCAGCATTCACGTTTTCAAGGTGTACTTTTATGTATCCCTTGATGTTTCTACCTTCGTCACCATAAATAAATGCGTCTCTCTCATGAGCGAGCTTTTCAGCTTTTTTCTTTGACATAAAACGTCTTACATTATCGGCATCACCAAGCGAAAATCCCGCAAGGCTCTGTACGAGCTGCATAACCTGCTCCTGATATACAATGGCACCGTATGTTTTGCTCAAGATTGGCTTAAGCTCTTCACACAGAAATGTCATTGGTCTGACCTTGTTCTTGACGTCTATTACGCCGTCAATGTACTGGAGCGGTCCCGGCCTGAACATGCTGACGAGAATGATAATATCCTCAAAACATGTCGGCTTGAATCTTTTAAGCATCTGTTTCATGCCATCAGACTCAAACTGGAACACGGCATTTGTAAGACCCTTTGAAAAGATTTCCTTATAGATGTGTTCATCTTCGAGGTTTATCTTTAACGGGTCAATAATTTTTCCGCAATTCTTCTCTATCAGTCTCATTGCATCTGTAACGATATTTAATGTTTTAAGTCCCAGAAAGTCCATTTTGAGAAGCCCATTCTCCTCGACCTGAACCATGTTAAGCTGGCAGTCCATCTGTTTTGACGAAGAGTTATATCTGAGCGGTACATAGTCTGATACATCATTATTATCAGAAATAACAACACCGGCAGCATGCTCTCCGTAAGCGTAAAACATGCCCTCAATGCATTTTGCCCATCTTAAGACCTCAAGCGCATCCTTGTTGTCTGCATACTTTTCTCTAAGGACTTCATATACACTTTGGTAGTTATCCTTGCCTTCATCATTCTCATCATATGGTGAATCAAATGACAGATTGACTCTTGAAGGAATATCCTTTGACAATTTGTCTCCAAGTGCTGTGAGCTTTTCGCCATACATCTTCTGTCCGTAAAATCTCGAAGCATCCTTTACCGCACCTTTTGGGGCCTTTACAGCCTTTGTCATGATAAGACATACTGCTTTCTCACCATATTTATGGCGGACGTACTCAATTGTTTTTTCACGGACTCCCTTTGCAAGGTCTGAATCAATGTCAGGCATTGAAACTCGCGACGGATTAAGGAATCTCTCGAATAAGAGGTCATACTTAAGCGGATCAAGGTTCGTGATTCCAAGCAGGTAGCACACAAGGCTGCCAACTCCTGAACCTCTTCCAGGGCCGACTGACATTCCCGGATTCTTATAGCCGCGGTCTTTAATAAACTGCTTTAACGAGTCTATTGTAAGCGATGCATCAGGCAGTTCCTTATCAGGTACATATCCAAGGAGTCTGGCATACTCAAGAAAGTCTCTTACTACGACAAGGTAATCTACAACATTCATCTTTCTGATGATGCCGATTTCATATTCCAGTCTTTTCTGGTACTCTTTCTCAAGATGTCCGTTGAATCTCCATGTAATTCCGGTTTTGATTAAGTCGTCAAAAATTTCATCGACTGTGCGGCCTGTGTTATCCTTAAACTTCGGATAGTGGTTTTCCTTGACAAAAGTTACATCAAGCGAATCAAAAAGCTTGTCAGTATTTGCCACTGCCTCATCAATTACATCCTGTGGATAAATCTCAGAAAGCATGTCGCGAAGCTCATCTTCTGTTTTAAGATATAACTCACTGTCCCCGGTTCCTTCTTCCTGCCATTCATCAAATCGTATTGAGCGCATTATCTGTCTTCTCAGTCTCTCATCGTCAGTCTTTTCAACAATATGCGCATCGTTAGAGGCGATAAGCGGGATGTTAAGCTTTCTTGCAATGTCAACCGACTTCTGGTAACAGTTTACTTCTTCAGGAATACCGTGATACTGAATCTCTATGTAGAACATATCACCAAAGAGATTTTTGTACTTCTCTGCTTCCGAAACCGCTACATCCCAGAGTTCATCCGGTGTTTTAAGTTCCTTTTTAAAACCTGCCACTTCATCCTCAATTTCAAGCCATCTGCCAATTTCTTCCTCAATCTTTTTGAGCTCCTTGTTTTTGGTCGTAAGCTTTGCTTTTATGGATTTTATTTCCGGATTCAGCTTTTCAAGTTTCACTGCTGCTTCTGCGGCTGCCCTTCTGTCTTCATCAAGAAGCATCTCTGCCTCTTTTTTCATGTCTCCTGTCAACTTTGCAATCTGCTTTGAACGCTTTACAAAACTCTGTTTTGCAATTTTTTCAGCACTCTTCTTTTCTTCACCAAGCAGCTCTATGCGCTTTTTGATTTCCGAAACCTTAACCTGCGCATCAGCATATCCGCGGTCTGAAGGATTCTTTAATTTTTTCTGTTTTCTGACCAGTTTTTCAACCGTTTTTTCAATTGTTTCATTCTGTCTGAATATGGCAGGAATAACACCCTGCATGCAGGCAGATGTCACATACATGCTGTCTTTATACTGTCCGTCTGCTCCAAACAGTTCTTCTAGCATGTCAAATGTTACAAGAGGAAAGCCTCCTTTTACATTTGTGTTTGACATTGTTACAAGCTTTGAAAGTCCCTTCCAGCCAAGATTGTTTTTTGCAATTCCTATAAGATGGAGTCTTCCTAAAATTCCTCCATCTACATAAAATTCGCATCCACAGCCAAGCTTGAGGCCATTCTCTGCAAACAGTGGCTGTAAATCATAAATGTCGCTTACAACTCCATGATTTGTAACAACTATTCCTTTCCAGCCGTTTTCTTTGATTTTTTTCACAAGCAGTTTGTGATTCATATCTGAATCAAACAGCGATTGCGTGTGAACGTGTGTGTGTATCATATGTTGTTTTCTCCTTTCTTCTTTTCTCTTTTACGAAGAGTATGTTTTTTCTTTCAAAAAAGAAAAGCCTTCCATATAAGGAAGACTTTTTTTTGGTATTAAATTTTGTTCTGCACTGCAAGCATGAACTCTTTTATCTCCAGTGCATTGCTCTTGTACACTCCGGCGATTGCCTGTCCGGATGCGGTTCTCGACTTTGAGAACACATTGGCAAATTTTCTGTATTTTTCAAGCATCTGTCTGCATCTGGTCCCAACGATGTACCAGAAAGCTGTTTTGTCGGACAGCCAGAGCTGCTTTACAGAAAGTCCCGCTGCATACTGTTCTTTTGATGACAGGATCATGCCGTCTTTATCCGTCTCGCAGGATTTTATTTCGTTAAACCCTGTATTGGTTTTAAAGTCCAGTATATCCATCAGCTTTTTGCTGAGAGGAAATTTCTCTTCTGGCTTAAAACGTCCCTTGATAATATACTGTTCCCTTCCGCCTGCTGCATCGCCAAGAATGCCATAAATTTCAGAACCAGATACTATTTGTCCTTGCTTTTCAAGCCAGTCCTTTGCCATTCCATACGGTCTGTATGTCTTGCCACATGCAAAACAATGGCATCCCCCGTTTCCCGGATATATCTTATTGTGGGAAAATATCTTCTCCTCATGATGCTCCGGGTTTGGACATTCTGAAAAATACGTTGCGCCCTTCTTTTTCACCGGGATGCCCAGTATCTCACAAAGAGCGAGTGTATCTACGTTTTCACAAATTGCTTCTGTGTTGTAATTTACCTGTGCGCTCATTATTGCTTCCTCCGTTTCTCTTTATATATAAGAAGTATGTTAGAATTTTTAAAGCCGGACATGTTGTCTATTTTCTTTGCTTTTTCCTTCAAGTGGTGGTATTTTATATAGAAAGACAATAATGAGTTCTGAATCAAACATACTATATATGGAAATGTAGATAATCTGACATTTGTTAAGAATTTATATAGAAGGAACATAATTAAGCACTACACTATGTAGTAGCTTTTGTATCAGATATGGAGGAACGGAAAATGGGATTTTTCAGCATAGAACTAACCGATTACAATGGAAAAAAGTTTTATAATGTAACAACGGACAAATGGCTCAGGGAGTATCCTGAAGATTATAAGAATTACATAAAGAAAACATGGGAGGTTAAGGAACACAGGATGTATAAACTGATTGCCCTCATGGACGAGCGCGATTCATATATGATAGGTCTTCTCAATGTATTTCAGGCAACACTGGCAAGAGCCCTCAATGATAAAGATTACAGATTTGTAGCAAAGCTCATTGAAGTACAGCGCCGCCGAGTCTACAGGGAGGATATTTATCTTGGCCTGCTGTTTGCCTATATGCACAGGCAGACAAGAAAAGCCATATACAAGATGGTCTTTTCTGATGATATTGACAAATATGATGAGGAGAGTCTGCGTACAGTACTTGTGTTTGCGGGAAACTTCATAGATATTACAGAATATCTGAAACCGGGCGAGGTTATCCCGGAGTCTGTGTATCTGGAAGCAAACAAGAAGTTTTTCGACACTTTTGTAGGAAAAGATAAATTCTGGGAAGATTTTCTTGTTGAAGGAAGTATCAAGGCAAATGGCACAGAGGGCGGCGAAATTGTAAGACGCTTAAAGAGCCTCTGCGGCTGCTATTATATCCACGAATATGACGAGACAGGAAAAAAAGCTGAATTCGTCTGCCGAGACTATGACTACCTTACAAGTTCATACCGCGCGAACACCCGCGTCGGTGATATGATCTTCAACGCAAGGGAGAAATGTGGGCGGACATCGTTTCGTAAAGCCATTCCGGCCAACAAAGCTAAAGAGTCAGATTATGCGAAACTGGGGAGCACCTCAAACTTTGGTTATGGAATCCTCTCATCCCTGACCATTCTTGTTGCGGCAAGTGGAGAATGGGCTAAATGCCCTGATGTGTGCGAGGATGTTGATTGTTTTTATCCTGACGAGAAACTCATAGCCACTCTTGGTATTCCCATCGGTTATTCTATTCCTATCTGGAATTAATCATTTCAGATTTTCAGCAGGCTGTATTGTGTTTTTGCAACGAAAAACCGCAGAAAATTAAATTTCTGCGGTCTTTTTATGAACAATATTAAGTTTTAAGTTTTTATATAGCAGTTGAAACTGCTATATTTTAATTGAATGGAAGCTCCTCGTCAAGTCCGTCCGGAATGTTCATGAAGCCATCCCCAGCAGCCTGGCTAGGTGCAGGTCTG